>ERZ773144.105-NODE-105-length-78133-cov-42.508043_pt1 | contig 78133 bp, 85 predicted proteins | sample MGYA00580849_ERZ773144 | MGnify/ENA primary metagenome ERZ773144 (study PRJEB29015, sample SAMEA2737861) | human gut metagenome | biome: human gut; feature: human-associated habitat; material: faeces | place: China | collected 2012 ...
TCCCCACCTTGATACCAGCCTGTTTCAATACTTCCTTGAGCTGATTGCCGCAAAGACAGGCGATGACCAGCGTCCGCACCCGGTCGCTCTGCAAATCATAACCGCCCATATGGGCAATAGCCGCAATCATCTGAAGCTGCATATACAGCACACTGAGGACATTGGCCGGCAAAGCCACGGGCAGCGTAATAGCGCCGCCTAAACTCGTCAGAAAGCCCGAAGCCCCGCACTTGATGACCTGATTGCGGATCAACATATCCACCTGTTTCTCCAAATCATCGCCAGTCGCCATATATTCCGCCGCCAGCGCCTCAGCCCCCTTCATACCGGCAATGCCGCTGAGGGCCTTATCATAAGACATTGACAAAGCTTTTCCCATAGCCGTTACATCCATAGTATCACCTTACCCTAACATCTAAATTCTTCCCATACCTATATCATAGCAGATGATGACGACAAATACTGTCATTCACGCATCATAGCCTTCGGAATATCCCTGCTTTTTTATTTTATTTCGGTGTAACGGCTACGATGCGGACAAGCAGAAATTATTTCGACATTGCCACAAAACGGGACTCGCTTTAAAACAGATCCGTTTTTTATCGTTGCTTACATAGTAGGCAAATCATAAGTTAGCTGAGATATGTATGCTCTAAAGTACGGACCATTTTTACATAAAGATTACGGCATTTTTCGTATTTTTTTTCTTCAATAAATAATAAACATTTTCTTAGATACGTATTCCATATAGTTTCGTATATAGAATCATGCATAGGATTTTTATTTATTTTTGCCACGATTTTAGGCGCAATATCATAATATTCATGAACAAGGATTTCTCCGTCCGGCTGATACAAAAGCCAATTATCTCGAAAACTACGGAACATAGTCAGTTCATAGCAATCATCAGGTTTATGGAAGCTACCGCATACAGCAGTCGTAATGAAGCACATACTATCTAAAACTTTTTTAGCTTCTTTATCCCCTTGATCTACTGCTTTCTTCAACCACTTTTTAGCCGTATTGGAATCGCTCTTTACCCCTTTCCCGTCTTTATAACAAATGCCAATTTCACGTTGTGCATCCATTAAACCCGCTTCAGCCGCCTTTAGATACAATTCCGCTGCAGCTGCCGCATTAGGGGCTACTCCCCGACCTTGTTCATACATGTGACCTAAATTCAGCCATCCATAAGGTTGACCTGATTCAGCTGCTTTTTGGTACCAGTACATGGCTTTCTGATTATCGCACGAAACACCTCTCCCTTGGTAATATAAATTTCCCAAGAAATTTTGGGCGTCTGCCATTCCTTCTTCCGCTACGTTTTCCAGCAACTCGGCACCCTTTGTTTCATCTTTTTCAACGCCACGGCCATCGAGATATAAAAATGCTAAATTATACATAGCATATATCTGTCCTTGTTCTGCAGCTGCCTGATACCATTTAGCCGCATCACCCAAACTCTGCGTAACGCCTTTTCCCTCTTCATACAGCAACCCTAGCCTGTTCTGAGCATTCATCTGACCTTGCTCAGCTGCCTGCATATACAGCTGGGCTGCATATTCCATATCAGGAGCAACACCTTGACCGGTTTCATAAAGATATCCCAACCCGAATTCACCATTCGCGTCTCCCTGTTTTGCAGCTTTTTGCCACCAGTTAGCTGCTTCTTCATAATTCTGAGATACACTATAACCATTTTCATACATATACGCTATATTGCATTGAGCAACTGCATCTTCTTGTTCAGCTGCTTTCTTATACCATTCCATTGCAGAATCATAACTCTGAGCTATTCCGTCGCCGTATAAAAAGGCATCACCCAGCTTATTTTGAGCAGCAACCGACCCCAGTTCAGCCGCGGCCTTATAATAGTCGACAGCTTTTTCACGGTCTTCTTTAACACCCATACCACTACCATACATGTCGCCAAGCAGTTCGAAAGCATCATCTTCATTCTGCTCCGCAGCTTTTTGCAGCCATAAAATGGCGGTTTCATAATTTTGTTCCACACCTAAGCCTATTTGATAAAAAAAGCCCAGCAATAATTGTGCCTCAGCAATGCCTTGGCGAGCTGATTTTTCAATCCATTCTGTTCCCTGACGTTCATCTTTTTCCACACCATCTCCGTCAATATATAATTTTCCTAGTTCTAGTTGAGCCTGTGCCTGTCCTTTTTGTGCGGCTTTCCAATACCATTCGGCAGCCTTTTCTTTATCTGTCACTCCCATGCAACTGTTAGCGTAGATACCTCCCAACTTATATTGGGATTCGGCATCGCCTTGTTCAGCAGCCTTTTCTAACCAGGCTATCGCTTTCTCCATATCTTTTACTATACCGACGCCTTTTTCATACAACAGAGAAAGGTTCCATTGAGCAACAACATTCCCATTCTCTGCTGCCTGCTGAAAACATTCCGCAGCTTTTTGGTAATCCTTAGGAACACCTTCCCCGCGAAAATACACAGCCCCCAATTCACATTGGGCATTGGTATCACCAGAGTCAGCTAACTTCTCCAGAGGAATCGCATCTTTATTGCCATCTTCTTCCAACTTCATACCACACATACAACAAAATCGTGATTTTTCCAAATTTTCAGCACCACAACGAAAACATTTCATAATAACACACCTTTCTTCATAAATGTCTATTATACTCCATCAAATGATCTTCCTGAATTTTCCTTTTCGTATTTCATTTTGTATTTCCTGTGCTGTCTGTTCCGACTGCTGCGTCAAGCTACCGTTCAGAGTAAGTAGTGGAGTATCCAATACTGTCTTGATTGCTTTTGCCAAAGCCACAGTCATAGCTAGATATTGCTTTTCTCTGGCGGTATAGGAATTATAATCTATCCCGGACCGCATGATGGTCTGGTGGAGCCAGGCAACCCAGGGATTGAATAATATAATCAACCGACGCAGGAGTTCTCCGTACAGCATAGTTCGCTCTTGTATCTGCCGACAACGGTCTTGCACCAATTTCAGCTGGGAGCAGGCTTCTTCGATTCTGGCACAGTCGGCTTTAGTGTGCTCCAAATTCGTTTGAGCTCTGGCTTCTTTGACGAAGCCATAAATAGCAATAGCCGGTCCAATGGTAAGTCCCCCAAGAACAGCTGTACCTCCTGCTATACCTAAACCGCCGGCAGCTAAAGAACCTCCCCCCAGAAATGCCAGAGTTGCATTGGTCGCTGCAGCACCGCCAAGTCCGGAAATAGCAGCACCCGTAGAGGCAATCCCAAAGTTGGCCGCTGCGCCATACACCGTAACAGCTGTCACGCCACCAGCCATTGAGCCCCGCATGGCTCCCGCAGCTGATGAAAGGGTCTTGGCTTCACGGCTCATAATAGTAAGTTTTTTCAAATCATCCTCCGTTAGATGAGGAATTTCATATAACCCAGGCGTCCGCCGGAAGTGAATCTGCTTCAGTTTAGAAAAATCGAGAACGAACCGGTATATCTGATTCGACAAAATTCGCAATTTTTGCTGTCCATACTGATTCAGAATACTGTTACAGTGCTGTTTACTTCTATCTGTTTGCCTTAATTGGGTCATATATTGGCGTTTTGCTCGGAGAAACAATTCTTCCGCTTCAGCATTGATAGCGCCTGCCCGATGAGATTTATATATGCCTGTTCCTGCTGCAGCAGCAGTGGCAGCTGCGGCAATGACCGGTAAGATAGGAAGTACCATACATATGCCTCCTTGTTTTTTATAAGTCTAAAGATGTATCCGACTTCATAAAATTGTCAAATTCTTTGACTGAATCAAAAGCTACATGCCCTTCGTTTTTTCGGGTAATAGTATTGACACCGCTGATAAAGGTATCTGCATTCCCTGTTTGGAAGGCCTTTTTTATTTCGCTGAAAGCCGCATCATACGTACTTTTCAAATCAAACATATCCTGTTCGAAAAGCCCATCTAACATCTGGCGATAATTTTGGATTGCCTCAATATTTTTCCGACACGCCTGTTCTACCTGGATACGCTCTTCTTTAGCAAGACGTGCTTCCTTCAAAGCCTGAGTCATACAGCCATAGCTCATACTGCTTAAGACACAACCAATCATACAACCAACCATCATGCCTGCTACAGGAATAGGAATTAAGAGCTGACCAACTGTTCCATATGCCATTGTAGAAGCTGTCGTCAGTCCGTTTTTACCCACACGTTGCATAAATGCAGCGCCGGATATTCTGCCGCAAATCAGATCATAAAAGGCATCTGCTGAATTCAGCAATGTTTGTACTGTCGCTGCGGGAAGATTTGTCTGCCCCAGACTACGTACTAGAGAAGATTGGGAATTTTTCATGAAGGCCATTATGGTTGTCTGACTATAGCCGCTGAGATAGTTACAGGCTTCTTTTTTTCCCAGTGTAAGCGTAAAATCTTTCATCGCTTCTTCAACAGATTTCTTATTCTGACATACCGCAATAATATTGGCCGTACCACTAATGGCCATATCCATAGGCAGCGCATGTTCTACGTACGCTGTACCAGCCTGCATGCTTAAATCATGGATGTCTTCAGCCGTTGATAATTTAGGAGACATACGAGCTTTCAAAGCATCTTCATTGGACACTTTACTCTTTTTCAGACGCTTTTTTACCTTGACCAGTTCATTAATCTTTTCTTTCTTATGTACTGCCAAGTTCTGGTTCCCCTGGTTTTCTGCCTGTCGCTGCTGCATCCGCAGACGACGGATATCTTTATCAATTTCTTCGTTTACCCCGTCATAATAATCAGACGGTATGACGAAAGCCACATCGTGGTCACGGTACTTTTGGAACTTGGAACTCATCAATTTATTCAAGCATTCCCGGGAATTTTTGCCTACGAATTTCATCTGGCTTCCCGCCCCCTTGATGACATTACCACTTCCATCAAGAACTTGAAAATCATACAGCGGGTCATTGACGCGTCCCAAATCATCTGTACGGATAAGGCGATTTTCCTTACGCTTTACAATTTGTTCTGCATTATTGCGGGCTACTTCTTTTACTTCTGCCGAAAAACCAGCTTGCTGTTTGATATTCATATCCCGATATTGGGAATTGACCTTGCTCCGGCTAATCTTTTCAAGGCCCCGTTCCAGTCTTTTCCCCTGTGCATAATCAATACCTTCATAGGCTACGACATGCTGCCTGGCTGCTTCGCTATAAATCTGCTCCGTTTCCTGGTTCACCAAGACGTCTATACCGTCAGAAAGGGACGATTGGTCTTTTTTCTTTTTATCATCATACTTCTTTTTTTCCATCAAGGATGTACCTCCTCTCTCAGACTATCCTTAAAAATCAGATTCTGTCAGACGGACATCCCGTTCATTATCATGATACACCTGTTGCAACAGGGGCATCTGTCCCTCGCTATAACCGATATTTTCACCGTACCTATTCGGCATCCGCAGCACCGGTTCGTGATAACAAATACTATAAAATGGAATACTCTCTGGTTTCATTCGAATGATACCATGATTCTGACGCTTTTCGGTTACAGGGCAGTTAAAAAGCTGTTCTACAATAAATAACGAATCATCAGAAATGGTATCTTTATCATTCATTACAAGTGACATGAATCTGTCATATCCCGGCGTATCGATATATTGAATTCTATAGGGATGAATATTCAAATCAGTCACCAAGACGGATTTCATTTTCATCCCATAATTTTCCATACTGATTGGGAAAATCTGTAATTTTTCCTGTAATACTTCTGCAACATCCTGTTGCAGTGTTTCAGGGATATGCGATGCATCGGAACAGAAAAGTACGATTTTATTTCCCACCAGTCGTGCTACAGATACATGTTTTAATTCTACATCGGTATAGTGTTTTAGGATAAACAGTTGCTCGAGGATATTCTTGTTCATCGCACAATATTTCTGCTGGCAGATATCAGCAATACGTTCCTGCATATACGCCAACTGAATCAATGAATCCACTCTTTTACTTAACTGTTCTCGAAAGTCCCCAATTTGTTTGTCAAAAATGTTGGATTCCACGGCTTTCGTCAAATTCGTTCTTAAAGTAGAGAGAATATTCTCTGCATCTTTTGTCATTTCAGAAATTAGTCGTTCTTCTGCTTCCTTTACCTGATCTTCTTCACTTTTCGCAGCGAGAGAAGCAACAGCAAGGGCTATTCCGGCCGCTTTCGTCCCCTTACTCCAAGTTTGTGATTGTGGTTTGGCATTCATCAGCAGCTTGGCTGCACTTTGCAAAGCACTCCTATAATCCCGGATAGTGCTGGCTTTGATAGATGAATTGACCGACAATGACGCATGGAATTTTAATTCCTGCACCCATTCATCATTAAGTTTCTTCAACTCTTCTGTTGATTCATCACCAAACTTCCGAAGGAGTCTCTGAGCATCTTCACTAAGCCGTAATCTCTGGATATAAGAAGCCCACTTTTCCCCGATATCTTGATCTTCATAAAGTGAACCTGCAAAAATCTTTATTTGTGCTTCTATCTTGTTGCGCCGTATAGAAAAGAACTGTTCAATCCGGTGTTGCACATCCTTTCTAAAACCTTCAGACCAATCGTTAAGCTGGTCAACCTGATTACTGTAAACTGCCCCCTGTTCCAGTGATTTCCCGCTCTGAGCATACAATTCATGCGTCGCCTGTTGCATAACTGTAGAGATACTATCATAGAATTTATGACTTCTCATAAAGGAGCCTTCTTCATGAACTTTTTTTATGATTTCATCCGTTATGAAATGAAAACGACTTTTTTCATAGAGTCCGGTATCGTTTTCCCGCTGTGGATCTGCCAGAAACGCTGCTTGCAAATGTGTAGCTATAAACGGTATATCATCAAAGCTTTGTCCATTTTTTACGCCGAATTCTTTAAATTGTTTGACAATAGCATTCATCGTCTCCGTATCATTCATCTTTTTTTCAAGCTGTTTCAACTGCAATTTCCGCCGGGGACTATGTGGATCTGGACAAAGTGTCTGCTTAACATTCAACACCCCCAAAACTGGTTTACCCAGTTTTTTTATCTGTGCTAGGCTATCACCTTCGGAAGCCTGTGGGGCATCATCGGTGAGAAGAAATAGAATCATATCTGCCGACTTAGCCGCTTCGAAAGCCAGCTTGTCATCCTCTTTTCCATCATATGAACACGTTCCTGGCACATCTACAACTTTCAAGTCATTCCATATGTATTCCCGTACATCCCTGGTCGTACGCTGGCTCCCCTTGCCGATAGAGTTGCCATCACCATGAGTCAGTATTTCCATTAGTGTAGATTTGCCTGCCATGGTCCTACCGTAAACGACAATCGTAAATTTGGATGATTGTTCATGTAAGTTTTTCAACGTTTTTTCCATCTCTGCAAGCTTTTGTTTTTCAAAGTTTTCCAATTCTTTTATCTGGTTTTCAAAATGTTTTTCATGCTGTAATCTCGTTAGACGTTTTTGCTTTTCACCAGCTTGGTCTATGGCTTCCTTTTCTTTTTCAATAAGTTTCTGAATGTCCTCATACTCTCTCTTTGCATCCGTATAGCCCTTTTCAGAATAGGCAGCAATAACATCCAACTGTTTTTTGAAACTATCATATGTATCCATAGTATCTCCTATATCCAGATTCTCTAATCCTGGATTTCTTCAATTAATTTATTTATATCGTCAAGTATTTGCTTTAGTCGTGCTTGAGCTTTATCACATCTATTCGTTTCCTCTTCCAAAGCTTTTACCTGCTGTCTATTTTTCAATAATACAGGTTCTATATTCTGTTCTGTCTGCTTTTTAATTTCTGATAATAATTCCGTTCTAACGTCTTGCGCTCTCTTGTCAAAATACTTTCGTATTTCGTGGCGAACACGTTCGCATTCTCGTTCGGTTTCGCTTTTTCGGTGTGTCCCAGCACCATATATGAGAAGCCCTGTCCCTATGGCGAATGCACCTGCAGCGGCAATTCCTTTCCACTGATCACTGCGCTTGGTAAATTTATTCTGTATCATCTGCATGAATCCCTGAGGCTGATACATCTTCTGCAAACCATTCGTTACCGTGTTCAATTGCTGCTGTTGAAATTCCACCAAATTATTTCGCACATCGTCACCCGACATGTTGTCATTCTGTTCGCGGATTGCAATGGACGGCATCGCCATATTATGAGAAATCGACGAATCCATGACAGGACTCAATTCATTCATTTCACCACCTATATTCTGCATAACATCCGCTAATAAATATCCAATTTGGTTACATGTATCCTGAATAAAACAATCACACTGCGACAACGCATCACTAATAGCGTAATTCATATTGTCCTGTACAGCCCCCGGTGTAATCTGCATCGCTGCATTAGCACCTGCATTTATAATTTTTGCAGTGCACTCTTCTATTGATTCATCTACCTTCTTTTTCAGATTACTCTCTACATTTGTGAGCATATCACCTGCATCCACTGCCATAAGGCCACTCTCTCTGTCCATGCCTTGGATGCTGGAAACAATAGCTCCCCGCAAGGAAATGAGAGGATCTAGAATTTTAGATGCCAATTTGTGTTCATCTACAAAGTGATTCAAATTTTTATAGAATTGTTCATATCCACTCATCTGATAGTACAATGCTCTCTCTTCTTCATCATCAGCATTCTGGGCGTCTATAAAGGACTGAGCATCAATAAAAGAAAGATATACGTCCTGTGGGCTAAGGGGCTCAATAACTTTTTTTATATCTTCTGCAATGATAGCCTGCTGTTCCGGTGTATTGCCCTCACTAGTCCGTTCCATTTTATTGACTACAAGGACCATGTTTTTGCCCCGTCTCTGTTCGATAGCCAAATGGCGAAAATGGTTACCAATACGGTCATTGAATCCTTCATTGGTTATGACAAAAATTAAAAGAGACGAATGATTGATTTCTTCATAAGTCTTTTCATCATGATCCTGACGAATTTCCGTATGAATTCCTGGTGTATCTACGACATACATCCCATCATTCCAAGGATAGCTTCGAGTTTCCTGTGTCTGTATCCCCGCACCAATACCTGTATCGATACCCGTCAGCGTCTTTATAATAGTAGATTTTCCTGAACTATACTGGCCGACAAAAACCAACCGTATCGCATCATCCGGAGATAGTTCCATTGTTTGTGGCAGTGCTATATCATCTAAACCGCACTCCATAAATACATCTTGTGTCCGTTTCAACAATTCTTCACTGCGTTTGACGTATTCGTCAAGTTTAAAATTCTCCATATTATTTACACCTCTCTACTTTGCACTAACCCTTCAAAATCATTCATTATGTAAAAACGACGGAATTGGCTTGCAGCTTGATTCCAACAACATTATAGAATGAACCTGTCTTCCTTAGTGTCGATGATACGATGGGGCCGAAGTTTGACAAGAAGTTAGATGCCATTTCTCTGTTTCATGACCGTGTCTGCCATACGGGTAGACCCTATGTAAATGGCCATTGCTTCGTCAATTTGACGCTAAGCGTCCCTGCCCTAAGCCAGCGTGAAAGCCCCCCCGATTAGTCGCTATTTGGCGGTTACCGCAGGGCATCGGATGTGACCGAAAGAACGGACCAAACTCGAATTAACCGGTAATCTCAGCGAGAAGGTGATGTTCTCGCTGAAAGACCGACAGATACTGCTTTCCTTTAACAGTTGATACACCAAAAGCTCGCTGATAGAGCAGGTTTTGCAGTATCCCCCTGACCATCACCTGTAACGTCCGCAGTGATTCGGCGATGTATGAATTGCCACCATTGCCTAGCGGTAAGCCGGGACGCCCGAAAAAACGAGGAAAGCGGATTCATCTGGATGATTTCAACTTGTCCTGGGACATGGACGGCATGAAGGTCGGCCATCGGATTGTTTTGACCCATATCTGCGGAAATCGCCGTATTCATGCCTATGTAAGCTGCACTGCATCGGGTTCCCGGCGGCTTTTCTTCAGCACCTTGGACCCAAGCGCCCTGCATATGAGCTGCGCTTGGCAGGAACGAAAGATATTACGGGACGCACCGGCAGAGGGCATGGACTATTATCCTTTGAAGCTATACAAGCTGCGCTGGGCCATCGAGACCAACTACTATGAACAGAAGAGCTTCTGGTCGCTGAATGCCTACCGGATTCGCCGTCAAAATGGCATTGAACATATGGTGAATCTGGTAAACCTCGTTCACAGCAGCCTGAAAATGCTGCCTTATCTGGATGAACAGTTTTCGAAGTACCAAAACGTCAGCCCGCAAGAGCTGCAAAGCCATATAAGCTGGCAAATACAGCGTGAAATATTTTTTGGCACTTTGGTCTCTAAAGCCCAAACTGCAAAAAATCCAACGGACTTCGTTCAGGCCTTATGTAAACTCGCTTCGTCAATTTCCGAGGTGACATAAAAGTTGTAAAGTGCTGTTATTTTAATATTCTTTAATTATTGCTCTCCTTTTTCACGCTTTTCTTTTTCCTCTATTTTATACATAATAAGACCTAAAAAACTCTGTATTTCTATATCTGAACCCATGTAATCTTTATATACAAGTGATTGAACTTCTTCATCTGAAATGAAAATATCAAAAGTTTCCATAAATGCTCCCGTAAGTTCTACTATATCTAATGAATCGGCGCCTAAATCACCCGTCAAACATGTATCTAACCGAATATTTTCTATTTCATCGGCACTTGGGGCCAATTGTTCGATAATAAGGTCTATTACTTGCTCAGTAACAATATACGGATCCATATTATTTTCCCTTCCTTTTTCAAAAAACATATGATAAAAAACCATGAGCTTATAACAAAAAATCGTAAGCTCATGGTCATTATCTCTATGATTAGTACATATATCAGTTGGTATTAGCATGACTGCAATGTGTCATATAATGAGCACACCGTGCTCCAACAACAATATCATATTTTTGCGCTGCAGAAGCTTTGGGTAAACAAAATTGTTTCTTCTGTTCCATAATAGTCTCTCCTTACATCAATTAACATACAGATTATACGTACAATTGCTGAAATTATGAGCGCAAGGTCTGCTTTGTGCAGTACGATATTTAGTTTTACTCATAATCTTAGGATTTACAAATTTCTTTTTATCTTTCATTGCCGCTCCCTCCTTTCGATTATTCTTTAATGATTAAGAATTGTCTTTTGAAGAGCTGCAAGTTTGCAAGCCTCATCATAAGCCTTATGCCAATTCCCACCATTTTCTAAGTAAGCTTGTGAAGGACAGAAATTACAATATTGCAATAAATCGCAAGTAGAGCATTTCTCTATATCCTTAAATCTATATTGTCTCCATTTTTTTAATATCGGAGAATGATTCCATATACTTTCTAACTTTTCTTTTCTTAAATCACCGAGACTTTTCCCAAAAGAAATACATAAAAAAACTTCTCCGTAAGGGTTAATCGTCAAGGAATTAAAACCTGCATTGCAAATTGTCTGAGGCTTCAAATTAATAGAAACATTTTTATCTTCAGGATGCTTAATTTCTTCTTGCTGCATAACATATTTAATAGCTTCTAAATCAGCCCTAAGAAAAGTCGGCCTTTTATCCCCCATCATAGTTGGTCTGATACTGGTTGATACCTGTGTCGTTATTCCCAAGGCTTGAGCCATATTCATAATATTATCATATTCTTGAATATTGTCTTTCATTAAAACAACTTTCATATTGACAGGAGTGCCTAATGCTTTAAATTTTTTTAAGGAATGCATTGTCTTTTGAAATGATCCATGTACACCTGTAATACCGTCATGAGTTTCAGCGTTACTTCCATATATACTAAAGTGGACGCATTTTAATCCCATTTTCGACATACGTTCTATCATATCATCTGTCAACGCTATGCCATTAGTAAATACTGTTACCATTAAATTACTATCAACAGCATACTGAAGGATATCCAAGGTATCAGAACGAGTAAAAATATCGCCACCACTAAAAGCCACATCAGCTACATTCATTTCATTGAGTTGATCAATAATATTGAAAATTTCTGATACAGTAAGTTTTTGTCTTTTATCAGAAGTCTCTACATAGCAGTGCTTACACCGTTCATTACAATCATAAGTCAGTTCAACCATGACCTGATATAGAAGATGATTTTCTGCCGTTAAACGAACAATTTCGTTACTCAAATCTACGGGAGAACTCTGCCCGATATTGTTTTCCTTAATTGTAACCACATTCATGCGTTCTAATTCATATAAAAAATCAAGTATACATTGAATATTTTCAGTTGTTAAATCATAAATCGAAGCTAATTTATCAATTAATTCATCGTCTTGCATATAAGATTTAGTCAAATTAGAAATAATGTCAAACGCCATTTCATTGACTGTTTGAACGCTTTGATTATAAGTTGACCAAACATAACAACTGTTATCGTATTTACGATAAAAAATATCTTGGTTCAACCTTATGCTAATTCCCATCAAACTTCCTCCATGTAAACATTTAACAACTTGGTAGATTAGCTTTTTTGTGGATTAGCCTTATCAATTTTATCACGCAAATTTTCACTCAATCGTAGGACTATCTTTTTACTAGAATTTTCCGGTTTTATACGGTGAGAAAATCCAGTAAGCTGTGTAATTTCTCTAATATCATTAACTGTAAATTCAACATGGTATTTATCAGTCAAAAATCTCGCAACCTGTTCTTGTGTTTGACTATGTTTATCACTGCAATACTGCTCCAGAACTTCTTCAACAAATTTTTCCGCAAATTCAGCATTACTATAAAATGGCATTTAGATTACCTTCTTCCACGTTTTCTATTTGCACCAATTATAGCATAAAAATCCCCCCCCACAAGACATTTTATCTTCCAGGGAGGGAGAATACTATAAGACAAAAAACATATTCATTTACTTTTCTCGTATTCTAAAGGATGACATAATAATTTAGCAAATCTGCTTATTATCGGTTATTTGACAACGTAATTCTTCACAACCATTTAATAAGTGGTGCATTTGATCAATATCTGTCATTAGAGATTTTGTATCTGATTTTAATTGCTGAATCTCTGTTACAACTGGTTCTCTCAAAATTTTCATACGTAATTCAATATTAGAAAATACAGCTGCTAATAATTTATTTCTCATATCATCTGTATAATATTGAAAATTTTGCTGTAATTCTTCTCTAGCTTGTTGTTTGGCTGCTGCGATTTGTCGCATTCTCTCATTTTGCATTTCAACTTCTTGCTGCTTTCGTTTATCTTCACCATTATCGCCAAACAAGAGCTTGGCAATACCTATAATAGTCAGGATAGTTCCAATGGGAGGAAACCAAGGAACAACTAGTTTACCTAACGTCGATTTACCCAAAATAGATCCCAGCTCCGTGCCTAATAATGCTTTTCCTACGCTGCTGCCAATCTTTTCCAATGCTTTTCCTTTAGCAACAACCTTCAGTACCTCTTCTCCAACGTTTGTATCCACTTTAGATGAATCAAAATTTCCTGCCGTAATAGCAGTTTCAGTATTGCAAATTTCCTGTACTTTTTTTAACACTTCCTGCAAAGAAGATTCTTGCACGCCTCCCTTTTCTACTTCCACACAATGCAAATTTTGTGAATCCTTCAAAACATTAGATTCTAATTGTTCTTGTAATAAGTCAGATACATCATGGCATATATCTTCAAATTGAAAAGATAGCTCTTTGTCTACCTTTTCAATGAGCTGTGATTCATGTTCTTCAATGAATTGGTTGATAACGCTCTCTTCGACATTCTTTTCTCCTTGCTGACTTTCATTCCAAATCAATTGCGGCAAGGTAGTCTCTAAATGCTGAGTGCCAAGAGTGATTGTTCGGTTCAAGTTTTCTTTCATTTGTTTTCCTTTTTCTTGAAGATTGACCAGAACCTCATGAAGTACTTCTATCTGTTTATCTCCTTCTACTTTACTCAGCATGCCAATGGCTTGTTCCATATAATGTTCCACATCCCGAATAGCTCTTTGTAGAACTTCAAAGCCACCCGCCCGTTTTAATTCTGTAAGCATTACCTGCTCTAACTCTTCCATGTGGGACTTTTGCCACAAGCGAGTTTTATGCTCAATTCTTCCCTTATGAGCTCTGCGAGCATTGACAACAACAAAATGATAGTTAGCGTTAGCTTGCCCTATCCCGACTTGTTCCATGTGTTCGATAACTTTCATCTTAATCAGTTGAATCGCATTGTCATTAGTTTCTAAATCACTATTTTTATCATTTAAAACAATAATTAGTTTTTTACCAGCATCTACAATGTCTTTCATCCGTTCATAATTTTGTTTTAATTCATTAGCTCCAGTCGTACTCATCACAAAAAGCACGATATCGGCCCGCTTTAAATGTGCTTGAGTTACTTCTTCATGTTTCATCGGAGCCCCGACACCTGGTGTATCATCAATAGTATATCCATTCCATTCATAAGAATCTACGCTATCCGTCGTCGGTATATCCTGTACTTTCGCCTTATCTTCACGAATAAGTTCATTGATGATACTGCTTTTCCCTGCATTGTAAATGCCATATATCATGATACGAGGTTTAAAATCCTTGAGTCTATCCTGACAAATTAATCGCATATCCTGTATTATAGGCATTACATCCGGCTTCTTTTCAGCATATTTCTCTGCCAATGAACAAAATTCATTCACACGTTGTTGTAATTCATTCCTATAATCAATCAAAATATTGTCCATAAATATACCTCCCTAAATTTCGCAAAAGACAATCAGTTTATCCCTTTCCATCTTTTTCAGTGCATCAATTACATCTATTTTCTCTTTTTCAGTATCTGCGTGTACATATCGCATGATTTCTTGGACTGATAGTTTGCCTGTTGAGTAAATCAAGACTTGCATTTCAAATTCTGATAAATGATAATCCCAGAAGACATATCCGCTAGATGTTTTTTTGATATACCGATAGAGATTAACAACCCGCATGGGATGGGCTTCTAGGAAAGGGATAGTAAGTCGCTGAGATTGTACACATTCTCCACTGGCTAACATTTGATAATATGCAAATAAACTTGGCTGCGAACTTAACTGAAGGAACCACATGCCACGAACTACATCATCTTCAGCTCCTTTTATCCATGATACTATACGCTCTGTAGGGACTTCATCATGCCGCAACATATCTACCATCAATGTCTTTATTTCTTCCTCCATATGTCTCATCATGGTAACGATATCCCAACGGTTCAGCGAATCAGTTTCTGTCTGTGGAAAATCGCCAACCGATGTAATAAAGTCTTTATCGACGATTTTTAAATCATACTTTTCTGGATGATTTGTAATTTCCGTTTCGGCTAACGGCCAATAAGATACAACACCTATCTCTACACATCCTCTACCTAAACGAATCAATTCTTTTGCAAACTGTAAATTTTTTTCATAAACTTCGGGCGTATAAAAGGCGCCTCCTAAAATAATATTGCTATAAATTTGATCAATACCCGCATCGCGGCACCGAACTACAACATCGCGAATTTCATCAAGTGTAGAACCTTTACGATACGCATCTAAGACTTCCTGGGTACCCGCTTCAATACCAAGCTGTATTCGTTTTGCCCCAGCTTCAGCAATATATGAAATCATTTCCGGATGCGTATACAACATATGAATATGTCCTTCGCAAAACCAATCAAAACGATATGTTTCCCGTATTTTTTTGAGTCTCTGACATAATTCTTTTACACGATCAGGAATCAGCGTAAAAGTATCATCAGTAAATAAAATATAGCAATGTAGATGAGGACGATGGATCAAAAAAAGCTCAATTTCTTCCATAACATTATCAATAGAACGAAATCTTACTTTTTTAGTATGGTGCCCTTCATGGCAAAAAGCACAATGAAAAGGACAGCCGCGGCCCGTCATAATACTCAACTGATTATCTGATTTTCTTCCCGTAAGATAGCAATCATTATCAATGAAAGGCAATGCATCTAGATTTTCTATCAAGTTTTGCTCGGGATTAAGAATAACTTCATTTCCTTTTTTGTACATGATTCCTTTGATAGTATCTAAAGAACCAATGCCATCTAAAAAATAATCTAATAATTCAGGAACCGTAAGTTCTCCTTCGTAACGAGAAATAACATCACACCCAGAGGCATCTAAAAATTTTCTCCCTAAGGCTGTCGCCTGAGGCCCACCTACCATAACAGGTAACTGATATTTCTCTTTAATATACCGGCATATTTGAATATTTTCTGTGACATTTTCATAATCACAATATAGACCAATGATAGATACTTTATGAGATTGACAAACTTCATCTATCAGCCTTTTCCCTTCCATCACAGTTCCAGCGAACCCTTGAGCTGCATAGCCATTTTGATTCATAACTGCTGCTAAAATAAAGGTCCCTATAAACCCGCCAAATTGGGGAGCCTGATTTAAATATCGTCTATGAAGATTAAAAAAAATGACATCATTATTTCTCATAGCTAATTTCCTCTAATAACTGCTGATGCAATTTTATTCTTTTACGTCGCTTTCGTTTCTGTTCAACCAACTGTTCTCGTAACAAAGCAATACCTGTCGTTTTTAAGTAATGTATCAGCTCCCTTCGCTCCTGGCAATTAGGATATCTATGATACATATCTTGAAATGCATTTACGGCTTCAAAAGTACAACCACCATGGCAATACTCCCAATCTTCGCAATCTTTACAGTTATGCTGTTGTAAGTAGCTTTGCCGGTGGCGAATCCGTTGGGCTGTCTCACAAGAATATAATTCGCTTAAAGAAGTTTCCTGAATGTGTCCAAATAGAAAATCTTCATGGACTCCATCACGTCCGCAGTAGCCAACACCTCCATCCGTATAAATACAAATCAAGCCTCGGCAGCACGTACCCGCAAAAGAACATTCACCTACCTTGCTAATGCCTAACAAAGCATTTAATAATTCATTTAAAGGATCAATGACAATGACTTTTTCATCCTGAATCGCTTTTACAAAAAGCGCTTTCAAGATAGATACATAGTTTTTAGCAATCATACCGCTTCGCGTTTCGTTTTTAGCACGGCCACAGGGAATAACGGAGTGAATCTTCATACTTGTATGAAGTTCCCTGATACAATCATATAAACAATCAATATCTATATCCTTCTCTGTATTCAACACCATCGACGTGCCCACAGGGATCCCGGCCTGCTGTAAATCGTGTATGCTTTGAATAACCGCATCGTATGAAGAACTTCCATCCTTTTGGCGGCGATTTTCATCATGCAAAGTACGATACCCATCAATCGAAACGCCTACTTCAACATGGTATTTCTTAAAAATCTCAATCCATTCCGGAGTGACCAATGTAGCATTGGTCTGTAATAAAAATCGCACTTTATAATCACTTAATTTTTCTAGCGCATAGTCCATGGCCTCAGTGAGCCATGTTTTCGGCATCATGAGAGGTTCCCCACCATGCCAAAGAATCTCAATATCTTTCGTATGAGATTGATCTGCTACTCCAGGCAAATCGTCAATAATCTTTTTTATTACTTCTTTTTGCATATATTGCACCGGTTTATCTCCCTCACTGCAATATACACAATTTAAATTACATGCTGTCGTGACCTTGATAATAACCTGCAAAGGACCTCACCTATTCCTTATATTTTAATTCAAGAAGATTTTTCTCTAACAATTGCAAGCGTTGCTGGATTTTATCTATATAAGCTTGCTGAGGTGCGAAATACGTATCTCTCAATTGACAAAGGGCTTTATGCACATGTTTTTCTAAGGTTTTCTCAATCTTAGGCCATGCGGCTTCTAAGACTTCCATTGCATTATTACCTATGTCAATCTGTTTAGTCAGTACTTTTTTTTCCGTAACGTATCTCCAATAGGTCTTTCCAAAAAAATGTCGGAAATGTTCAATCAATCCGGAAGGATCTCTTTCAACACGATATACTTCCGTATACGGAGTTTCTATAACCGTTGTTTTCTTTTGAATCGAACCTATATTGAGATTCATTTCCACACGTGATAACTGCTGCTTTTTATAATCTTTAATGATTTTCCCTAAATAACTATTTATGTTTTTATCTAGTGAATCCCAAATAAGAGCTGATATTTGGCTCAAAATTTCAGATTGAGAAATAGCAGTACCGCCTTGATCGATTTGCTGTGACCATTTATCAGATTGATGTTGAACTTTATATCGGACATCACTAATAACGGCATGTAAAATACGGTTTACACTCTGATCAATCCGCTTCTGATAATTCTCAATTTCTTCAGTAACCGTATTCAATTCTTGTGATAGGACATGAATACTTACAACATTATCGCCTTGCCCATTTATAATTTCTTCGACGAATGTATTCAAACTATTTTTTGGCTTTTTCATTTTTAGCTGAATGATGTCATTACCAATTTTCTTATATATATTTTGCATTAACATATCAATATTGCTGCTCTTGAATTTTTCTCCATCATTTTCTTGAATAGCTTGTTCTGCCAATAAAGTCGACACACTCAATGAACGATATTGCTCTGAAGACAGATTAGGATATTCTTGACTGAGCCGTTGACAAATATCGTCCTCCTGACGTTTGCGACGTTCCGGTGATTTAGGAACAAGCTGTTGAATAATGTTCCCATCTTCATCTTCATCCTCATCAGTTACATCCGAATGAGTGATGACAACAATCGCGGACTGCCGCTGTTTTTCTAAGAACTGCATATATTTCATATCCGATTGAAGGCCTGGCTCCGATGAATTCATAAGGAAAATACAAATATCTGCATAGGGGATATACTCTTTAACCATGTCTTCCATGATTCTTTCATCCCCTTCTTTTCTCAGTGCCCCCGTTCCCGGAGAATCAATCCACCGCAATCCCGAAAGCGTAAAATATTGAATATCGCCAGTTGTATCAGTATATCCTACAGCAAAAGCAGCTTCCCCATCATGGCGTACAATAGCTCCACTATTCCGCCCTTTCTCTTCTGTTTCAAAGACAGGCGTAGCATGATGCTTATAAGCATTGTCGAAAGCAGCCTTCCGAAATGCGTTGCCAGCAAACAAGTTCCCCAACGAACTTTTACCCGATTTAACAGCCCCAAAAACCATGACAACTAAATATTTTTCATGCTTACTCATGAAATTCATGCCCTTGGCTTTTATTTTTATCGCAGCATCCCACTGAGTAAGCGTATCTTGTATCTGGAATAAAGCATCTTGCAGCGCTGCATCAACGCCATTGGTTTCCTTTTTATTTTGCATATCTGGTACTGGCAAATCCGACGTAACATCCACTTTAAACTGTTGTAGTAACTCCGTTACATTGTTTCGTTTTTCATCAACAGTCAGAGAAAAACTCTCTAATTGTTTTTGAATTAAATCAATTTTTGAAAAAAGGTCTTCTGTTGTCTTAGCAATATAGTTAGAATCACTCATTTGATTATTCTCCTCATTTTTTCGTTAAAATAGTCTGATTAATGTGCTTTAACAAGGCATCAATATCTTTTAATTCCTTTTGTTCGCGAGCAATTTCAGATTGCAGCTTTTCCTTTAAATTGCCTTCTACAATTTGTTGAAATTGAACTGGATTATTTTGATAATACTCTTTTTTTTCTTCTATATCACCAGGAAGCAAATCGGGATCTTCTGAAGTGATTTCACGCAAACATGTTTCAAAATTTTCAGTCGTCATATTTTGAATCTGATGAAGCGTCTGGTCATATTGTTTAATTTGAACTTCCTTTTCCTGAATTTCGTTTCTTAAAGCTGCATCCCCATATTTACTATAATCTCCATAATCACCATAATTACTGTGGTCGCTATGTGCAACAACAGCACCACCAATTACACCTACAACTACGCCTGCTACAAACATGTTTATTTCCTCCCATACTATTTTACTATTTAATTACTCTTTAATAACGTTCGCGTTCCCAACGTTCTTGCAATTCATCTCGCTCTTTTTTTAATTTCGCAGACTTAAGCGACAGTTCATCCTTTTGCTTTGAAAGCTTACCACATTCCTGCGCGTATTTATCCATAGATGACAAAACAATTCTGCTCATTTCTTCAACGCTTTTCGTCTTTTCCTTTTTACTTTCTTGAACCTGCGTTTTTAATTGATTGATCTGATGGCATGTTTCTTTTTTTAACTGTTCCAATCTTTTTTCTTGTAAAGCTATATTAGCATTTTTAAGTTTATCAACAGTTTTTTCAATATACGCCCTCAATTCAGGAATACCGCTTTGCGCCACCAGATTTTTTTTATTTTCACGCGTACCTTTTTGGTAGCGTGTATTAGAAATGCGGAAAACCGGAAAACCTGTTGCATGGAATTCTTTAGAAAGGCGTTCTTCAATATTTTGTTGAATCAAATCATGGGATTGATTCTTATCACCTTCTTTATAAGTCATCACCAAACAAAAACGTTTCCAAAACTCTTTGCTATCAGGAAATAAATCAATTAGTTTCCCAATTTGCCTGACTTCTAAATCATGGAGTTCTCCTACTGATGGATTATGAACAAAAAGAATTAAATCAGCTCTTTTATAAGCCTTTAAAGCAGTCGCATCATCACTCGCATTAGCTCCAATGCCTGGAGTATCAACAAAAATAACATTGTCTTTATAGATTGCTTCATCACAAGATACCGTAGTCCGAATATCTTCTGTCTTAAACATTTCTCTATTTAATAATGAATTAAGCATGCTGCTTTTGCCATGATTCATATTTCCTGCATTGACAACATAAATTTTGCCTACTTGGGATTCTAACAAGCCTTTCTTTTTTTCAAACTCTTTTCTAATTTGTTTTAACTGCGCCTCTACCGGTTTCATACAAAATCCTCCAAAAATCATTTCAAAATATTAAGACATCCCGATTGGATAAAGCTCCAATTCAAAGCCTACCAGCCAATCGGAATAGGGCAAATTTGTTTTGCAATGCAAGACAAAACACTCACGTAATATATGCCTCCAAAATTAAATGTTCTTCTATATCTTTAGGATATCATGTAATAAAGACATATTCTGTCACTTTTCAAAAAAATAATAAAAAAAGACAGCACGATAGTATCGTACTGTCTACGAGCATAATATTGCCTTGTTGATTGCAATTAGAAAATAAAGTCCCCCCCAATAACTTTCAGGCATAGGTAAAGATAAGAGATTATAAGTTTTCATTGAATTTTCAATCGTTGCTAAGCAATCCATCATCTTCACCACCCAACTGACTTTGTAACATTTTTGTCATTTATATTGGTTTTATTATATCAATTTTGTAGTTACTTGTCAGTAATATTTTCATAGGCTTTTACGTATTTTTAGAAGAGCCAATTTCTGTTCAGTAGTTTGTTTTTTGTCCATAATTATCTTACCTATAAAGCAGACGGATAATCAGTACAGATAGCAACAGTGATTCGCCCACGTGATTCCCAGCAAAAATGCCAACGCATTATTGATTAATTATTCGTAAAACTTGTATTTTATCGTGGAACCAAGACATAGCTAGCAAAATAATAGTAAAATACCGCCAACAGCTTATTGCACAGCTAGCGGTATTCTGTTGGGCTACTTCTAAATCAGCCCATTTTTTGTCAGCTTAAATATTAATTGGCTTAAAAAAAATACATAAAAAACGGCGCTATCGCATAAGACAGCACCGTCGTAAGTTCATGGCTCGTAAAAACCTGCCATTATACGCGAATGGGCTATGGTCGCATCTCACAGCGGGCTGCCCTAATCGGGACAGCCCCTACGCACAAGGCCGCTGGCCGTGATTTTTTTGCGACCTGCGACCAGCCGCCTGCGAACTGCGTTCATTTCATGAATTTATCGCAGCGAAGCCGCATCCGTAGGGGCCGTCCCAAACCATTCTGACCTTTTAGATGCAGAACAGTTACTTGGACGGATGGTAGCGGCGGGCGGCCCGCTACGCGCTGAGGGTATCCCGAAGCGGCGTTGTCAGTTTGAGTTTATTGCGGCGAAGCCGCATCTGAGTCCGAGGAAATTGGAGTAAATTTTAATAAAAACACCGCCAATGGCTTCTTGCCCCGTAGCGGTGTTTTTGTAATTGTTCCTAAATCAATTTATTTTGTTTAGCAAGTTCTTTAATCATAGACAACGATAATTTGCTATACTTTACCACCTTTTCCAAGGACATCCCATCTTTTAACAATTCGAGAGCTAATTCTAATTTTCCTTCTATTTTGCCTTCTTTTTTACCTTTCATCAGGCCATCTTCGTATATTCCTTCTCCTAAGTTGCACATGACTACCAAATCCCCCTCTCCTTCTCGTGTCAAATCAATCTCAAAATCAAAACGATGCCCATGAGGTCATAATTCTGACAAGGTTCTTTATAACGATGCAGCAAATGCTGTTCTTTCAGCTGATAGCGGTTGATAGCACTTTTTCCCTGTGGGGCTTCCATGGAAAAAGCCGTGACTCGTTGTTGGTAGTTCGTGTCTCGTAAAAACCTGCCATTATACTCGAATAGGCTGTGATTGAATCTCTCTAGCGGGCTCGCCACGTGCGAGCCCCTACACACAAGGCCGCTGGCCGTGTTTTTTTGCGGTCCACAGGACCGCGGCGACCTGCCATCTGCGGCCGGCGAACTGCGTTTTTACTTCTCTTCCATTTGCTTGCGGATTTCCTGGGGTGTTCCATGGGGTGCATAACCGTTTATGGCGGCCAGGCGGATCAGTTTTTCGCCTTTTTCACGGTCTTTGGGGACGCCGATGCCTTCTTTATACATCTGGCCCAGCCAATATTGGGCCACGGCGGCTTCGACGTTGAGTTCGCCGCCCTGCAAGGCTTGTTCAAAGTAATGGCGGGCTTTGGCGTAATTTCGTGTGACGCCGCGTCCCAGGAGATAGAGCATCCCCAGCATGGCCTGGGCTTCTGGCAGGCCTTGTTCGGCGGCTTTGGTGTACCAAAAGGCGGCTTTTTCATCTTTTTTGTAACTGTAAAAATAGGCATCGCCTAAGTAGTTCTGAGCATCTCGGTCGCCCTGGGTGGCCGCATTTTCTACCAGCATCCAGCCAACTTTTTCCGCATCCCTGACATGGCCGCCGTCGGAGAGGAGTTCTAAGCCCCACGTATACAAATTGATGGCCTGATTTTTCTTGGTCTGTTCGCTTCTGTCCATGACTATCCCTCCTGTGAAATACAAGTTCTATCTTCACTATAGCATCTGAGGAGGACAGGTTTTGTCATGGTGAGGCAAAAAGGGCTTGTCGCACGACGACAATCCCTTTTAAGTTGTTAGTGGCTAGCAGTTAGTGGTTAGCGGATGGTTTGAAATTTAAAAGCAACCTCTCAGTCAGCTTCGCTGACAGCTCTCCTATCAAGAGAGCCTTGCACTGGCCTGCGTTCTCTATTAGTCCGCTTCTAAATGCAGGGTTTTGACTAGTCCGCTGCGGTTATGCTTGACCGGTTCATCGGTCAGGGCATCCAGGATGGGGCCGTAGTCTTTCTTTTCGATGTCTTCGCAGAAGGCGATTTTCAGGTACATCGTAGCCCGCGAGGAGCCGACGTAGATGAGGCGCTGCATGAGAGGTCGTCCGGGAGTTCCGACAAATTGACGTCGATGAGGAGGACGGCTGTGGCTTCAAGGCCCTTGAATTTCCGTACCGACGTGAAGAGGATTTTGCCGTCTTCCGGTTCCGTCGTGACGGGAATCCCGTTGAGGGTCCGGCAGCCTTTGAGGCCGCTATGGCCGACGGAGTGGGCCGTGAGGATGACCATGTCTTTCAGGGCGACGCCTTGCTGGCACATGTCCTTGACGAAGCGGTCGGCCTGTTTTTGCAGTTCTTTTTCGTTCCCATAAAAGACGGCTTTCGGTGTCATGCCCTGGATGGTGTTGACATAACTGTCTTTCATGTGCATCAACTTGCCGATGGACGTGGCGATTTCAGCGGTATTACGGCAATTCTTATAGAGGACCAGGCGACATTCGGCATTCTTATCGATCCAGCCCGTCGTCTTGCGGCTCATGATGTACTGATTGCGGTCGTAAAAGATGTAGAAACATCCGTCCTGTAATTCGGCCAGGAAGCTAAGGTGTTCCAGGATAGAATCGCTCAAGTCCTGGCCTTCATCGACGACGATGTTGGGATAGGGCCAGTCATCGTCCTTGAATTCGCTTTCAAAGTACTGTTCAAAGACAGCGACGACTTTATCGAGGGGCAAGGTATCGTCCTGGAGGATTTCTTCGGCCAAAGTGCGTACATTATGGAAGGTAATCTGCGGGTCGTGATAATGGCGGCGCAGGTATTGCAGGAGGAATTCGTTGAAACACAGGTAGAGGACCTTTTTCCCCTGACTGGCCAGCATCCGCGCTTTTTCTACGGCCAGCATAGTCTTTCCCGTGCCGGCCGGGCCGTAAATGGCCGCCGTCCGCTGTTCCTGCAGGAATCGCAGGATAGAGAACTGCTGATTCGTCAGCTGGACGTAGGATGTCTTCGTTTCCCGGCTGCTGCTGGAAATCGTTTCGGCAATGCGGAAAGACGGCATGAGTGTCTGGATGAGGGCTTTGAATTCCGGCGGCTTCAACGGTGTAAAGGACCGGCCCAGGTGGTCTTTCCAATATGCATAAACCTTATCCAGGTCTTCTTCCGGATGCGCTAAACTCAGTTGATCCAGGATGATTTCCGGAACGGCTTCAGCTGGCAGACGCAGTTTCGGGTCCATGGCGACCGACGTGAACCAGGCGGCCCGGCCGATCATGGGACAGTCATAGTGGAAATGCTGGCGCAGGATCCGTTGGATGCGGTACTGCGTCTCAGCAGCCTGTCCTAAGGGATTGATTCGTTTTTCACTCTGATTCCTGCGGTTGATCTGGATCCAGCTGCCCTCCTTATAGCCGATGCCGCCAGATTTGACTTCGATGGATAAGATGCCCTTGGTCGGGTGGAAAATGATAAAATCGCCTTCCCCTTCGCTCCGGTACTGGCCCGGTTCGCCGAGCCAGCGGAAGGAATGGAAGACGACATATCCGTCACTTAATTGTTGTAAGGCCTGATAAACCTGGATTTCGCCATCGCTGCCATGAAAATCGTCATCGATGGTCGGATAAAAACGTGCCATGCAGTATCTTTCCTTTCTCTGTATCTTCTGTCTTCGTGTTCTTCTTATTATACCAAGGATACTTCAGGGACGGAAGGGTACCAAATTCTTTCAGCCGGGCTTTGAGCTGTTTTTGAATTTCATGTTGCCAGAGGTAGCGGTCAATCATTTCTTTTTGGGCATACAATACGCTGTTTTCGACTTGATGGCGCGTGAAGGTATTCAGGCCATCGATTTCTAAGAGGCAGGTATTCAGGCGTCCCACCAGTTCCCAGCAGGCCATTTTATCTTCCATGACGGCCTGGTACTGCTCGTTCAATTCTTCGCGCATGTCGTAATAGTCCGTCAGCGAATGGACGTTGGAAAGTCTGTCTTTTTCCAGGACGGCTTCTGCTTTCTCGGCGACGCCAGCTCGTTCGAAGTCGTAGAAGTGGCGGTCGTCCAAGAGGTAGCCATGGATGTATTTTCCTAGTTGTTCGTTGAAATTCAAGGTAAAGATGGCATGGCAGCGTTCACATTCAACGGTCTGTACCATATGCGGCAGATTATGGATCAGCAGGTTCCCCTGTTCATCGCGGTGATTACAGACGGGTTCCCAGGCATAACGGCGTCGGCTTTCCCGCAAGGTCGTGCCAGCCTTTTTGAAGCAGTTGTCGATGAGCGTGAGGGCTTCGTCCTGATTAAGGCCCGGGAGGTCGTCGAGGAGATTGACTGTACAATCATAATAATCGAGGGTATTAAAGATGGGTACGGAAAAGCTCAGGACCCAAAATGTCCTGAATGTCATCTGCTTGTACAGGGGAAAGAGGATGCTGCGGATGTGTTTTGCCGAAAAGTCATCATAATAGGGCAGGTCCAGCGTAATGTAATCCAATTTCTCTAAGATAGCCGTTTGTCGACGAGTTTCGCGCTGGAGCAGTTCGGCCTGGATTTTAAGGTTGTTGTGGAAAAAAGTGACATCTTTTGGCGTGAACTGCTGCATCCTGTCCAAAATATGATAGGATTTTTCGATGTGCCCTATGAAATCCGGCTTGAGAAGGTCATCCAGGCTGTTATATCTCAAAACTTCATTGTAGCTGTATTCGTGCGTATCCGGGTCAATTTTCAGCGAAAAAACAGTCTGGCATTTTTTGCAGATATACGTATCATGGCAATTTTTGGCACTGTCTATCATCGTCAGGGAACTGACCTCATCAAAGAGCAGATGACCGTCACTATCGCGATGTTCGCAACAGTCGCGGTCTTTAAGGACGACCCGACATTCGTCCACGTCAAGGCCGAAATGCTTATAACAGTTATAGATGAACTGGATATCTTGCTGTGCTTGTACTATGTCAACCTGTTTCATATCTATCGCCTCCTTGGGTTCTCTATTATACATAGTCCCGTAGACAGTATCTGTCTTGGCATGAAAAAAAGGCTGTCGCATTAAGACAGCCTTTTTTTGAGTATTAAGTTTGCAGTTTGTAGTTTTTAGTGAAGGGTTTTTAATTTAAAGGCAAACTCTCAGTCAGCTTCGCTGACAGCTCTCCTATGAGGAGAGCCGGGCCGCCCTTCGGGACGGCCCCTACGATGCGGTCCCATGGACCGCGGCGACCTGCCGCCTGCGGACTGCGCCGGCATTCATTTTCATCGCCTGTATGCGATTTCGTAGGGGACGTCCTGTTAAGGCGTCCCGCTGTGAATCCTGGATACAGCCGAAATTTATGACCAGTGGCACACGGTCGTAATACAATCATGAGTCTGTCGCGGCGAAGCCGCCTCTGCGTCCGAAGCGGCCGGCGACCTGCAAACTGCGACCGGCGGGCGCCCCACAGGACGCCCTACGCGATTTTGTATTTCTTTTCCAGGCGGTCCAAGAGGTCCAGGTAGCCTTTGGCGAAGTCCGGGCCTTCTTCGGCTTCCATTTCGTGGACGGTGGTGTCGATCTTATTTTTGATGTCGTCCGACAGGCCGCGGTCGGCTAAGGGGTAGACGACGTTGTTTTCTTTTTCTACGTGCTGCTGCAAGCGGTTGGCATAGGCCATGGCTTCCGTCAGGATTTGGAGTTTGTATTCGGTCTTCGGTTCCTGGGCGTAGAGTTTCAATGCTTCGTCGAGGGCCCGGACGTGGGCACGGATGAGGTCGTGTTCGACGAGCATGCCGTGCTTGATGATGATCGACGCCACTTCTTCCAGGTGGTCGACCATTTCCGGAAAGAGGACGAGTTCTTCCCGGCGGTGATGGTGGCCGTCAGCGTAACGGCGGATGAAATCGAGGATTTCCGCAAATTCCTGCTGGTCGATTTCAGCGCCTTCCAAGATGGCGCAGCATGATTCTTTGATGACTTTCAGCATCCGTGAAATATTGGCATGTTGTTTGACCATGACTTCCGTGCAATACATAAGGGTCCCTCTCTTTCGTTTAGGCAGATTTCTTTACGATTTCATACTGGCCTTCAGCCGGGCTGGTGAAGGCGTAATCCGTAGCGGCCAGCAGGCCGTCGACTAAGGCTTGGCGCAGGGCATAGTAACAGTCGCCGTGGCCCTGCCAGAATTCGCTGTGCAGGTCCATGGTGCGGTCCCAGGCGATACGGTTGTCATCGCTTTCGCGGACGCGGTTGACCTGATCACAGGGCATGCCGTCCAGGAGCAGGTCGTCCAGGCGGTGGAAGGCTTCCGGTGCCGTAGCGGCGCTCAGGTGCTGGCTGGTACCGAAATCATAGGCCGCTTTTTTCAGCGCCGTCAGGCGGTCTTCCTGATTGCCGGCGACGTCGAGTACCAAGGCAGCATAGCGGCCTTCGGCGTCGTGGATGCGCGACTGGAGCCAGCCGTGGATGTTCGATTCGTCGATGACTTCATCCAGTTTGCGGCGGTCTTTGCTGCCGTATTTATCGGCCAGATCGCCATCGGACCAGCCCTGCGCTGTAGCAACGCGGACGAGTTCGTCAATCAAGCTTTCCTGGAACTGGATTTTATTGTAAAGCCAAAAATGGATAGGTCCTAAAAATGCGCTCATTGTCGTTTCCTCCTCTTATCGTCTCTTACTGTTTGTTTGCTTCGATAGCGACGTTGACGGCTTTGGTGACAATTTCCGGGTCGAGGCCATGGACGAAGCAGGCGTTTGCCAGGCTTTCCTGCTGGGAAGACGGGCAGCCCAGGCAGTGCATGCCCTGACCGATGAGGGTATCGACGACTTCCGGATGCATACGCAGGATATCGCCCATGATCATGTCAGACGTAACTTTTTCATTAGCAGCAAATTTATTCAGAACGGATTTCAACATAGTAACTACCTCCTAAAGTATGTGGACAACTTTTATCTTATCTCTGAGTGAGCTTTCTCTCAACTTCTGAACGTAGTATACCATGGATAGTGGAGGGAATCTGTTGTTATTACAACATTTGAAAAAAATCGTTCGTCGTAGGTCGTTCATCTTTTGTCGAAAATCCACGCAAATACAGAATGAGGCTATCCACAGGATTCACGCGGGCCTCCGGCTATGGAGGCCCCTACAAAGTTTAAACCATCACGTCAAACGGCAAACGCCAAACGAACCACGAAAAAAGGGCTGCCGTGCAGGCGGCAGCCCTTTTTTCTTTATTCTTCCTCTTCCGGAAGTTCTGCGTTGTGGTATACGTCCTGGACGTCGTCGAGTTCATCGAGAGCGTCTACGAAGCGTTCCATTTTTTCAGCATCTTCCCCGGTGAGTTTAATCGTGTTTTCCGGAACCATGGTAATCGATGCATGTTCCGTTTCGATGTTGTTGTCAGCCAAAGCTTTTTCGACAGCATCGAAAGCTTCCGGCGTCGTGATGATTTCGTAGTCTTCATCGGAGACTTTTACGTCATCTGCACCGGCATCGAGAGCGACTTCCATGATCTGGTCTTCATCAGCCTGGTCGCGGTTGACGACGAAAATGCCCGTGTTGTGGAACATCCAGCTGACACAGCCCGTAGCACCGAGGTTGCCACCGCATTTGGAAAATTCATGGCGGACAGCAGCCGCTGCGCGGTTGCGGTTATCTGTGAGGACGTTGACCGTAACGGCAACGCCTGCCGGGCCATAGCCTTCATATACGATTTCTTCGTAGTTCTGACCTTCTGTAGCGCCAGCACCTTTCTGGATAGCCCGTTTGATGTTATCTTTCGGGATATTGTTTTCCTTAGCTTTCTGAAGGGCCAGTTTCAGACGCATGTTGCCGACCGGGTCCGGGCCGCCCATGCGGACAGCAATCGTGATTTCACGGCCGATTTTGGTCGTGATCTTGCCACGGATTGCGTCGTTTTTCCCTTTTTTACGTTTAATATTCGCCCATTTAGAATGTCCAGACATTCAAATGCCTCCCTTTATTTCCACCAATCTTCGCCGGCCAGGCGATCTAAGATGATAGCTGCTGCCGAACGGACAGATAAGTGATTATATTCCCCGGCGCCGTAAATCGGTTCCAGGATGAAATCAAATTTTTCCATCGTTTCTTTGGTCATGCCATAGCCCGTGCCAAAGAGCAGGAGGATCGGCGTATCGTCTTCTTCCCGCTTGTGCCGCAAATCCTTGTAGGAAATGGTATTGGCATAGGTCCGCGCATCCGTCGTGACGACGTAAGGTTTCTTCCCTTCTGCGGTGGTGACTGCTTCGACAGCCGCTTCGATGGACGGGCGGATGTCGACGATATCGAAAGCCTGTGTGCGGTAGCCGTTATAATTACGGCCAACCGGGCTTTCCCAAAAATCCATGATTTTATGCACCATATCGAGCTGCCCCGGAATATGGTGGATGATGAAATATTTCTTGACGCCATACGTCTTGGCAGACCGCGAAATGTCGTGCAAATCGTAGTTCGTAATAGCCGTGGCAATGACGTTAAAGTTCTTATCATATATGGGATAATGAACCAATCCTACATACAAAGGGGAAGTCATCCTTTTTTCGCCCCTTTCAGTTTTGCCAGTATCTTTTGGTCAGCTGGCGACAAATCGCAGTGCTGCAAAAGATCTGGCCGTAATTCCAAGGTCCGCGCTAGCGACGCCTCCCGGCGCCAGGCATCGATTTTGGCGTGATCGCCGTTTCGCAGGACTTCCGGTACGGCCATGCCGCGAAAGACGGCAGGCTTAGTGTACTGCGGATATTCCAGGAGCGACGAATAGAAAGAATCGTCAGCGGCCCCGGCAGCTGCGCCGAGGACTCCGGGAATCATGCGGGCCACGGCATCGGTAACGGTCATAGCCGGCAGTTCACCGCCAGTAAGGACGTAATCGCCGACGGAAATGGTTTCATCGGCCAAATCCTGCTCAACGCGGTAATCGACACCTTCGTAATGGCCGCATAATAAAATAAGCTGGTCGTATGTCGCCAGCTCGCGTGCTTTGGCCTGCGTAAAGGTCTGCCCTGCGGGCCCCATGAAGATGATACGCCGCCGCGGAACTTGACGCCGCACGGCTTCGACAGCGGCATAGAGGGGCGCTGTTTTCATGAGCATCCCACAGCCGCCGCCATAGATGGTATCATCGACCATATGATGACGGTCGTACGTGAAATTACGGGGATTGGTCACATCCAGATCTAACAGGCCGGCTGCCCGTGCCCGCCCGATGATGCTATGCTGGAAGAACGCTTCGATGAACTCCGGAAAGAGTGAGATAATGTCGATTCTCATTCGTCTACCCACTCCGGCGGATCAACGACGATCTTCTTGGCACTTTCGTCAATGGATTTAATGACATCGGGAATGGCGGCCAGGAGTGTTTCCTTGCCGTCATCGGCAGTGACGACATAGACGTCGTTGCTGCCCGTGCGCAGTACGTCTGTAAGTTTTCCCAGTTCATGGCCCTGAAGGTCATATACGGCCGAGTCGAGGATGTCGTAGATATAGTGCTGGCCTTTTTTCAGGGGTACTAAATCTTCGCGCGGGACCTGCAGGTCTTTCTTGACCAAGAGTTCCGCTGCGTTGCGATCATCGACGCCGACAAATTTCATGAGGACGACCCGCTTATGAAGACGTGCAGATTCTACTTCATATTTTTTGCCGTTGATGTAGCCGTATTTCATTTTCAGGAATCGTTTCGGAAAATCCGTATCGGGATAAATACGAACATCACCCCGCACGCCGTGCGGGGCAACGATTTGACCGATTGTAAAAAGATCTAATTCAGCCATCGTATTCTATTGGCGGATAGAAACAATCTTGCCGTCTTCAAGCAAGATTTCTGTTCCCATCAATTTTTCTAAATCATCGCCGACCTTGACAACGACAGTCTGTTCGAGCGTGCCTTGTCTGATTTCGGAACCGATTGTCAACTGTTCAGCTTCTTCTCTGTCGTGCTGTGCCTTTGCTTTTGCTGCAGCGAGACGCTGTTTTTGTTCTTCTACTTTAGCACGCAAGGAAATCAACCCCTGGGCATCGATTTTAGCCTGTTCGGTCATCATGCGTTTAGCCTGGAATTCCAGGTTCTGCATTTCCCGATCGATGTCACTCAGGGCCTGGTCAGCACCTTTGAGGATACGATCCTTGAGGGCCTGCGTCACCTTTGCTTTGACAGCGACAGGAACGCGCAATGTAATCTGATCCATGGTTCCTCCTATACGATATCCACTGATACTTTCTTGTTAGCCTTCACTGCCGCAGCCTTGACAACAAGGCGCAATGCTTTCGCAATTTTACCCTGTTTGCCAATGACTTTACCCATATCTTCGGGTGCGACATGAAGCTGATAGACTTCGAGGCCTTTTTTTTGAATCTTGGTAACTGTAACCGCATCCGGGTTCTTGACGAGGGACCGGGCGATACATGCAATCAATTCTTCCATAGTATCCAGCCTCACTTACTTTTTGGATGCTTCAAACTGAGCCATGATGCCAGCTTTTTTGAAGATAGAACGGATCGTATCTGTAGGCTGTGCGCCTTTGCCGAGCCATGCTACAGCTGCTTCAGCATCGACGGTCAGACGAGAGTCCATGTCTTTGGACGGATCGTACATGCCCAACGTAGCGACCGGACGACCGTTGTTACGAGCATCGCGGGAATCAGCGACGACGACACGGTAGATCGGTTTCTTTTTAGCACCTAAACGAGCCAAACGAATTTTAATCATTGAAAATCACCTCCTTGATATAGTATCTTATTTCCACAAAAAAGGGAAATCCATTTAAAAAGGCAGACGCGGCATGAAACCCCGTCGTTTATTCTTCTGTGCTTTCTTGGCCTGCTTCATCATCTTCTGCATTTCTGCGAACTGCTTGATGAGGCGGTTGACATCCTGTACGCGGGTGCCGCTGCCTTTGGCGATGCGGCGCTTGCGGCTGTCCTTGATGAGCATCTTCGGATTGGCACTCGACCGTTCCTGGGCCGTCATGGATGTGATGATGGCTTCGATCCGTTTAAATTCTTTGCCGTCCATGTCGACTTTGTCGAGTTCTTTCTTGTATTTCCCAATGCCCGGAATGAGGCTCAGGAGACTGCCCATATTGCCCATCTTCTTGATCATATGGAGCTGGGACAGGAAGTCATCGAAGGTAAAGGTACCACTTTTCATGGTCTTCTTCATGTTTTCCATCGACTCTTCATCGAAGGCTGCCTGGGCCTTTTCGATGATTGTTTCGACGTCGCCTAAATCGAGGATACGCGACGCGTAGCGGTTCGGATGAAATTCTTCCAGACCGTCGAGCTTTTCGCTGACGCCGATGAACTTGATTGGTTTGCCCGTAACGGCCTTGATGGACAAGGCAGCACCGCCGCGGGCATCGCCATCGAGCTTGGTCATGATGATACCGTCGATGCCGAGAGCTTTATCGAAGGCCGATGCAGCCGTAACGGCATCCTGACCGGTCATGGCGTCGACGACGAGCAGGATTTCATGGGGATGGACTTCATTCTTGATATTGATGAGTTCATCCATGAGTGTTTCATTAATATGTAAACGGCCGGCCGTATCGATGATGACGACATCGCGTAAATGGCTGGTCGCATAGGGTATCGCATGTTGGGCGATGGCTACAGGGTCCTTGCTGCCCTCTTCAGTGTAGACGGGCATGTCCAGTTCCTGGCCGAGGACCTGCAACTGCGTGATAGCGGCCGGACGGTAGACGTCGGCTGCAACCATGAGCGGGCTCTTGCCCTGGGACTTCAGCTTCTTAGCCAGTTTGGCAGCTGTCGTCGTCTTGCCGGCGCCCTGGAGGCCGACGAGCATGATGATGGTCGGTGGCTTGGGGGCGATGGTGATCCGGCTCTGTGTCCCGCCGAGGAGTTCCGTCAGTTCATCGCGGACAATCTTGATGACCGTCTGCGACGCATTGAGGCTGCCGAAGACTTCTTCGCCGACGGCCTTTTCTTTTACTTTCTTGATGAAATCTTTGGTGACGGCAAAGTTGACGTCCGCTTCCAGAAGGGCGCGGCGCATCTCTTTCAGCGCTTCGCTGACATCCTCTTCAGAAAGCTTCCCTTTGCCGCGGAGTTTTTTAAATGCCGCCTGGAATCGTTCGGACAGACTTTCAAATGGCATAAGGGGCCTCCTTCTATAACTCTATTTCATGCAAAAGCTGTTTCGCTCTTTCAAGGGTCTGCGGTTCTTCCCGGTCGAGAAGCCGCTCTACTTCATCGATCTTATCCCGGAACGCATCGTAGCGGGCCAGCAGATGAAGGCGCTGTTCGTAATTTTCCAGCGAGTGGGACGCACGCTTGAGCATGTCATAGGCACCTTGACGGGAAATGTGCAGTTCTTCACCGATTTCGCTAAGGGACAAGTCCATATCGAAATACATTTCCATGCAGCGCCGTTGTTTTTCCGTAAGCAAAGGCCCGTACAAATCGAGGAGCCGTCCCTTGCGGACTACATCTTCAAGCATGGCTTCACCGCCTTTCAAACAGCGTACTTTGGTATTATAACGGAAAGCAGCCTATCTGTCAAGTATTTTTACTTGTCAGGAGTTAGCAGATGGAATAATCGATACGCGGACGTCGTAGAAGGTGCTGCCGGCGCCTTCGTCGGTCAGGCGCTGGGACGTGAGGACGTTGACCGAAGCCCCCTGCCCTTTGACCCGTTCGCGCCACCAGACGCCTTCGCTGACGACCTGGCCTGGTACGGTCCGGTCGGAAATGACGACGGTGAAATCGGCCTGGCCCCGTTCATTGGCCAAGGTCACGGTCTGCCCTTCTGTCAGTCCATAGCGGGCTGCATCATCGGGATGGACGAAGAGGTCCATGATGTGGCCGGCCGTCAGCTCGTCCCGTTCATTGAAGGACGAATCGAGGATGCGCATATCCGGGCCGTTGACGAAAGCCAGGGTGCCGTCATCTTCAGCCAAAGGCATATAGTCGGGCAAAGGCTGGGCCAGGGCTTCGTTGCGGATTTCGATTTTCCCTGATGGCGTTCCAAAGCGGGTCTGATAATCGTCCGGCAAGGGCAGCGGCGTCGGCAGGCCCTGAAGCAGTCGCTGCCGGTCTACAGGCAGGGGCCATTTTGTCGTCGATGCAGCCAAGGCTTCGACGAGTTCCCGTTCCGACCGGTCATAGAACTTATCCTTGATTCCCAAGGCATGAGCCAGGTCACAAGCGACGTGCCAGTTGGAGCGGCTCTGGCCGACTGGCGGAATGGCCGCATAGCCGCACTGGATCGTATAGTTACCATAAGAATAATAAGCATCGTCGTGCTCCAGGGACGTCGTCGCCGGCAGGACGAGGTCGGCATAGCGAGCCGTATCGGTCATGAAGCGTTCATGAACGACGGTGAATAAATCGTCCCGGCAAAGTCCTTTCAGGACCTGGTTCTGGTCCGGCGCCGTGCAGGCCGGGTTCGACGAATAGACGAAGAGACTGCGGATGCTATCATCTTCCGTCAAGGCCTGGCCGAGGCAGCACATGTTGACGATGCGCTTGCCTGGCTGTTTCCAATCGGAATGGGTGACGATTTCTTTATTATAGGCTTTCGACGCCGATGCCGACGTCAACAGGCCGGCCCCTTTCTTGCCCCAGGCGCCGACGACGGCAGGCAGACAGGTGATGAGGCGTGTCGTCATGGCGCCGTTGCGATAGCGCGACTGGCCGCTGCCGAGGCGGATGAAAGGCGCCCGGGCCTGTCCGTAGGCCTGGGCCAAGGCGACGACAGTCGCAGCCGGTACACCGGTGATAGCCTGCACGGCTTCCGGCGTATACTTGGGGAGGACCTGCACTTTCAGTTCGTCCCAGCCGAGGACGTTTGCCGCCAGAAAGGCTTCATCGGCCAGTCCATCGCTGTAGAGGACATGCATCATGCCCAGGGCCAGGGCTCCATCGGTCCCCGGGCGGACGGCGACGAAATGGTCGGCTAAATCAGCCGTCTTATGGCGGTACGTATCAATACACCAGACGACGGCCCCTTTGCGCCGGGCCGCTTCGACATCGTGGCGGAAATGGATATTCGTCGCCACCATGTGGAGGCTCCAGAGGAAGATACAGTCGCTGTCCTGGGCTTCCTGCGGGGCTGTCGGCATGGTATTACCCATGACATCCTTGAAGCCCCTCCCTTTGGCCGGCGCGCAGATAGTCCGATCCAGTTCCGAAGCGCCCAGATGGTAGAACAAGCCGTGCAAGGCATCATGCTGAACGATACCCATGGTGCCGGCATAGGAATAAGGCAGGATGGCTTCGGCACCACAATCGGCAATAATCGCCTTCCACCTTTCAGCAATCTCCGCCAGGGCCTGGTCCCAGGAAATGGGTGCAAACTGGCCGCTTCCCTTGGGCCCGGTCCGCTTCAAAGGCATCGTCAGGCGGCGCGGCGAATGGACGGTCCGTTCATAATGGGCCATCTTCGGGCACAACGTCCTGCGCGTAAAAGGATGGGCCCCATCGCCGGCGACGGACACGACGCGGCCGTCGTCGACAGAAACGACAAGCCCGCAGGCATCGGGGCAGTCATATGGACAGACAGATGTATAGGTTTTCATGATATCACCTCTTGTTTCGTGGTTCGTGGCTCGTGGTTCGTAGGGGCCGTCCCAAAGGGCGGCCCGCCTGGAATTGGTGAAAAAAGGAGCCGTCGCATCGCGACAGCTCCTTTTAAGCAGTTAGCAGTTAGGGGTTAGCAGTTAGCAAATGATTTTAAATTTAAAAGCCATTACATCAAACTTCAAACATCAAACCCCAAACATTGAATATAAAAGAAAACGACCTTTCCCGACAGAAAGGGGGATATGCTTAATGATGGAACAGGCGCAGGCCGGTCATGGCCATGGCGATGTTGTATTTATCGCACGTTTCGATGACATTGTCATCGCGGATGGAGCCGCCGGCCTGGGCGATGTAGTCGACACCGCTGCGATGAGCCCGTTCGATGTTGTCACCAAAGGGGAAGAAAGCATCACTGCCCAAGGCGACGCCGTGGAGCTGGGCAATCCAGGCTTTCTTTTCTTCCCGTGTGAGCGGTTCCGGTTTTTCCGTGAACAGATCCTGCCAGATGCCGTCGGCCAGGACGTCTTCGTAATCATCGGAGATGTAGACGTCGATAGCGTTGTCGCGGTTCGGGCGGCGGACATCGTCGCGGAAAGGCAGATTCAGGACTTTCGGATTCTGGCGGAGCCACCAGATATCGGCTTTGTTACCAGCCAGGCGCGTGCAGTGGACGCGGGACTGCTGACCGGCGCCGACGCCGATGGTCATGCCGTCTTTGACGTAGCAGACCGAGTTGGACTGAGTGTATTTCAGGGTGATGAGGGCGATCATCAAATCGCGCTGGGCATCGGCGGGGATATCCTTGTTTTTCGTCGGGATATTCTTAAAGAGGTCCGTCGTAATCTTGGCTTCGTTGCGTTCCTGTTCAAAAGTGACGCCGTAGACTTCCTTCGATTCGATTAAGCGCGGCTTGTAGTCCGGGTTAATCTGGAGAACGCAGTAGTTCCCCTTCTTCTTGGTCTTCAAAATGGCCAGGGCTTCGTCGCTGTAGCCCGGAGCGATGACGCCGTCCGAAACTTCCCGTTTGAGGAGCGTTGCCGTTTCAACGTCGCAGACGTCGGACAAGGCGACGAAATCACCATAAGAGCTCATGCGGTCGGCACCGCGGGCACAGGCATAAGCCGAAGCCAGGGGGGACAATTTCAGATCGTCGACCCAGTATATTTTTTTCAGGGTATCACTCATTTCCGTGGCGACGGCGGCCCCAGCCGGGCTGACGTGCTTGAAGGAAGCCGCAGCCGGAAGGCCCGTTGCTTCTTTCAATTCTTTGACCAGCTGATAGCTGTTGAAGGCGTCGAGCAAATTAATATAACCGGGGCGGCCGTTGAGGACCGTAAAGGGCAGGTCGCTGCCGTCTTTCATATAAACCCGGGCCGACGACTGATTGGGGTTGCAGCCGTATTTTAATTGCAGTTCTTTCATGGTGATTCCTCCTGAATAGTTAAGCAAAAATAAAAAAATACCGACACTTCTGGAACGTTTCGCCCAGACGGTCGGCTTGTATGAATCATGCTCCCCGTGGTAACTCCACTTCCGTCAGTCACATGTTTCAGATTTATTATACCGTCCGCAGCCGGGAGATGTCAAGAAAAAGCCCCTCCCTGGATAGGCAGAACTTCCACGGGAAGGGCTTTGTTTTATAAGTGATACGGTTCGTGCCGGTCGATCTTGATGGCGCGGTAGATTTGTTCCAATAAGAGGAGGCGTATCATCTGATGGGTCAAGGTAATACGGCCAAAGGAAATGCAGTTGTCGGCTTTGCGGCGGACGAGGTCGCTCAGGCCGAAGGGGCCGCCGATGATGAAGGAGATTTCACTGCAGCCGTACAGGGCCAGTTTGGCAAAGGACGCTGCCAGATCTTCAGAGGATACGAGTTTCCCCTGTACATCCAGGGCGAAGAGGTGTGAGCCCTGGCGGACGTGGCGCAGCATCTTCTCCCCTTCTTTGTCGAGGACCTGGGCCTTCTGGGCCGGCGACGGATTCTCAGGCATCTTCTCTTCAGGAAGGACGGTCACTTCGACCTGGCCATACGGGCGCAGGCGCTTCAAAAACTCGTCGATGCCGGCGGTGAGGTATTTCTCTTTGATCTTGCCGATGGTAATGACGTGATACTTCATCAGTTGGTCCCATCCCCCTGGTCTGACGAATCATTCTGCGGACTTTCCTGGAGGACGACGGTGACTTCGTGGTCCGAACCGTTGCGCGTATAATCCAGGCTGACAGAATCGCCGACATTGTGCTTGTCCATGACGCTCTGGAGGGCGCTGAAGTCTTTGACATCGGTGCCATCGAGTTTCAAGATGACGTCGCCGTGTCTGAGTCCAGCCTGATCCAGAGGTCCGCCGGCAGCGACTTTATAGACGTAAATGCCAGGTACATTCAATCTCATGCCGAAGCGGGCAGCCATCTGCTGGTCCAGGCCGTATAAGCCGAGGTACGGGCGGACGACCTTGCCGTTCTGGATGAGGTCCTGCAGGATCGGGCGGGCTGCGTTGATAGGAATGGCGAAGCCCAGGCCTTCGACGCCTTCTTTAGAAATCTTGGCGCTGTTGATGCCGATGACCTTGCCGTCAGCATCGACGAGAGCGCCGCCGGAATTGCCCGGGTTGATGGCAGCGTCAGTCTGGATGAGCTTCATGCTCTGCCCTTCGGCACCGATAGTCCGGTTCAAAGAGCTGATGACGCCGACCGTGACGGTCCCCTGAAATTCCAGGCCCAGCGGGTTGCCGATGGCAATGGCCGGTTCGCCGACCTGCAGGGAATCGCTGTCGCCAAATTCAGCGACGGGCAGGTTGTCCATCTTGATCTTGACGACGGCTAAGTCCGTCTTTTCATCGCGGCCGACGACGGTCCCTTCCGTACTCTGGCCATCGGCCAGGGAGACGATGACCGTCTTGGCCGTACCGACGACGTGGTTATTGGTTACGATATAGCCGGCCTTGTCGAAGATGACGCCGGAACCGACGCCTTCACCGACCAGGACTTTCCGGTTGAACATATCGCGGTTATAGACTTTAGTCGTAATGCCGACGACGGCCGGGCTGACCTTCTTGGCAGCCTGGACGACAGCCGTATTTCGGGCATCCGAGATGGAATCCGATTTCGACGGTTCCTGGAGCTGGTTCACGGTTCCGTTATAAGTGCCGCTCGGCGTAAAAAAGGCATCGTGGATCTTGAAGCCGCCGAAGACGCCGACAGCGATGAGGACGACGGCAGCAGCTGCCGTGATGATATGTTTGCGTTGCATCATAGTTCATGACTCCCTTCCTGGAAGCGGACACTGCCCTTCTGGCAGGCCAGCCGTAATAAGATATCCTGGCCGATGACCCGGCCGGCCTGGGATAAGACTGTACGCATCGTGTGCAGCGCCAGGGACGGCGTATTGTTCTTTTCGCTGCGGTGGGCCAGGAGGACCCGCATGACGCCTTTCGTCGGCAACCCGGCCAGAAAAGCGGCTGCCGTCTTGTTGGACAGATGCCCCCAGCGGCCAAGGATGCGCTGCTGGAGCGGATACGGATACGGGCCGTTGCGGACCATCTGCTCATCGTGATTGGCTTCTAAGATGAGGATATCCGCATAAGCCGCAGCGGCTGCGACGTCGGGGCTGACACAGCCTAAGTCCGTCGCCAAGGTAATCTTCGAATCGCCGTGGCAGATAGTATAACCGACGGGCCGGGCCGCATCGTGGGAGATGGCAAAGGGGATGACCTGGATGTCCTTTAGGCCTACGCGCCGCGTCAGCCGGACGAAACGGTTCTGGAAGCCTTCTACTTTCCGGCCCATGGCCTGCCAGGTCTCGGCCGTCGTATAGACGGGCATGGCCGTCCGCTTGAGAAGCGTCGCCAAGCCGTTGACGTGGTCTGAGTGCTCATGGGTGATGAAGACCGCGTCGAGGTCGCTCAAGGTGCAGTCATAGCGCTTCAACCCCTGTTCGATACGGCGACAGCTGATGCCGGCGTCGATGAGGATATTCGTCTTCCCACAACGGATATAGGCTGCATTGCCCTTGCTGCCGCTGGCCAGCATACTGACCAGGCAGTCGCCTGACCGGGCTTCGCCGCCGAGATTGGGAATCGCATCAGCCGCTGCTGGCGGTGCCGCAACAGATACCTTGCATCCGGCCTGCTGACGGGCTGCCTGAATCGACAGGGCCATTGCCTGGAGCTGCCTTTCACTTTCCGTCATGGTCTCCCCTCCTTCTGTTGAAAAAAAAACCATCGTTCCGGAATAATCCAAACGATGGTCTGTGTGGTGGGCCTAGGTGGACTCGAACCACCGACCTCACGCTTATCAGGCGTGCGCTCTAACCAGCTGAGCTATAGGCCCATGTCATGGGACTTGCTTAGTATAACATATCGCAGAAAATTGTCAAGTGAAAAATTGGTGGGCCTAGGTGGACTTGAACCACCGACCTCACGCTTATCAGGCGTGCGCTCTAACCAGCTGAGCTATAGGCCCATTTCCTAACGACTCGTTTAGTATACCACAGATACAGGACGTGTCAAGGAAATTCTTCCAATTTCTTACACTTTTTTATTGATACTGTTCCATCAATTTCTTAAAGGCGGCAAAAGACCGTTTGATCATATCCGGATCGACGCAATACGATACGCGAACGTAGCCAGGGCAGCCAAAGCTGTCGGCCGGGACGATGAGCAGGTTCAGTTTCTTGGCCTTATCGGAGAAAGCCTTGGCATCGGCTTCGGGCGATTTGACGAAGAGGTAGAAAGCACCGCTCGGATAGACGCAGTCGTAGCCCATTTCTTTTAATCCATTATATAAGAGCTTGCGGTTTTCGTCGTAAATATTCATATCGCTGGTCTGGCCCAGGCATTTGAGGACGACGTCCTGGAAGAGATGAGGTGCGCAGACGAAGCCCATGGAACGGCCGGCCCCGCAGACAGCCGTATAGACTTCCTTGGCATCGGCAGCGCAGTCCGGGACCAGGACGTAGCCGATACGTTCGCCAGGCAGGCTCAGGGATTTACTGTAGGAATAGCAGATAATCGTATCTTTATAGAATTTCGGGACATAGAGGATGGGAAGGCCATCGTAAATGATTTCCCGGTACGGTTCATCTGAGATGATATAGATGGCATGACCGATTTCCTGGGATTTCCGCGTCAGCAAAGCGGCCAGTTTTTCATAAGTATCGGCGGAATAGACGACGCCAGACGGGTTGTTCGGCGAATTGATGATGACTGCCCGCGTATGAGGCGTAATGGCCTTTTCCAAGGCATCCAGGGAAATCTGGAAGTGTTCCGTATCCGGCGGCAGGACGACGGATTTGGCATTGGCATTCTGGACGAAGACCGTATATTCCGGGAAGAACGGTGCAATGAGGATGATTTCGTCATCCGGGCTTTCGACGAGGGCTTTGAGGCTGATCGTCAAAGAGGCCGCAGCCCCGCAGGTCATATAGAAATTATCGGCCCGTACCTGGGCGTCATAAGTCTGGTTCATGAAGTCAGCCAGGCCCTGGCGGACAGCCGTATCGCCAGCAGCGGCCGTATAACCGTGGATGGCTGCCGATTCCCGCGTTTCCATGATATCTTCAATGGCTTCTTTGACGCAGGCTGGAGCCGGGACGGTCGGATTGCCGATACTGAAATCAAAGACATTTTCCTTGCCGACGACAGCCGCCTGCTGCTGGCCATAAGCGAAAAGGTCGCGGATGACCGAAGCCTGTGACCCCAGGGCGTACATTTCTTTTGATGCCATAATAACCACTCCTTCTAATATATATTGATTAGTTTGTTATTATTATAACACCAACAGGAAAAGGAAAATAGTCTATGTTATAATAGAAACGATTCATATTTCTTGAAAGGAGGATTTGTATGAAGAAACTAAGTCCTTATGTATACCTATTCGCTACGGGCCATTTTTCCGTAGACTGGGCGCAAGGCGCCATCCCGGCCCTCCTGCCCTATTTCATCTCGTCGTGTAACCTGAGTTATCAAGACGCGGCGACGCTCATCTTTGCCAATATGCTCTTATCGTCCGTATCCCAGCCGATTTTCGGCTATTACTCCGATAAGGTATCCAAGCCCTGGTTCGCACCGCTCGGCCCCGTCCTCTGCGGCCTCTGCCTGACCCTGCTGGCCTTTACTCAGAATTATTGGTTCATCTTCCTCTGTTCCATGTTCAGCGGCTTCGGTTCTTCCATCTATCACCCCGAAGCGGCCCGTATGGTCAATAACATCGCCGGCGACCGCAAGGGACAGGCCCTGGGGACTTTCTCCGTCGGCGGCAATGCCGGCTTCGCCATCGGCCCCATGGTAGCCGGCGCCTGTGCCTATGCCTTTGACATCCACGGTCTGGTCATCTTCGGCATCGTCAATGCAATCATCGCCTTCATCCTCTATCACCAGATGCCGCACATCTTAGCCCTGGTCAACGATGCCAACCTGGCCGAAAAACAGGCTCATCCCGGCGAAGTCCTGACCAACGACTGGAGCGCTTTTGGACGCTTATCCGTCGTCATCTTCGTCCGTTCCGTCGGCTTTACGGTCTGTAACACCTTCATTCCCCTCTACTGGATCCACGTCCTGCACACCTCGCCGTCCACAGGCAGTCTGGCCTTGTCCATCCTCTTTTCCATGGGCGTCGTCATCACCTTCCTCGGCGGGGTCCTGGCCGACCGCTTCGGCTTTCTCCGCGTCCTTCGCGGCTCCATGCTGATCATGATTCCTTCCATGTTCTTCCTGGTAAACAGTACGAACCTCATCGCAGCGACGCTGCTGCTCATCCCCGTCGCCTTTTCGCTGTTCGCCGCTTACAGTCCCATCGTCGTCCTGGGACAGACATACCTCGGCAAAAACGTCGGCTTCGCTTCTGGCGTCACCCTGGGTCTGACGACGACTATTGGCGGCCTCATTTCGCCAATCGTCGGCTGGGGCGCTGACCAGTGGGGCATCCCCACGGCCCTGCAGTGCCTCTGGATCTGCGCCATCATAGGCGCCATCTTCGCCTTCCTCATCCCCGTACCGAAAGCATGGAGAAAGTAGGCGCCTGCGGCGCCGTGAGCCGTTTGGCGTGGTTCGTGGGTCGTTGTGAAACGGGCTCGCTAACGCATCGCCTTCGGGCCTCGTCGCCGTGCGACATCGGTAAGAACCCCTCAGTCAGCTGTGCTGACAGCTCCCCTTCTCAGGGGAGCCTCTTCGGCAAACGAACCACGCCAAACGACCCACAAAAAAAAAGCCTGCCGCTTTTGCGACAGGTTTTTTTCTACATATCTTACTGTGCTTTTGCAACTTCTACGAGTTTTGCGAAAGCAGCTGCGTCGTTGACGGCGAGGTCAGCGAGCATTTTGCGGTTTACGATGACACCAGCTTTGGTGAGGCCGCAGATGAAGCGGCTGTAGCTGAGGCCGTTAGCGCGGGTTGCAGCGTTGATACGGGCAATCCACAATTTACGGAATTCGCGTTTCTTGGCGCGGCGGTCACGACGAGCGTAGTAGAGCGCTTTCATGACGCTTTCGTTAGCTTTTTTGAAGAGACGGCTGCGGGTACCGCGGTAGCCTTTAGCCATTTTTAAGATTTTTTTATGACGAGCGTGTGCTGTAACGCCAACTTTGATTCTTGCCATTAGTCTATTCCTCCGAATCTATATCAAAAAAAGTATTTTCCCTATTAGATGAACGGGCACATCTTGCGGACGGCTTCGGTCATGGTCTTGGAAACGAGCGTAGCTTTTCTCAGGTTACGTTTACGTTTCGGGCTCTTGCTTTCCAGGATGTGGCTCTTATACGGTTTCATGCGTTTGATTTTACCTGTACCAGTTGTGTTAAAGCGTTTTGCCGCAGCACGGCGAGTTTTCAATTTCGGCATAATAATTGTCCTCCTGTTACTTCTTGTTGACAGCGATGACCATGGTCATGTTTCTGCCTTCGATTTTAGGTTCTTTTTCTACATGGGCGGTGTCTTTCAATTCATCAGCGAATCGAACCAGCAAATCACGGCCCAGTTCCGGATGGCTCATTTCGCGGCCGCGGAACATGATCGTAACTTTGACTTTGCTGCCTTCACCCAGGAAACGCTGCGCAGCTTTCATCTTAACGTAGAAGTCATGGTCTTCGATATTGGGACGAAGCTTTACTTCTTTCAATATCAAGACTTTCTGTTTTTTCTTGGCTTCCTTTTCACGCTTCTGCTGTTCATAACGGTATTTCCCGTAGTTCATGATGCGGCAGACAGGCGGTTTGCCATTCGGTGCGACTTCTACCAGGTCCAAATGCCGTTCTTCCGCAATCTGGCGGGCCGAACGGAGAGACATGACACCGAGCTGTTCGTTAGAATCACTGACCACGCGTACTTCACGGGCTCTGATTTGATCGTTGATACGTAATTCCTTACTAATCGTCTTTCACCTCCGAAATAAAAAAAGAACGGATAGCATGACTATCCGCTCTACGTTTCCGTCATAGACCCTAGTGACACGACCGTCTTGTAAGGTGAGAAGCGGATAGCTTCTGCTTTATTTTCAACAGTACATATTATATCAGCCATGGCAGGCCTTGTCAAGGTTATTTAATCTTGACGAAACGATAATCCTGTTCAGCACGGGGATATTTTTCTTTATCGACTTCGCTCATGAAATCCTTCAACGGGCGGGCATAGGTCTTCATCGTATCGTGCAAGGCCTTGTAAATGACAAATTTTTCACCGGTTTCCGTATGTTCGGCAATGGTGATGATTTCATAAGTATTTTTTTTGAAATGGCGCCAAATTTCATGGGCTTTTGGTAATTCTCTCATCGATAACCCTCCTAATAATCTACATTACTAACCTGGTGTAATTATACCATAGTTTCCCTTTATTTCAATGGCTTCATGACAGGAGCCACCGGCCTTTCCTTCCGCAGATGGGCTAACGCCTCCTGGACAGCCGGTACATCGATGCAATCGCTTTCTTTATCAGCGACGTCGATGCCCAGGCGCTGCTTGGCTTCTTTTTTGATGGCCTTGTAGAGTCCTTTGGGGAAATCGGGCAGGTTCGTCGTCACGCCGCGGGGAAAGACAGCTTCCTTTTCCAGCGTATAGCCTTCCGGATAGCGGCGGGAACAGCGGGGATGGTACATGTCGACATACAGGCGGTCGACGAACTTGCCGCTGACGTTGGTCAGTTCAAAGACATCGATGCCGTCGACGCTGCCGGCTTTGTGGAAAAAGACCATCGATCCGGTCCGGCGCAGGCGCAGGCGCGATAAGTAGACAAATTCTCCACTCGGTCCATTGACGGGAATTGGATTGGTCCTATCGTGGCCAAAACGCCCATATGAACCCGGAATGATGTCGCAATCTTCGCCATGCGTCACCTTGTCGGCCAGTTTGCCTGACAGGGCCTGATTCTGTAATTCCGGCGAATTGAAAATCTGCAAGGCCTTGTCATAGATTTCCTCGCTCTTCGTTCTCTGGTGTTCTTTAAAAAAGGCATCAAAAAATCCCATGATACTCCTCCCACTATATAAAACATTTATATAATAATTTCACTTACTGATGACAGCCGTAACGACGTCACGGCATCAAAGGATATTGTATCCATTATAAGGCATTTCCCGCCCTGTCGCTAGTGCCTGTCAGTCACCATTTTTCTATTCTTAAGTTTATACTTTATTTTAACGTAAAATTTAATATTTTTCTGTTTTGAATAAATATCTATTTTATTCACTTTTACACTTCTTGTCCTTTGCTTTTGTTTATTCTATTTAAAAGGATTTTTCGGCCATTTTCCTGTTTTTATACTGTTCAAATACCTATATTTGCATTGTGGTAATACAGGTGTCAAGTCGTTGCATTTTCTGGCTATTGATTTTATTTACGCATATGATATTATATTTATAGATAAAGAGTTCCGCTTTCCGGATTCAATATCTGATACATAATTAAAATTATTAAGTTTTGCAATATATTAAAGAAGAAAAGAGGTAAGAACTATGAATTTAAGTGCAGACGCAAAAATCATCATCTCCATGGGCGCTTTACTTTCGTACAGTTTCATCGCTCATCTTCTTTAAAAGAGATAGGAAAAGGGCTTGCCGCGTCGCGGCAAGCCCTTTTTTAGTGGTTAGGGGCTAGTGGCTAGGGGTTCGTAGGGGCCGTCCCAAAGGGCGGCCCTACGAGCGGCTAGCTGCTGACTGCTAGCCGCCAACCATACGTATACCAAATTATTCGTTCTCTTTATTCTTTTCTCATCTGATCCTTTCTTTATCATGATTATCTAGCATAGGAAAAATTCATTTTCCTCTTGCATTTCCTTGTGAAAAAATGTACTATATAGGCATGGAGATTGTGAAATTTAGAACTCAAGTTCTTCGTTTCAGCGTAACCCCCAAGGAGCTGCGTAAGCGGCGGCTCCGTCAACTAAGTCTTATATACTATATTATTCTATACTTTGTTTCACATCACGAAAGGATGGTTTTTCTAATGAGAGATGCTGTTATCGTAAGTGCTTGCCGTACGGCCATCGGCAGTTTCAATGGCCAGTTCGCAGACGTCACCGCGGTAGACCTCGGTGTAGCTGCTGTTACTGAAGCAATCAAACGCGCAGGTATTCCTGTCGACCAGATCGACGAAGTCATCATGGGCCACGTACTCCAGGCTGGCTGCGGTGAAAACACGGCCCGTCAGGTAGCCCTTCATTCGGGTATTCCTCAGGAAGTTCCTGCTTTCACATTAAATAAACTCTGCGGTTCCGGTATGCGTGCCATTTCCCTCGCTTCCCAGCAGATCAAACTCGGCGATGCTGACATCATCGTAGCCGGTGGTATGGAATCCATGTCCAACGCCCCCTACTCCATCGCTAAAGGCCGCCGCGGTTATCGTATGGGCAACGGCGTCCTCGAAGACTTGCTCATGCGCGATGGCCTGTTCTGCACGGAAAACAACTACCACATGGGCGTAACGGCTGAAAACGTTGCCGCTCGCTTCGGTGTAACCCGTGAAGACCAGGATAAGCTGGCTTGCCGTTCTGAAAACTTGGCTTACAAAGCTCAGCAGGAAGGCAAATTCGACAGCCAGATCGTTCCGGTAACGATCCATAAGAGAAAAGGCGATGTCGTCGTCGACAAAGACGAATTCATCCGTCCGAACTGCACCATGGAAACACTGGCTAAACTCCGTCCGGCCTTCATCAAAGACGGCACAGTTACCGCTGGTAACGCTTCCGGCATCAACGACGGCGCAGCTGCTGTTGTCGTAATGTCCGCTGAAAAAGCTAAAGAACTCGGCATCAAACCGCTGGCTCGCATCATCGACTGGGCTTCGGCTGGTGTTGAACCGGCAATCATGGGTACTGGCCCTGTTCCGGCAGTCCGCAAAGTCATGAAGAAGACCGGCATGAACGTCGACCAGATGGACCTCATCGAATTGAATGAAGCTTTCGCAGCTCAGTCCGTATACTGCGTCCGCGAACTCGGCCTCAACATGGACAAAGTCAACATCCACGGCGGCGCTATCGCCCTCGGCCATCCGATTGGCTGCTCCGGCGCTCGTATCGTCGTCACCTTGCTCTACGCATTGGCTGAACCGGAAATCAACGGTAAATATGGTCTGGCTTCCCTCTGCATCGGCGGCGGCCAGGGCACGGCTATCATCGTAGAACGTCTGTAATTCAAAAATTCCCTATTCCCTAGCCATAAGTAAGGGAGATGTATGGAGTACGTAATTTTTTGAACGTGCTCTGTACATTTCCTTAAAAAAGGTGTATGATAGCAATATCAAAGTATCATTTTTATTATGATACTTTCGCCCGGTGTATCCTCTCATACTGATTCGCCGGCACCTATTTCATACGTAAAAAATTATCCAAGGAGTGATTCCAATGAAAGAAGTAGTTATCGTAAGCGCTTGCCGTACAGCAATTGGTAAATTCGGTGGCGGTTTCAAAAACACACCGGCTGTAGAACTCGGCGCTGTTGTCATTAAAGAAGCTCTCAAACGTGCTGGCATCGAAGGTAAAGACGTCGATGAAGTCGTAATGGGCAACGTCCTTCAGGCTGCTCAGGGCCAGAACCCGGCTCGTCAGGCTATGATTAAAGCTGGCATGCCTATCGAAGTACCGGCTCTTACGGTCAACAAAGTCTGCGGTTCCGGTCTCCGCTGCGTATCCTTGGCAGCTCAGATGATCAAAGCCGGCGACGCTGACGTCATCGTAGCAGGCGGCATGGAAAACATGTCCATGGCTCCTTTCGCTGTTCCTAAAGCTCGTTATGGCTATCGTATGGGCAACGGTGTCCTCGTCGATACCATGATCAAAGATGGCCTCTGGGATGCATTCAACGATTATCATATGGGCATCACGGCTGAAAACGTTGCTGAACGCTTCGGCATCACTCGTGAAGACCAGGATGCACTCGGTGTCCGTTCTCAGGTCAAAGCTTGCGAAGCAATCAAGAGCGGCGCATTCAAATCTCAGATTGTTCCGGTAACGGTTCATCAGAAAAAACAGGACGTCGTCATCGATACAGACGAATTCCCGCGTGAAGGCACGACCATGGAAGGCCTTGCTAAATTGAAACCGGCCTTCAAAAAAGGCGGCACAGTTACTGCTGGTAACGCTTCCGGCATCAACGACGGCGCAGCTGCATTCGTAGTTATGTCCGCTGATAAAGCGAAAGAACTCGGCCTCAAACCGATGGCTAAAGTCGTAAGCTATGCTTCCGCTGGCGTCGATCCGTCCATCATGGGTACCGGCCCTGTTCCTTCTTCCCGTAAAGCATTGGCTAAAGCTGGCCTCGAAGTCAAAGACCTCGACCTCGTCGAAGCTAACGAAGCTTTCGCAGCTCAGGCTGTATACTGCTGCCGTGAACTCGGCTTCGATATGGATAAAGTCAACATCCATGGCGGTGCTATCGCCCTCGGCCATCCGATTGGTGCATCGGGCGCTCGTATCCTCGTAACCTTGCTCTATGGCTTGAAAGAAGTCGGCGGCAAATACGGCTTGGCTACACTGTGCATCGGTGGCGGCCAGGGTACGGCTTGCGTCGTAGAAAACATCGACTAATTTCATCTCTCATGTAAAAAAGGTCTTGTCGCAGTGCGACAAGACCTTTTTTTAGTTGTTAGTAGCTAGTTGTTAGTGGCTAGCGGATGGTTTTAAATTTAGCCACGAAACACGAGCTACGAACCACTAAACTCTATTCCCATTTGGAATATAGAGCGTGAAAAGTGGCCCAAATACATATAACGTTTTTTCAAAAAGTATTTAATTTTCCCGGCAAAAATGATAGAATTAATTTGCTAAAAAACTCAAGTCATGCTTATACGCATCAACACGAAAGAAGGACTGATAATGAAAACTACATGTCGTAAAATGTCTGTGGTACAGTTGACCTTTGTCACTGCTGCCAACATGCTTGGCGCCGGTATCATCATGCTGCCGACCAAGCTCGCCGAAGTCGGTACGATCTCGATTATTTCCTGGATTATTACCTCACTAGGCTCTTTAGCCCTGGCCATGGCTTTTGCCCGATGTGGCATGTTCACGACAAAGCCAGGCGGTATGGGCGGTTACTCCGAATACGCTTTCGGGCGTGTAGGACATTTTATGGCTAATTACGCCTACTCTGTTTCCATCGTAATTGCAAACGTCGCCATTGCCATTACGGCTGTGGGTTACGGCGCCGGTTTCCTTGAGACAACCTTTACGCCGTTGCAGACGTGTTTATATACGATCGCTTTATTGTGGATCGCGGCAGCCCTCAATTTCAGCGGCTCCCGTTATTCCGGCAAGCTCAGCGCCATTACCATCTGGGGTGCCATCATCCCGGTCCTGGGCATTTCCATCATCGGCTGGCATTGGTTCAGCCCGGCTACGTGGCTGGCTTCGTGGAACCCCAATGATTTGGGACTCAGCGATGCCGTCGGCAATTCCATCGCCCTGACGTTGTGGTCCTTCTTGGGACTCGAATCGGCAGCGGTCAACATGGATGCCGTTGAAAACCCGAAGAAATCCGTTCCGATTGCCACCTTCGTCAGCACCCTCGGCGTCGCCATCATCTACGTCGCCTCGACGAATGTCATCGCCGGCATCGTCCCCAATGCGGAAATCCTGGCATCGAGCGCTCCCTTCGGCCTGGCCTTCTCGTACATGCTCGGCGATACGGCTGGCAAAGCCGTCATGGGCCTCATGGTATTCTCCTGTGCCGGTTCCCTCTTGTCCTGGCAGTTCACCTTGGCCCGCGTCTTCAAGACCAGCGCCCAGCGCGGCCTGTTCCCCAAGATTTTTGCCAAAGTCACCAGCGCTGACGTACCGGTCAAAGGCATGCTGTGCATCCTCTGCATGCAGAGCCTCCTGGCCCTCATGACCATCAGCCCGACCCTGGCTGCCCAGTTCGAACTCCTGGCCAACCTGGCCGTCGTCACCAACGTCATCCCCTACATGCTCTGTGCCGGGGCCCTGACGACGATCCTCACCAAGGAACATATCCCCAATGAAGTCTGTAACAGAAATACGTCGATATTCCTGGCAGGCGTATCCATTATCTACTGCGTATATGCATTGACTACTACCGATGCCACGACCTTCCTCAGCGGCTGTCTTGCAGCCTTCCTGGGATGGCTGGTATACGTCATCCGCTTCACCATCATGAAGCAGACCATTGTAGAAATAAAATGAATAGAAAAAACCTGTCGCGAAAGCGGCAGGTTTTTTTGTGGTCCGTTGGGCGTGGTTTGTTTGACGAAAATTCACACAGCTGCGGCTTCAGGCTGTGCACAGGATTCACGCGGGCGCCCCACATGGGCGCCCCTACAGCCCACGAGCCACGACAAACGGCTCACGGCGGCACAGCCACCAGATACCTCGATGAACGACGAACGGCCTACGATGAACGATCAAGCCTTAAACGCCGCGATGACGACGTTGCGCAGGGCTACGCAGCCTATGATGGTCAATGCCGCTACGACGAAGGGTGTGATGAAGACCAGGGGATTGTTCTGGAGAATCGGCATGGCCTTGAAGATGTACGTAAAGACGTGGATCTGACTATCGAAGAGGATATGCTGGACCAGGGCCCACATGAGGACCATGACGACGATGGCCACGATATGGACCAGGCGCTCCTTGCGGCTATAACCATAGCGTTTGTACGGGAAGAAATAAAGCGCGAAGGTGGCGATGACGAAGATACTCATGCCGATGAAGCAGAAACCCATGATGGCCATGACGCCGACGACCAGGCTCTGCGTCACTGAAGAATCGCTGACAGCCGGAAAGAGGAACATACCCAGGATAGCACACGGCAGAGGCAGGCTGTAGATGATAGGGTCCAGGAATTGGGAATACCAGTATTTCCGGCGGCGCTGCAGCCAGAAATCGACGGCCCTGGCAGCCAGGTACTGGGCACCGATGGTCAAAAGCATCCACAAGGCGAATAAGCCGACGCGGACAGGATAATCATGCCAGCAGTCCCAGCCGGTCAAACCGTTGAGCAAGCCGACAGCAATGAGCAGGACGACAGCCCCGCCATAGAGGGTCGCCCCAGCCGAAGCATAATCATCGTCTCTGCCCGCACGACGGCGGCGATGACCCAGCCACAAGGGAACAGCAAAGGACAAGATAAAAAAGGCCAGAATCGACGCTGAGGCGATATATGGCTTATCTGAAGCAAAGGCCCCGAAAGGCAATGGCAGGATACCGCAGGCCGCCCAGACGATGGCCAGCAGCCGGTCATGCCACTTCTGTTTTTGTAAATGATCCATTATTTTACTTCCTTTCGACCTGGCAAGAGCTGGGAGACGACAAAGGCAAGGAGCATGGTCAGGCTGATTTCCCCATACATGCCGGCGATGAAGACGACGTCACGGCCAATGGTCGGCCATTCCCAGAAAGGAGCTGCCTTCCAATAGACGCCCATGAAAGCCGTAAAAGCCCCGATAGCCGCAAAGACGATGAACCACATGAGGGCCATGACCCAGCGGCGGATCCGCCCGCCCTGAGGGCCAAAAGACGCATCCTGGCAGCCCACGTAGGCGACGGGGATGACCAGGGACAAAAAGACATAACTGACCATGGCCACGACGGCACTGGAACCGCTGTGAATGGTATAGGCTCCGATCGGGATGGGAATGATAAAGAAACACATGAAGACACTTTGCCGCAAAATATCGCGCCACCAACTCATTTTCTGCAAGACCTCCTAAAACAACGCAAACGAAATCACTTTAGTATACCATATCCCAAAAGGAAAGAAAAGTTTGCGCAAGCCCTGGCTTTTGTGTAAAATAGAAATAATAAGAAGTAATTTTAGTTCGCATAGAAAGGGACATACATGACAAAGAATTTTGAATCACTCGGCATTACGCCGAAGATTTGTGAACTCCTGCACAAGCAGGGCATCAATGAACCCACGGCCGTCCAGGCACAGGCCATCCCCCCCTTGTTCAAAGGCCGGGACATCCTGGCCCAGGCCCAGACCGGTACGGGCAAGACCTTTGCCTTTCTCCTGCCGTCACTGCAGCAGGTCAAGACAGATATCCACGCCGAACAAGTCCTGGTCATGGCGCCGACGCGGGAACTGGCCCGCCAGATTGCCGACGTCGCCGATACCCTGGCACCGGAACTGGGCGTCGACGTCCTCAGCCTCATCGGCGGCAAGACCATTGAGAACCAGCTCCAGAAACTGCACCGCCATCCTCACGTCATCATCGGTACGCCGGGCCGCCTGCTCGACCACTGCCGCCGCAATTCCCTCGACCTGAGCGGCGTCCGCCGGGTCATCGTCGACGAAGCGGACCAGATGCTGCAGGCCGGTTTCTTAGAAGATGTCGATACCCTCATCGGCCTGACGCCGAAACGGCGGCAGCTCCTCTTCTTCTCGGCTACGGTCCCGGACAAGATCAAAGGCCTGGCCAAAAAGCACATGCAGAGCCCGCTGGTCCTCAATATCCTCGAAGGCCAGACGATTGCCCTGGAAAATATCGAACAGCGCATCTACATGATGACAGAAGAACAGAAACTGCCGAAACTCTGCCAGATGCTGACAGAAATGAATCCCTATCTGGCCATCGTCTTCTGCAACACTAAGGAACGGACCTCCCTCCTGGCAGGCAAACTCATCGCCAAGGGCTTCAACATCGGTGAACTCCACGGCGATATGTCTCAGGGCCGCCGCAATCAGGTCCTGCGCGACTTTGCCAAAGCCAAGACGCAGATCCTGGTCGCCACGGATATCGCAGCCCGCGGCATCGACATCGAAGGGATCACGCATGTCTTCAACTTCGATGTCCCCCATGACGTCGACTACTACATCCACCGCATCGGCCGCACCGGCCGTGCCGGCAATGAAGGCCTGTCCATCATGTTTGCCACGGCAGCCGATGAAAATTGGATCCGCCGCATCGAACACAACATCCATGCGACGATCACGAAATATACCCTGACGGGACAAGTCAAAGTCAAGGCCAGCAGCAAACCGCCGAAGCGGAAAAAGACGTATCGGGACAAACTGCCGGCCAGCACTTACCAGACAACGAAAGAAAAACGCCATAAACAGCGCCATAAGGGCGGGGACAACCGCCGGCGCCGCTAAGGAGGTCTACTTATGAAACGTTATCTTACCCTTGTCCTTCTGCTCTTCACCCTGGTAGCTGCCGGATGTACGCCGGCATCGCCGACCAATTCGCAGCCGCAGAAACAGCAGACCCAGACCCAGCAGCAACAGCCGGGAGAAACCAAGCAGGGCCAGGACACGAAGAGCCAGACCGATACCAAAGAAACACCGGTCGCCAACCTGCCCACCATCGGCGATACCCAGGCCGATTGGGAAAACGAATGGGGCCACCCCTATTCTCAGGGCGACACGATCCGCGTCTTCCACAATGGCCGCTACCAAGTCGTCTTCCAGAACGGCCGGGCCGTGACGGTAACCATCAAAGTCAAAGATGGTGAAAACGTCAACATCAGTGACCTTCTGCCGGAAGATGCTCAGAAACAGTCGGCTTCGTCGAAAGAGGTCGGCGGTTCCCAGATGGGCGTCGAAAAATGGCACAGCAAGACTTTGGAAAAAGCCCTGTCTTCGACAAAGGGAAATTTCACAGTCATGAAACAACCGGGCAGCATCATCATCGATTGCACGCCGAATCTGAAGAAATAGTATAAAAAGAGGCTGTCGCATTAAGACAGCCTCTTTTTGAGTTTGAAGTTGAAAGTTTGATGTTTGATGTGGATGGTTTTAAATTTAAAGCAATCGCCTTAAACATCATACATCAAATCTCAAACATTAAAGAGAAAGGGACTTCGCATGATGGCAGAAACCTTCGTGCGACAGTCCCTTTTAAGTGGCTAGGGGCTAGGGGCTGGTAAAAATCAACCTCTCAGACCGCCTTCGGCGGCCAGCTCCCCTATAAAGGGAGCCTTTCATCACACATCAAACACAACAAAAAAGCTCACGCAAAATGCGTGAGCTTTTTTCTATGGTGACCCGGTAGGGATTCGAACCCTAGACCTACTGATTCGTAGTCAGTCACTCTATCCAGCTGAGCTACCGAGTCATGTCTTGTCGTTCCTGACGACTTATATATCATAACAAGAAATCGGAAATATGTCAAGGCTTTTTTGCAAAAAAATCAAAAAGATAAGGGCCCGCCACGTGCGGGCCCCTACATTGAAAAGATTCTCTCCAAACGCAAAGCGGGCGCCCGGTTATGGGCGCCCCTACGCGGACTGCGAACTGCTTTTTTATAATCTGCCGATATCTTTCAGATATTGTTCACATTTGGCCTTGATTTCCGGCGTAGCGTCTACCAAGGGCAGGCGGAAGGGTCCAGCCGGGAAGCCGAGCATGTTGAGCATGGTCTTGACCGGGACCGGGCTGACCGTGCAGAAACAGCCTTTCATGAAGGGCAGGTATTTCTGATGGAGGGCAGCGGCTTTCTTGACATCGCCGTCTTTATGGGCCTGGATCATTTCGTTCATTTCCTTGCCGATGACGTGGGCAGCTACGGAAATAACGCCTTCGCCGCCGACAGCGACGATGGGAAGGGTCAGGTTGTCGTCACCGCTGTAGAGGTGGAAACCTTCCGGTGCATTGGCTGCGACGTAGCCGGCATAATCGAGGTCGCCGCTGGCGTCTTTGAGGCCGATGATGTTCGGGAAGTCATGAGCCAGCTGGCAGACCGTCTGCGGTTCGATTTTGCCGCCTGTACGGCCCGGTACGTTATAAATGAAGATAGGCAGGTCCGTCGACTTGGCGATGGCAGCAAAGTGAGCATAACAGCCTTCCTGGTTCGGTTTATTGTAATACGGGACGATGCACAGCAGGACGTCGACGCCCGTATCTTTGGCCTTCTTGGCCATTTCGATAGTCTGGAGCGTATTGTTGGTGCCGACATTGCCCATGACCAGGGTCTTGTCTTTCAAGGCATCTGCCGTGACTTGGAAGAGCTTGAGCTTTTCTTCTTCCGTCATGACAGCCCCTTCGCCCGTCGTAGCCCCAACGAGGATGGCCGAGCCTTCATCAGCATATTTCTTAGCCAGTTCAACAGCCGCTTCATAATTGACGGAACCGTCTTCGTGGAACGGCGTGACCATGGCAACAATCACATTTGGAAAAGTTAACATAAAAGGTTCATCTCCCATCCTTCGTACTTAGTGGATCATGTCGTGAGCCAGCATGTATTCGGCAATCTGCAGGGCATTGAGGGCAGCGCCTTTGCGGATCTGGTCGCCCGATACCCAGAGATTGATGGCCTTCGGATTATACAGGTCCTTGCGGATACGGCCGACGTAGCAGTCGTATTTTTCCGACGTGAACAAGGGCATAGGATATTCCATTTCAGCCGGGTTGTCCTGGACCTGGGCACCGGGGAACGCATCGATGGCTTTGCGGACGGCATCGACAGTCAGTTCATCGGCCGTTTCGACATAGACCGATTCAGCATGGCTGCGGAAGACCGGTACGCGGACGGTCGTAGCCGTAATGGCGATGGAGTCGTCGTGGAGCATCTTGTGCGTTTCGTTGACCATCTTCATTTCTTCTTTGGTGTAGTCTTTTTCTACGAATTTATCGATCTGCGGGATGAGGTTGAAAGCGATGGGATAATGCTTGGGAAGGCTCTTGCTGGGCAGGATCTTCGGCTGCATTTCTTCCCCTTTGAGGTAGGCTTCCGTTTCATCGCGCAGTTCGTCGATACCTTCTTTGCCGGCACCGGAAACGGCCTGGTACGTGCTGACGATAATGCGTTTGATCGGCGACAAGTCATGAATCGGCTTGAGGGCCATGAGCATGATGATTGTCGAGCAGTTTGGGTTGGCAATGATGCCCTTGTGCCAGGCGATATCTTCGGGATTGACTTCCGGTACGACGAGCGGTACGTTGGGGTCCATGCGGAACGTGCTGGAGTTGTCGATGACGATGCAGCCCCGTTTAGCAGCTTCAGGTCCCAATTCTTTACTGATCGAGCCGCCGGCGAACAAGCCGATGTCGACACCGTCGAAAGATTCCGGTTTGGCTTCTTCAACGGTATATTCTTCCCCGTTGACAGTCATTTTCTTGCCAGCCGAACGGTACGATGCTAATAACTTCAACTTGCTGTACGGGAATTTTCGTTCTTCGATCAAGCGGATAAATTCCTGGCCTACGGCACCTGTGGCACCTAAAATCGCTACTACCGGTTCTTTTGTCATAACAAACTTCCTCCCCTAATGGTTCTTTTTATAAATAGTTTTCCAGTCCAAAGGTCAAGCCCGGACGAGAGCTTACTTTCTTGACGGCTAAGACGACGCCAGGCATGAAGGACTTGCGGTCCATCGAATCGTGGCGGATCGTCAGCAGTTCGCCGTATCCCCCGAATAAAACTTGCTGATGAGCGATGTAGCCCGGAAGGCGGACACTGTGGATGGGGATGCCATCTACGGAAGCACCGCGGGCGCCATCGAGGCTTTCATGGGTCTTGTCCGGAGCCGGCTGTACACCCGCTTCTTTGCGGGCCGCATCGATCTTATCGGCCGTCATGATGGCCGTGCCGGACGGAGCGTCCAGTTTATTGTTGTGATGGAGTTCGATGATTTCGACATCCGGCAGATACGGAGCGACTTCTGTCGAGAGCTTCATCATCAGGACAGCGCCGATGGAAAAGTTCGGGGCAATGAAGATGCTCGTCTTCTTTTCCAGAGCCAGGGCATGGAGTTCATGACGCTGTTCAGCGGTCAGGCCCGTCGTGCCGACGACCATATTGACACCGTGTTCGATGCAGGTCTTAGCGTTGTTGAAGATGACTTTCGGCGTGGTGAAATCGACGACGACATCCGGTTTGATGTCATCGAGGGCAGCGCCCAGGTCATCGCGGATGGTCAGTCCTAAGTGGCCGACACCGGCGATGTCACCGACATCTTCGCCGACATGAGTAATGCTGATGCCACCGGCTACTTCCAGTTCCGGGTCTTCAAAGACGGCTTTGACGACCTGGCTGCCCATGCGGCCATCGGCACCGTTAACTAATACACGAAGCATATCTATCCCTCCTGTGAGTCCCTTTTGATGGGACTTCTGATTTTTGAAATTATATTTAACTATATACCTATCGCGGACATTCGTCAACCCGCAAAGCAATGTCGAATCGCAAGTCAAGGACATTACCTGCCCTTGACTTGCTTTACAATCTGGCTGGCCGCTTCGATGCTGGCCTTGGTCGTATCGTTGCCGGCGAACATGCGGGCGATTTCCAGGACGTGTTCCCCCTCCGAGAGGCCCCGGACCTGGGTAACCGTGCGGCCGTCCATTTCTTTCTTATAAATGAAGTAATGGTGGTCGGCAATGGCCGCCGTCTGTGGCAGGTGGGTAATGCAGAAGACCTGGCCCTGCCCGGAGAGCTGGCGGATATGGTCGGCGACCTGCAGGCCTGTCTGGCCACTGATGCCGACGTCGATTTCATCGAAAATCATGGTCTTGCCCGTCGTCCGTTCGGGGCCGGCCGTCTTCAGGGCCAGGGCAATACGCGATACTTCGCCGCCCGAGGCGATTTTCGCCAAGGGCTGCATGGCTTCGCCCGTATTGGCCGAGAAATAAAGCTCGATGCCGGCGGAACCATCCGGTGTGATGTCCTTCATCGGTTCGATATGGAAGGCGATGCGGCTGTTCAGCATGCCCAACTTATTGAGCGTCGCCGTCATGGCCTTGCTGAACTGGCTGTCGGCCTCACGGCGGGCAGCGGCCAGGACCTGGGCCTGCTGGCGCACGGCTTCGGCTTCACGGGCCAGTTTCTCTTCCAGCTTGGCCAGATGGCTTTCGGACTGGTCGAGCCGTTCATAATCGGCCTTGGCCTTGGCCAGGAACTGCAGGATATCGGCGACAGTGAAACCGTACTTGCGCTTGAGCTTTTCAATCGACGCCAGGCGGGACTGCATGGCATCCAGGGCCCGTTCATCGAAGTCGAAAGAATCGGCATAGCGCAAAAGGCCATCGTGAACGTCTTCGATTTCATACGACAAGGTCTCGACTTTCCCAGCCAGGGCACTGAAGGCTTCATCGTAAGCTGAGGCCTTTTCCAGGCTGCGGTGGATGGTCTCGATCTGCTCGATGACGCCGGGCTGGCGTTCACTCCCTTCCAGGGCGAACATGGCCTCCTTCAGATTATCCTTGATATGTTCGGCATGGGACGCCTTGTTGATTTTCTGCTCCAGTTCGTCGTCTTCCCCTTCTTTCAGGGCGGCTCCCTCGATTTCCTTGATCTGGAACGCCAGGATACTGAGCATCCGCGCCTTTTCACTTTCGTCATGGCGCAAAGCCTTGATTTCCCCTTCCGTCTCATGCCACTGGCGGTATAATCCGTCGTAGTCCTGACGGGCCTGACGGACGTCTGCCGTAAGGCCGTCGAGGATAGCCACGTGATAAGACGGGTTGAAAATCAGGCTGTTGTCGAACTGGCCGTGGATATCCAGCAGGTACTCGCCCAGCCGCCGCAGGGTCGCCGTCGGTACCAGCGTCCCGTTGACCAGGATGGTCCCGCGGCCGCTGCGCGGGAACTGGCGGGAAATGATGAGCTGGCCTTCATCGACTTCGATGTGGTTGGCCTCCAGGAGCTGTTCTAGCCCTTCAGGCAACGCAGAAAAAAAGAACGCGCCTTCGACGAGGAACGAGTCCGTCCCGTGGCGGACGAACGATGCCGATGCGCGTTTGCCTGCCAGCATACCGATGGCGTCGAGGAGAATCGATTTACCAGCGCCTGTCTCGCCAGTAAAAATCGTCACCCCGTCGCCAAAAGTAAGGTGCAGGTCTTCAATCAGAGCAAAATTGTGGATGTGCAGGGACTGCAGCATAAGGGCCTCATTCCTTCATCAGCGATACGATAAGCTTGACCAGTTTCGGAACCGTTTCCGTGTCCTTGACGATGAGGAGGACCGTATCATCGCCGGCCAGGGTGCCGATGACATTTTCCCAGCGGGCGTGGTCGATCGCGGCGGCAATGGGATTGGCCGAACCGGGCAGGGTGTGGACGATGATCTGGTTATACGCCGAATCGACGCGGACGATGGAGTCCTGGAACAGGCGGGCCATGCGGTTCTTGGACATGAGCATATTCTGTTCCGGCGACAAGGCATAGCGGTAATGGCCGTCACTGGTCGGAACCTTGATGAGCATGAGTTCTTTAATGTCGCGGGAAACCGTAGCCTGTGTGACTTCGATGCCTTCTTCCTGCAAGGCCTTGGCTAATTCTTCCTGCGTTTCGATGGGACGGGACTGGACAATTTCTTTAATCTTAGTGTAACGGAATCTCTTCATGATGACGTTTCCCTCTTTTCTGTACAATATATAATACGGGTGGACAATGCACCTCATTGACGGGCTGCCAGGACGAAATATGGAAGTCCTGCTGGGGTATGGTCTGTAAATACGACCGCAGCGCTTGTTCTTCGCGAGCCCCGGCTTCGGTACCGGGATAAGCTGCTATCATAATTATCCCATTTATCGCAATTTTATTCAAGCCTATTTTCATAGCTTTTAGTGTTATTTCACAATTTGTATGGATTTTATGGTCGCCTGACGGCAAATAGCCCAGATTGAATACCATTAAATCCACGTTTTCCTGTATCCGGGCCAGGAGTTCGTCGTGAGAACCGCAGGTGCAGACGACGTGCTTCCCGTCCAGCCCTTCCTGCTGCAGGCGCTGCTGCGTATGGTCAATGGCACAGGGCTGGATATCAAAGGCGTAGAGGACGGCATCGTCCGGCATGAGACGGGCCAGGAAAGCCGTATCATGGCCATTGCCGCAGGTCATGTCGACGAGGACATGAGCCTGGCGGGCATAGGGTTCCATCATCATATGAGAGACGGTAACGGCATTGCGGAATGGATACATATTAATCATTTCCCATCATTTTCGTAAATAAATTGCTGTAGAAATAGTTCTTGTTGAAGCGGATGATCTTGAGGACGTGGTCGGACTTGCGGACCTGAAGGGTCATATTGCGCATCAGTTCCTGGTCCATCATGCCGTCGACGGAGACGCGGACGCTGTTGCGGCTGTTGGCCACCGTCACCGATACCTGGTCGTCATCGCGCAGGACCAGGGGTACTTTGAGCAGCAAGTGCGGGCAAATGGGCGTGACCATGATGCAGGGCACGCTGGGCGCGACGATAGGGCCGCCGCTGGAGAAGGTATAGCCCGTGCTCCCCGTCGCCGTCGCTACGATGAGGCCGTCGCCGGGATACTGCTGGATGAAATGACCGTTGATGCTGAGGTCGATGCGGATGAGCTTACCTACATTGCCGTGGCCGATGACGATGTCGTTGAGGGCATCGGGCAGGGACTGGACCAGTCCGTCTTCATAGCACAATTCCGAATGGAGCATCATCCGTTCTTCCAGGAAATAGCGGCCGGCCAGGATATCTTCCATGCGCTTTTCCAGGTTCTTGGTCTCGACTTCGTAAAGGAAGCCCAGCGAGCCGAGATTGATGCCGCAGACCGGGATGTCAGCTTCGGCAAACTGTTTGGCCATCTTGAGAATGGTCCCGTCGCCGCCGAGGACCATGGCTACGTCGATGGTGCTGTAAATCGTCATGCGTGGGCGCAGGTGTTCAGCGCCGATGCGCTGATAGGCCGGCTGGCGGCTCTCGCTGACATAAGCCGGCAGATAGTATTCAATGCCATATTTTTCGCAAATTTTGATCATCTGCTGGACGATGGCAGCACTTTCGCGTTTGACGAGGTTCGGGAAAATACCGATACGCATGGGGATCACCTACATTTCATGAGATTTACCGACGATGTCATCGACAACGGCGTCAGTGATATCGTTATGGCAGGGATTGTCTTTACGGCTGTACAAGAGATATTCTATATTGCCATCAGCCCCTTTGATGGGCGAGAAGGTCAGGCCCAGCGGCGACAAACCGCAGGCGGCGATGCCGTCCGTGACGTGGCGGATGACGTCGCGGTGGACCTGGATATCGCGGACGATGCCGCCTTTACCGACGTGTTCCCGGCCCGCTTCGAACTGAGGCTTGATGAGAGTGACCATGGAACCGCCTTCTTTGAGCAGCGGTTCCACAGCCGGCATGATTTTCAGCAGGGAAATGAAGGATACGTCAATGGAAATGAAATCGACAGGTTCGCCGATATCTGCGACGGTGACGTTGCGGATATTGGTCCGTTCCATATTGACGACGCGTTCATCGGTCCGCAGCTTCCAGGCCAGCTGGCCATAGCCGACATCGACGGCAAAGACCTTGGCCGCCCCGCGCTGGAGGGCGCAGTCCGTAAAACCGCCTGTCGAGGCGCCGATATCCATCATAGTCTTGCCCGTCAAATCGATGGGAAACGTTTCCATGGCTTTTTCTAATTTCAGGCCGCCCCGGCCGACATAAGGGATCGGATTCCCTTTGACCGTGATTTCTACATCGACGGGCAGCTTCGTACCCGCCTTATCGACGCGCTGATTGTCAACGAAGACCAGGCCGGCCATGATGGTCGCCTTGGCCTTTTCCCGGCTCTCAGACAAGCCGCGGCTGACGAGAAGCACGTCTAATCTTTCTTTATGCTGCATAAATGTAATACCCCTCTCACACTAATGAACGCGAACCAGCAGATGCTCGACCAATTCCTTGAGGAACCAGGCTTTCGGCCCTAACGGTTCCAGGGCCTGGACGGCTTTATCTGCCGCTTCACAGGCCATGCGCCGGGCTTCGTCCAGGGAAAAGATAGTCACATACGTGGCCTTGTCGTTGCGGGCATCGCTGCCGACGGGTTTGCCCAGCAGGGCTTCGTCGCCGACGACATCGAGGATATCGTCGGTAATCTGGAAGGTCAGGCCCATGTACGATGCATAGGCATCCAAAGCCTGCCGCTGCTGCGGCGACGCATCGGCGACGATAGCGGCCATATCGATAGCCGCCTTGAAGATGACGCCTGTCTTGGAATGATGCAGGAGTTCCATGCCTTCCCGACCGATGGCCATTTCTCCATCAGAGGCCAAATCAAAAGCCTGGCCGCCGACCATGCCGGCCGGGCCGGCCGCTTTTGCGATGACGGCGATACAGCGGTTCAATTTATCCGGTGCAATGCCTTTCTGGCTGGCCATGAGCTCGAAGGCAAAGGTCAGCAGGCCGTCACCGGCCAGGGTCGCCAGACCCGCCCCGTAGACGACATGATTCGTCGGCTTGCCCCGGCGCAGATCGTCATCATCCATGCAGGGCAGGTCGTCGTGGATCAGCGAATACGTATGGATACATTCCAGGGCACAGGCCAGCCCCGTATAAGGTGCGGCATCCTGCCCCAGGGCTTCTACTGTCGCCAGCAGGAGGACCGGACGGATGCGCTTGCCGCCGGCCAGGAGGCTGTAGTTCATAGCTTCGTAAAGCTTGGAAAAACGCGGCTGTTCTGTCGTCAATACCTGGGCCAGGTAATCATCGACGCGTTTCCGCTGCGCTGCCAGATAATCTTGGAAAGTCATAAGTCCAGCACCCCTTCGATCGGTTCTTCGCCGCTATCATCCTTATCGTCCCGGACGTCGGCCAGGGCCTGCGCTTTCTGGCGGGCATATTCCAGGGCTCCTTCGCAGGACTGGGATAATTTGATGGCCTTTTCATATAAATCGAGGGACTGCTTCAGCGTCAGGTCTGGAGCATCCAGTTCCTGTACGAGCTGTTCCAATTTTTCATAATTGCTTTCAAAACTCTTCAATTTATCAGTCGTTCTTGCCATATATGTCCACCTCTTTAACAGCCGTCGTAATCGTCCCGTCGACGACTTGTATCGTCAGCGGCGAATCTTGCGACACGCTGTGGATATCTGTAAGGATCTTGCCCTGCTGCATGAGCTGGCCGTATCCGCGGCGCACGAGGGCTGCCGGATTCAGGGCCTGCAAAGACGCCGTCAGGGTATTCAGCTTTCCCTGTTTCTGTTCTAACTGGAGCTGCAGCTGCCGGTCAGCCTGTTGCATCAGGCCCGACAGATGGGTTTCTTTCATCGCCAGGAAAGCATCATAGCGCTTCAAGTTGAGCCGGCCTGCCGCCTGTTCGACCAGTCGCTGGCGGTCTTCGATGCAGGCCATGACCCGTTCATAAGCCCGGTCTGCCAGGGCAGCCAGGTCCAGTTCCGCTTCACGGACATCGAAGAAAGCCATTTCCGCCGCATGGGTCGGCGTCGCCGCCCGCACATCGGCTGCGTAGTCAGCCAGGGTCGTGTCCGTTTCATGACCGATAGCCGTAATGACCGGCACCTTAGCGCCATAAATGGCCTTGACCACGGCCGGGCTGTTGAAGCACCACAAATCCTCCATGGAACCGCCACCGCGGCCGACGATGAGGACGTCCAGGTCCTTGCGCCGGCCCATCGCTTCGATGGCAGCGGCAATGGCCGTATCGACGCCGTCGCCCTGGACGGGGATGGGATGGAGGACGATGTCGGCATAGGGATTGCGTTCGCCGGCAATCTTATAGATGTCGTGGAGTACGGCCCCCGTCTTCGACGTCAGGACGCCGACGCGCCAGGGGAACCGCGGCAGCTCCTTCTTGTGGCTGCTGTCGAAATAACCCTGGGCGGCCAGTTCATTCTTGATGCGTTCGTACTGGGCCTGCAAGGACCCGGTACCCTGAGAAAAGAGCTGTTCAATGATAAAGGAAAGGGCGCCGCCTTTTTCATAGACATTGACGGCGCCGATGACGACGACATGGTCCCCTTCGCGGACCGCCCGGACCGCTGCCGTCACGCGGCTGCGGAACACAATGGCCCGGATGGAACACTGATCATCGCGGATATTCATATAATAATGGCCGTTCGACGCCCGCTTGAGGCCGATGATATTCCCTTCCATGGCAAGGCTCTGCAGGCGGTAATCACCGTGGATATCCTCTTTGATGCGGCGGACGACGTCCGTAACCGATGCATATTTCATGATTTCTTCCCTTCCTGTACGGCAGCCCAGAAGGCTGCGCCCGAGGCATTATCGGCGCTGAAGCCATCGGCAGCCAGATCCAGGCGTATGCCATGGCAGCGGCAATAATCGCTCATCTGATGGCGCAAATAGGCGTTGGACATGACGCCGCCGGCAGCGACGAGATGTTTCATGCCATCGGCTGCCGCGTAATCGAGGAGGCTCTCCAGGCCGCGCCAGACCGTCGACAGTGTCCAGCTGCAAAGGCGGGCCGGGTCTTCCCCGCCGGAAGCCACGAGCCGCTGTCCCTGCGATTCCGGCCCGGAAAAGCTGACCTGGCCATCGCGGCAGAAGACATGGGCTCCTTTGACAGGCGGATTTACCGTCTGAGCCAGCTTATCGACATGGATGCCCGCCGGAAACGGCAGGTCCAGGGCCACGCCCATGCGGTCGATGAACTGGCCGGCACTGATATCGCTGGTACCGCCGATGCGGGTGATGTCGAGGCCCCGTTCATCCGGGACGGCCCGCAGCAGGTCCGTCGTCCCGCCGGACAAGTGGATGCCGTAAAAAGGATCCGTACCGATATGGCCCAGGCTGCGCAGGACGGCGAGAAGATGATTTTCCTGATGGCTCAGGCGGTATAAAGGGACGCCTAAGACGGCTGCCAGGGCCCGGGCATAACCGAGACCGGCCAAAAAAGCCGGCATATAGGAATCATCACGGCGCCGTGGCTGGTCGGTCACGGCAATGGCCCGGATATGAGCACGAGACAGGATGCCTGCCAGCCGTTCAAAGAGAACCGGCAGATTCCGCGTATGCTGATAGACCATGTTGGACTGGGACAGGCCACGGCCGCCCTTTGCGACGCTCAGGATGATGCGTTCGTCGGCGACGACTTCATAAGCGTCATCGACGAGGCATAGGGACGTCGTGTAACAACTCGTATCGATGCCGAGAAAGACGTCCATCAGGCCTTCGACCTTACATAGGCACCCAAGATGCCATTGACGAACCGTGCCGATTTATCGCCGCTAAATTCCTTGGCCAGGATGACGGCTTCGTTGAGGACGATGGACGGTGCCAGCGTTTCTTTCGGGTACACGAGTTCGCACAAGGCCAGGCGCAGGATGTTGCGGTCCGTGCGGTTCATCCGTTCGATGTCCCAGCCCTTGGCAAAGGAGCGGATGATGTCATCCAGTTCATCGCGGTGTTCCGTCGTCGTTTCGACGAGATACGTGCAATAGGCATCGCGTTCCTGGTCACTCAGTTCCGGACCGTCTTCGGTCAAGGTATCGGTCGTGACGTAATCGTTTTCCAGGATTTCCTGTTCGCTGTACTGGATATCGTTTTCTCCGTGAAATTCACGGGAATATAAAAGTTCGAGCGCCTGCTGGCGCGCTTTATGTCTGCTCACGAGTTTCCTCCTGTGTTCATAACTTATTCAGCTGGCGGAAAGGCCAGGTCTTCAATGGTGACGGAAATATCGAGTCCCTCCGGTTCAGCCATCTCTTCAATCACAGCGGCTGCCCGCTGCTGGACAGCTAAGGCCAGATGGTGCAAATCTCCGCCATAACGGGCACGGACAGCCAGATGGACACGGACGATACCGCCTGCGACCGATACGCTGCGGCTGCGGATGGCGACGACGCCCGGCACCTCGCGGCCGGCCGTCTCGGCGATATGGCGCAGGGCCTTTTCACTGACGGCATAGGCAAAATCCTGTTCTTCATCCATCGTGACGATCCTCCTCGAAAACCAACTGCTGTACAATGATGTGGACCGCCGTAACCGTGCAGGCCGTCGCCTTTTCGACGGCATCCTTGACGGACTTCTGCACTTCCAGGGCTACGTCGGGAATACGGCAGCCATAGCGGATGACCAGGCGGACCGTCAGCTCGATGCGCTGGCCCTCGATGGTGACATCGACGCCGCGCCCCGGCAGGGTACGTCCTAATTTCTCGGCCGCCGCTTCGGCAATATTCATTCCCAAGTCGGCGACATAAGCCGCTTTGGCCGCGGTCAGGGCCGCAATGGATGCAATGACGCGCTGGGAAATATGGATACTTCCCCATTCATTCACTTCAGTTGTTTCCATGGGAATCACCCCTTTAGTCCACAAAAGGGGCTGTCGCACGTGCGAAGCCCCTTGGATACCTTATGCTCTGCCGATATACTGGCCGGTTCTCGTGTCGATCTGGAGAACTTCGCCTTCATTGATAAAGAGCGGTACTTTGACGACATAGCCCGTTTCCAGTTTGGCCGGTTTGCTGCCGCCTGTCGCTGTATCACCGCGGACACCCGGATCGGTTTCAACGACTTTCAGTTCAACAGCAGCCGGGAGATCGATGCCGATGACTTTGCCTTTGAACATCATGACGGAAACGTTCATTTCTTCTTTGAGGAAATGGACAGCGTCACCGAGGTTGTCTTTGTTCAATTCAATCTGTTCGTATGTTTCGTTATCCATGAAACAGTACATGCCTTCATTTTCATAGAGGTACTGCATCTGGCGGCGGTCAACGTGGCCGTCCTGTACTTTTTCGCCAGCATTCCAGGTACGTTCGACAACAGCGCCCGTTTCGAGGTTCTTGATCTTAGCGCGGACGAAAGCAGCGCCCTTGCCCGGTTTTACGTGCTGGAATTCAACGACCTGCCATACCTGGCCGTCGATTTCGATAGTTACGCCTGGTCTGAAATCATTACTTGTAATCATGTGTAAACTCCTCCTATAACAGCTCCATCAATTCTTTGGGTGTTTTGGTTAAAATTTCACAGCCGTTGGCTGTAACGGCAACGGAATCCTCAATGCGGACGCCGAACTTGCCTTCTATGTACAGTCCCGGTTCTACCGTGACTATCATATTCTCTTCGAGTACGCCTGTCGATTTCGGCGACAGGACCGGTTGTTCATGGATTTCCAGGCCCGTACCGTGGCCCAGGGAATGAGTGAAATACTGGCTGACGTGATAGCGGGCGAAGTAATTGCGCACGGCAAAATCGACTTCGCGGCGGGAAACGCCGGCCTTGACGAGGGATACGCCCAGCTTCTGCCCTTCCAGGATGAGATTATAGAAATCCTTCTGGGTCTGCGACGCCTTGCCGACGACGACAGTCCGGGTGATGTCCGAATGGTAGCCTTCCCAGACAGCACCGAAATCGAAGGTAACAAAATCACCGGCTTCGATGACTTTCGGGCTGGCCGTACCGTGAGGCATGGCCGAACGCCTGCCTGAGGCGACGATAGTCGTAAAGGACTTTTCTTCCGACCCGAGAAGCAGCATATTGCTTTCCAGGCGGGCAGCCAGTTCCTTTTCCGTGACGCCAGGCTTGATGTACGGCAATAAATCGGCAAAGGCCCGGTCGGCAATATTGCTGGCCTTGCGCGTCGCCTTCAGCTCATACGGTTCCTTCACAGCCCGCAGACTGGTCAAATCACAGGGCAGGAAGCCGCATAAAGCTCCATCGGAAATATTTTCGTACATGAAATGAGTCAGGAAATTTTCTTCATAACCTGCCACGCCGATTTCCATGTCGTTCAAGGACGAGCGGATGGATGACGATAAGGCATTGTGGTGGTTTTTGATATCGTACCAGGTTCCGGACTGGTTGGCAGCCTGTTCCGTATAACGGGAATCAGTCCACAATACAGCCTGATCCAGTCCAATGACCAGTGCGCCTTCACCGCCTGTAAAGGCACTGAAATAACGCAGATTTTCCGGCTGGACGATAATGACGCCGTCTGCATCGTGTTCTTGCAGGAAAGCGCGCAGGCGGGCAATTCGTTGTTCTATCATAGTATCACCCTATATTAATTCAATCATATTTTATAATACCATATTTTCCGCCTGCTGAAAAGGTGGAATTGCAAATCACCGGCCCCGTCCTTTCAAGGCTTCCCGCTCCTCATCGGTCAGCGGGCGGAACTGGCCCGGCTCCAAACCTTCATCGAGGACGACGCTGCCAACGGAGCGGCGGTGCAGCTGGACGACCTTCAGGCCGACGGCAGCACACATGCGCTTGACCTGATGGAACTTTCCTTCCTGGACGACGACCGTAAGGGACTGGGGGCCGGTCTGGACGGCCTTGGCCGGCAGGCAGTGCAGGCCATCGTCAAGGACGATGCCATCGGCAAAGCGCTGGCCCATATCAGGTGGGATATCGCCTTCGACGACGGCATCGTATATCTTGTCCATGTGCTTCTTGGGCGACGTAATGCCATGGGCCCAGGTCCCGTCGTTGGTGATGAGCAGGAGGCCTGTCGTATCCTTATCGAGGCGGCCGACCGGGAACAGGCCGGCGCCCTGATATTGGCGCGGCAAGAGGCCGATGACCGTCGGCGACACGTTGTCTTCCGTCGCCGATACGACGCCGGCCGGCTTATAGAGCATGAGATAGATATGTTCTTCGTAGCCCACGATTTGACCGTCGACGGCAATCACATCAGCTGCCGGGTCGACTTTCTGGCTGCTGTCGAGGCAGACGGTACCATTCATGGTCACATGGCCGCCTTTGCACAATTCCTTCAGTTCCCGCCGCGTCCCCCAGCCCGTATGGCCCAGGAGCTTATCGAGGCGCATAGTCTTTGCCATAATACCTCCTTAGAGCGACGGCATCTTGTCCCACTGGGGCTGATACCCCGTCAGGCCTTCCAGATGCTGCGTGCAGTTCATGAGGGTCATGACATTGCGGTCGCCATAATATTCGATGATGTTAAAAGCCGTGTTGAACTGCTGGAAGCACCAGATACGCTTCATATCGAGGCCCAGCAGGCCAAAGATCAGGCAGCGGATTGCCGCCCCGTGGGATACCATGAAGACGCTGTCGCCATCTTTGTGATGCGACAAGATTTCCCGTGTCTTCTTCAGTGTCCGGTCGCGGACCTGGCAGAACGATTCACCGCCCCGGGCCGGCAAGGTCCCGTCCGAAGCATAGACCGCTTCCAGTTCACCCGGCCACTGGGTCGTGATTTCCTGGTATGTATGGCCTTCCCAGACGCCGAAATCAGCTTCCTTCAGTTCGTCATAAGCGATGACGTCCAAATGGTGCGGCGCGGCTACACATTCGGCCGTCGTCTTGGCGCGCTGGAGCGTGCTGCTGTAGACGGCGTCGAGATGGACATGGCGGAAAAATTCTCCCAGGCATTTCGCCTGTTCCAGTCCATGGTCATTGAGGGGTACATCAGTCGACCCCTGGTACCACTGCTGGACATTACCTGCTGTTTCGCCATGACGTGCTAAATATAATTTTATCATCGTGTTCCTCCGTGTATTTTCCTATAAGTGATTCAACCTTCGTACCCTTTCATTATAGCAAGAAATCGGCCAGCCTGCTACCGACAGCCGTCACCAGGAGCAGGGCCATTTCGCTGCCTTCGAGGACGGCACCATACGTATCGCCCGTCACGCCGCCCAGTTTGCGGCTAATATGGAAATTAGCCCACAAGGACAACAGCATGGCCGCCCCTAACAGGCCCAGGTAAAAAGGCCCGCAAAGGAAAGCCGGCACCAGGGCCAGTACGAAAGCTTTCGCTACGGTATGGGCTGGCGCATAGGTGACGAAAGCCTTCCCCAGCCCTTGCTGTCGGGCATAGGGAAACTGGAAGATGCTGATCAGCGTCCCGAAGCGGGCTGCTGCCGGGATTCCGATGAGGGCTGGCAGGGCTGCGTCTGGCGTCAGCTGGCTGAGGAAAGCCACTTTCAGGAGGACCAGGAAGACGAAGGCCGTTACGCCGCCGGCGCCGACGCGGCTGTCCTTGAGGATTTCCAGCATCCGTTCGCGGCTGCGGCCGGAAAAGAGGCCGTCCGCCGTATCCATATAGCCATCGGCGTGGAGTCCGCCGGTCAGGTAGAACCAGAAGGCGACGACCAGGGCCGACCGGCCAAAAGCGTCGAAAAGGAAAGACGACGCTCCGTAGAGCGCCGCCAGGAGTAAGCCGATGATCAAGCCGACGACGGGAAAGAACAAGACAGACCGGCCAAAGTCCTCATCGCGCCAGACGCTCTGCGAGGCCAGGTGGATACGCGATAAGAACTGCAAGGCAATGAGAAAAGCTTTCATCGTTTCACCTCCGGCAGACGGACAGCCCGCTGTTTCAGCTCCGTCGTAATCCCGCAGACAGACAAATAGACTTCATCGGCTTCGGCTGCCGCAGCCTGATTGATCTTGCCGATGAGGTCGCGGTACAAACGGCTCACATGCTCCATGGGAACGATGCCGCAGCCCAGCTCGTTGGTGACGAAGATAGCCGTCACGCCAGCCTGGCGAAAGGCGGCCATGACAGTTTTCAGTTCAGCCAGGGCCCCGTCGATGAGGACTTCATCGGCTTCACCGTCGTGAGCAAAGAGATAATTAGAAAAATAAAGAGTCAGGCAGTCGACGAGGACCACATCTGACGACCGGCACAACCGTTCCATCGTCCCCGGCAGGTCTTCCGGGATTTCCCAGGTCTGCCACGATGACGGCCGGCGCCGGCGGTGGGCGGCGATGCGCCGGGCCATTTCTTCATCGAAGATGCGGGCTGTCGCCACATAAGCATGCCGCCCGGGAAGGGCGGCAGCATAGCGTTCGGCAAAGGCGCTTTTACCACTCCGCGCCCCGCCGGTGACAAGGATGATGTTAGATGTTTCCATTTACTTCTTGATTTCCGAATACAAATGAAAGACTTCCGGCAAAATGACTTTTTCCATACCGATCTTGATGAGGCTCGGCAGTCCCGGCAGGCAGTAGACCTGGCACTGGTGGATGATGCCAGCCGTCGTCCGGTAGGCCATGGCCTGTACACCGCAGGCCCGGCGATAGGCAAAATACGTCATCATCGACTGGAAGGCCGGAATTTTCTTATCGAACAGGGGTTCCACCGTTTCGATGGTCACGTCGCGCTTGGCCAGGCCCGTACCGCCGCTGGTGATGACCAGGTCGACGCTGCAGACCCATTCATGGAGATGGCGTTCGATTTCGGCCTTGTCGTCTTTGACAATCTGATAGTCGACGACCTGATGGCCGTAGTTGGCCAAAGCCGACTGAATGAGCAGGCCGTTCGTATCGTCAGAAAAGCTGCGGCTGTTACTGATTGTGAGAATCGCCGCCCGCAAGGGATGTTCTTCCATTTTTTTACTATTCAAGATGAATAACCTCCTAACTTAAGACACATAAGATTCTATGATAGAAAAGGGATCGCGCCCTTCCAGCAATCCTTGTAAGAACGCAGGGATAAAACATTCACTGACGACCTGAACCTCATAGGACCGTTCCCCGTCCTGACTGGCAACGGTGATGCCGTCCCCCAGGGCCAGGCGCACGGCACAGGCCGGGCCGCCTGATGGCAGGACCTCGCTGCGGGACCAGAGGACCGTCGCCTTATCCCGCCAGGGGTATGGGTCATCTTCATCGAAATCGCAGTCCACGACTTCGGCTGCGACGACGAGGCCGCTCTCTTTAGCCTGTTCTGCCGTATGGCAGACGAACTGCGTGTACTCATCGTCGGAAGTAGCCGCCGCTGCCGAGATGTACAGCAGGCGGAAGTCGTCCCACAAGACGTGCTCTGAAATAAATTCTTCTGACGGGGCCATATCGGCCTCTTCATCGACAAAAGACGTATGCCAATTATAGGCGGAACAGATTTCCTCCGCATCGTCGCCGGCATTGAGGGGATACACGTGGAAATCCAGTTTCTGAAAACCTTCCGTCACGTGAACATCAAGGCCGTGCTCCGACTCGTCTTCCTGCCAAAAGAAAAATGGCAGACCAATATATATCACATCCAATATGATCACCTCTTATAATTATACTATTCGACCTGAAAGGGCAAAAGTCCTACTTGAAAAATATATGTTCTTGTAATGTCTGGCAATTCTTATATAATATAAATATAAACTACGGCTGCCCCTCTTGTAAACAAGGCAGCCAGAAAGGAAGTAATCTTATGTTAAAAAAAATCGCAACCCTGGCCGTTACCTTCGCCTGCCTGTTCAGCTTTATGGCATCGGCTACCTTTCTCGACGATAATCCCCGCTTCGTCCAAGTCGGTCACAACGACACGACCGAATCGTATATCGACATGAACACCATTCAGTCCGTCCGCTACGATCCGCCGTACTATATCATCCGGGCTACTGTCGTGACCTATGATTATGCCAACAATACGGTCCAAGGTTATGATAACAATTTCTTCTACAATTTTAAAGCCCAGACCGTAAAGACCCAGACCCTCGGCGACGTCAGTTATGACTTGCAGGGCAATGTCCTGTCCACTTCGGCCCTGCCCAATCCGGAAGTCAAGACGACAGACCGCCTGTCAGTCAACGGCCATGCCGCTAACCGTGCCTTCCGTACCTGTTACGACATGAACTTTTTCCAAGAATAGGCTCTCAAAATTATTGAAAAGGATTTGATATTTCATGGATTCCCTGATCCACATCATCACGACGATCGTCACCCTCGTCTTCATCGCCGCCGTCCTCTACTCCCTCACGTCGGCCCTGCGCAAACGGCGGCGCAAAGCCAAAGTTCAAGAAGAACTGGCCAAGAAGGAACATGTCAAGGTCGAAAACCTGCACCAGTACGACATCAAGCCCGACGATGGCTATTATAAATACCCTATCGAAGAAAAGGGGAAACTGCGCCGCTTCCCGCAGCACTTCACAGCCGTCGCCCTGGAACTGGCCAATGAGCAGCCTTATTCCATCTGTCTCCTGGCCCTGGCTGAATTTGACCACGGCGAACTGAAGGATACCCGCTATTTCTACGTCCGTCCGCCAGAAAATAACTTGTCCGCCGTGAAAGACCGCTACCACTGGGATGAACTCTCGAAGGCCGATGAGTTCGGCGAATATTGGCAGGCCGGCCTGAAAAACCTCATCGAAGGACAGACCCTGGTCGCCCACAACGCGCCGTTCGTCATGGGCTGCCTGACCCACGCCCTGCACATCTACGGCATCGATGCCCCGGCGTTCCGCTATGCCGATACGCTGGAAGTCGCCAAGAAGCTCTATCACTTCCCGTCGAACCAGCTCGACGTCATCTGCGATGAAATGGACATCGAAACGGAAGAAGGCAACCTCTTGAGCCAGGCCATCGCCATCGGCCGCTTCTTCCTCACAGCCCATAAAGAATACCCCATGTTCCTGCCAGATTTGGCCTATATAAAAGAAGCGCCGACGACAGACGACAAAGAAGCCGCCCTCATCGCAGCTGTCGAACGCGAAGAAGGAACACCGGAAGAAATGTTTGCCCCAGAAAAGCCTGACCAAACCCTCATCGACGACTTAGTGCAAAAAGGCTACGTAGAAGCCGGCGAAAAGCCTGGCACCTATTACGCCACCGACAAAGGCCTGGACTTCTCCGAAAGCCGGTAGTTTTGTGGCTCGTGGCTCGTGGCTAGTAGCTCGTGACTCGTGGCATGAATGTTTGACGAAAGGCTCCCATTATAGGGGAGCTGGCCGCCGAAGGCGGTCCGAGAGGTTGCCTTTAACATCAAAAAAGACTATCGCATGAAGGTTTGTATCACCATGCGGTAGTCCCTTTTACTTTATAGTTTGTAGTACGGAGTTTGTAGTTTGTAGAAGCTGGTTTTAATTTTTTTACCATTTGCTGCAAACTAAAAACTACAAACTTGATACTCAAAAAGAGGCTGTCTTAATGCGACAGCCTCTTTTGTTATCATCAAACAGCTCTTATTTGGAGTACAATTCGACGATCAGTGTTTCGTTGATTTCTACCGGAATTTCGTCGCGTTCGGGCATACGGGTCAGTGTGCCTTCGAAGCCGTCGAAGTTCTTTTCAATGTACGGTACATCGAAAGTCTTCAATTCCTGGAAAGATTTTTTGTACATTTCGTTGGAGCGGGAAGCTTCTTTCAAAGCGATAACGGAGCCAACTTTAACGTGTGCCGACGGGATGTCGCAGCGTTTGCCATTGACCAGGATATGGCCGTGGTTGACCATCTGACGTGCCTGGCGGATGGAGTTTGCAAAACCGATACGATATACCAGGTTATCCAAACGGCATTCCAGCAATTTCAGCATGTTCTGGCCAGTAACGCCTTCCATCTTCTTGGCTTTATCATAATAACGGACAAACTGACGTTCGAGCAAATTGTAGTATGCGCGAAGTTTCTGTTTTTCCAATAACTGTGTGCCATATTCAGACATTTTTTTCTGACGCTGATCTTTACGTACGCGTTTTAATGCCTTAGGGTGTCCGTACACATTAACTCCGAACCGGCGACATTCCTTAAAACGCGGGTCTCTCCTCGTTGCCATTTTCTACATCACCTCATATTAGTAATTCAAGAAATTAAATTTTGCTTACGCAATGTATAAATGATATCATGAAAAAAGCCTCATTGTCAAGGGAAATATGATTCTTGACTTATTTTCTTCACTTTGCTATACTTTAAATAATAAATAATAATTAATATTAATTAATAATACGCAGATAAATTCAGGAGGTGCTCTCATGACCTATTTCACCACAGCCGTCACCAACCGGCGCACGAACTACACGCTCAATAAAAACGTCACGATTCCTCAGGAAACTATCATCCAGACCATACAGGATGTCATCCGGGAAGTGCCATCGGCCTTCAACATGCAGTCCGGCAAAGTCGTCATCGCCTTTGGCGAAACGCACGATGCCATCTGGAAAATCACCATGGATACACTCCGCAAGATTGTCCCGCCAGCCAATTTCGCTACGACCGAAGCCAAAATCACCTCCTTCGCCGCAGCTTACGGCACAGTCCTCTACTTCGACGACACGACCATCGTCGATAACATGGCTTCCCAGTTTCCGCTCTACGCCAAGAATTTTCCCATCTGGGCCCAGCAGGCTAACGGCATGATGCAGTTTGCCGTCTGGACAGCCCTGACTGATTTGGGACTTGGTGTCAACCTCCAGCACTATAACCCGCTCATCGACGACGAAGTCAAGAAACTCACAGGCGTCCCCAAAGAATGGCAGCTCATCGCCCAGATGCCCTTCGGCCATCCCACAGAACCTCCAAAACCTATCGTAAAAGTCCCCATCGAAGAACGGGTGAAAGTTCTTCAGTAAGAAAAAAAGCGCTGTCGCATGAAGACAGCGCCTTTTTGAGTATTAAGTTTGCAGTTTGTAGTTTTTAGTGAAAGTTTTTTAATTTAAAGCCCTCTTCTACAAACTACAACCCAGTATAACTATATCGTTAGTCATAAGCCGACATTTAAATCCGCTGTAAGATCATCCCCTTGAAGCCTGATAGTGAATCTGATACACTGAAATTTATGAGAAGGAGTTTACTCCAAGGTAGTTGTTACTCGTTCATATCGAGGATGGGTGTCCCCAGAAATCCACATAGTCCCGAGAAGCTGGATATTCATAGCTCCAATACGGTCGTCGTTGGATTTGTATCCGCACTGACAACTATACAGGTGCTTATGGTGGTCGCGGTTCGCCTTGCGGATAATACCGCATTTCGGGCAACGCTGGGAGGTGTACTTCGCAGACACTTTCAGGACTTCCGAACGGTTCTCGTGAGCCTTGTATGTCAAGAACTGCTCCAACTGGTAAAAACTCCAGCTCCGCAAATCGTAGTTCTGTTTCGCGGTTCTGGAAAGATTGCTTTCCTCGAAGCTGACGCCAGCAAGGTCCTCGAGCACGAAAAGCGTATCCTTGCCGTATTTCTGTACGAGTGTCTTAGAAATCTGATGATTCACATCAGACATCCAACGGTTCTCTCGCCCAGAAATGGCTTTGAGTTTGCGCTTCGCTGATTTGTTTGGTGGCAATCTTTTTACCAGAGACGAACTTCGTCTTGCCTTGTTCGTCATAGCTGACTGCAAGGAAACGAAGTCCACGGTCGATGCCGACGACATGGCGGACGCACTCCTTCTGGAAATCTTCGACCGCCTTGGTAACAGGGATATGCAGATACCATCTCCCTTTCAGTTCGACCAGTTTGGCAGTACCGAGTTGATAGGAAACATTAAGGTATCCAGCGAAATGTTCGCCTTCGAAGGTACATTTGGTTCTTTTTCCGAGTGTATTGATGGACAGGACTTGCCCGTCATCAACGAAGCTGTAGTCCCGGTTGCGGACTAAGTCAGCCTGCGGCCGGCGAAAGAATACGGGGTTCCAGAGCCATTCCAAAGTCTTAGGGATGCGTTGCCAGCGGCCATCCTCATCCTTATATCTATAAGGATTTTGGAAGAGCTGTTGTTTTACTGTCTTGTATCTGGCAATCGTCGTCTTGATAGAAGACTGGGCTAATTGAGACTTCAAACCGAACAAGCCACGAAGGTCACTATACAGTTTCTTGTTGAGGCTTTGGTAAGTCAAGTCGAACTGATTGTCGAAGATGTATTGAGACACGAAGTTGCAAGCCTGACGGTATTGTTCCGTCATTTGACGGAGCAATACTTCCTGTTCAGGAGTAACATGTATGCGAAGTTTTATCGTTTTGGTTAGGTCGGATATATTCTCACCTGCCTTTCTAAAGTGTATATTACTTCATCAAAAATATTGTAATATGGTTTTTGCTGAAATTCTAGTTAATAAGAAAGTGAGATGAGGCGGGCATTCCTCTTCGACCTAATAGGTCGGAGTATCCTGCCCGCATTTAGATAAATCAAGTGGATTTTCGTCCTGATTAGCCAAGTAAATCCTGTTCGTCTTTATGGCGGCGGAACCAGGCGTCAGCATAGGAACAGCTGGTAGCCGTTTTCTTATGACGCCGCCGGATTTCGTCGGCTGCGGCCTTGACGAGTTTAGCTGCGGCACCTTGTCCGCGCAGGCTGTCGTCGACAAAGGTATGGACGATGTCGTAATTGCCGTCGTTTCGTTCGACGAAATCCACTTCAGCCACGACCGTTCCCGCTTCATTTTCCATCCAGATTTTATTCGGTCCGTATTGTAATTCCATAATAAATCCCCTTCCTTTACATCGTAATTTCCACAATCTGCCCGTTATGGACCGGGCGGCTGCGGCGAAAAGCAGCCATGTATTCTTCTACCGGCCTGCCAGGATTTTCGTAGACCAAGAGCAGGTTGCGGATAAACTGGGCGTGCGTAAAGACCAGGATGAATTGTTCTGGCCGCCGCTGCAGCAACGACAAAGTCCGTTCGATGCGCCCGATGAGCTGGCGATAGCTTTCGGCACCTTCGCCGTCGATGTAATCCGGGTCGAGTTTGCGCCAATAATTGATGACCCGCGGCCGCCGCTGCTGCGACGTCGTCCCGACACACGTCGCCGGTGCTAAATACACAAATTCATGGACGCAATCCCAAATTCCCGTCACCGTATCGGGAAACCGCCCGATCGTACACATCGCCGTCTGCTGCGCCCGAAGATAAGGCGACGTGACAATCAGGTCCGGCCGCCGGGGAATCTGTAAGGCCAGCGACTGGGCCTGCTTGAGGCCTAGTTCCGACAAGGGAATATTGCGATGATCCTGCGTCGCTTCGCCGGCATTGGCAATACTTTCGCCATGACGGATGAGCCATATTCTCTTCACACTATCACCTGCTTTTTTCTTTTATTGTATCATAAAAAATGGAGGATTTGAAAGACAACCTCTCCGGCCTGACGGCCACCTCCCCTATGAGGGGAGACTTGTCCCATGGCTCTCCTCATAGGAGAGCTGTCAGTGCCAGCTGACTGCGAGGTTGCTTTTTATCATCGATAGATATTGGTAAACCGCAACCTCTCCGGCCTGACGGCCACCTCCCCTATGAGGGGAGGCTTGCCCCATGGCTCTCCTCATAGGAGAGCTGTCAGCGCAGGCTGACTGCGAGGTTGCTTTTTATCATCGATAGATATTAGTGAACTGCAACCTCTCCGGCCTGACGGCTACCTCCCCTATAAGGGGAGTCTTGCCCCATGGCTCTCCTTGGTGTTAGCATATAAATAGGACAAGTTAAACTGAGGTTCCTAATGGTGGTACAA
>ERZ773144.112-NODE-112-length-76619-cov-7.081357_pt1 | contig 76619 bp, 63 predicted proteins | sample MGYA00580849_ERZ773144 | MGnify/ENA primary metagenome ERZ773144 (study PRJEB29015, sample SAMEA2737861) | human gut metagenome | biome: human gut; feature: human-associated habitat; material: faeces | place: China | collected 2012 ...
CCCTTCTGATGTCTTCAATTATTTTCTTTCCTTTTTTCTCCTCTGCCTTTTCAGCTGCAATTCTGGCTTTTTCTTCAACTTCTTTAGCTTTTTCAGCATCTTTGCTAGCTTTCTGCTTAGCTTTTTCTTCAGCCTCTATTTCTCTTCTTATCTGTTCAAGGACTTTTCTTCCTTCTTTTTCACTTACTTCCTGTGAATAAACTGCTGTAACCAGACAAGATAAAAAAAGAGACAACATCACTATTTTTCTCATCTTTCCCTCCTTAATTATGTTCAAACTCTTTCCACATATTTGACAAACAAAAATACTAAAAACTAAGTTTTTAGATAAATATAGTATATATTCTTCTTCAATGAAATACATACTTATTTTGTTTTCATATATCTATTGTAACACAGAAAAAAATCACATACAAATAAAAAGAATATATATCTTATGTAATTTTTAAACAATATTTTTTTATTTAGATTTATACTGTAGAATGGTTTGTATATTTTTTTAAAAACTACATATGTAATTTTTTGTTTAACTTTTCATTATAAAGATTATTAATAACTTATGTGTTATTAATTGCTATTTACTTTAAGCAAAAGGTAACATATGTTACTGTTTTCTTAGAAAGTCTCTGTTATAGTATTTATATAGAAATAATATTATGAAGATAATAGTATAAAATTAGGAGGGAAAAATATGGAAAAAAATATCTTAAAGAACATTCCTCATGAAGAAATAACTGCTTTAAAAGATTTAGTAACAATACAGGCAGGACAGATAGTAAGCAAAACTCTTGCTCAAAATAATGCAGTGAGTTTAACCGTATTTGCTTTTGATAAAGATGAAGAAATAAGTACACATGATTCTTCTGGAGATGCTATGGTTACTGTTTTAGAAGGAACAGGAGCTTTTACAGTAGATGGAAAAGAATATATTTTAAATCAGGGAGAAACTCTTGTAATGCCTGCAGAAAAACCTCATTCAGTTTTTGCTAAGGAAGCCTTTAAAATGCTTCTTACAGTTGTTTTTCCACAAAAATAATTAATTAAATATAAAAGGACACTCTAACGAGTGTCCTTTTATATTTATATCCCTATTCCCATAGATACCAGAAGAAAGGTTATTATTGTTATACTTATAATTATTGAAGCTGAACTCGTAAAACCTGCTATTCCAACATCACCATCACACCTTTCAGTAAATACTGCTGATAATGCTGAAACTGGAGCAAATACTGCTATTACCAATACCTGATGTATTTCCAATGGAAAAGGCAGAAATTTATAAAATAGAAATGCCATTATTCCAGAAGCTATATACCTTACTGCCAGTATAAAACCAGCCTTTGAAAGATAATCATATCTGAATTTTATCTCAAACATCATTCCTATCATAAGCATAGAAACAAATCCATTTGCAGCTCCTATGACTGAGGTTATAGAAATTACCTCTTTTGGAATATGAATATTCAGCAGAGCCAATACTAGCATACCTGTATATGTTACAAAAGGAACTGAAGAAAAAAGTTTTTTTACAGACTGTATAAAAGAAGCTTTTTCTCCGCTTCTTATCACTGCTGATGTCACTGCATAAGAACCACCAGTACAGCTTATAGAATTTCCTATATCAAACATACATACTGCTACTACTCCAAATGCTCCTAGAAAATTTTGAACAAATGGCAGAGTAAATGCTCCTATATTATATCCTGATAAATTAAGCATATATAACGCTCTTATTTTATCTCCTTTTCTCTTTGAAAGAATATATCCCAGAAATATCATTATCATATTACATCCAAGTCCAAGAAGTACAAGTATAAAAAGTGAGTCATCTTTTTGAAAACTTCCAAAACTGTTAATTATTGCTGCTGGAAGCGTTATATTGATAACTATTTTTGTCACTATTCTATAATCATCTGGTGCAAAGAACTTTCTTTTTTTTAATATATATCCCATTATTATGATAAAGACAAAAGCTGAAGCTTTCATCAAAACCTGTTCCATAAGACTTCCCCCTGTTATCTGATTTTTAATATTTGATATTATATACCTTTTTTCTTCATTTAACTATAATTATGTAAAAAACACTTTTAAAGCTTTTAAAGTAATATAAAATAAATACTTTATGTTTTTTTATGAACCATTGTTTTAATTGTAAAATAATTAAAATAAGTATATACTTTGTATAATAGAAAAAATTATATAAGGAGGATCAAATTATGCTAGAATTGCTTTACCAAAAACCAGAGATATATAGAATTCTTGTTCCTTTACCAGAAAATCCTCTAAAAACTCTAAACTCCTATTTGATCAAATCAAACAGTAGAAATCTTCTTATTGACACTGGTTTCAATCGCCCAGAATGTTATGAAGCACTCATTGAAAATTTAAAAAAATTAGATGTGGATATGGAAAAAACAGATATTTTTTTGACCCATCTGCACTCTGATCATACTGGACTTATAAACAAAATTGCTCACAAAAACAGCAGAATTTATATTGGAAAAATAGATTATGAGTATATGTTTGAAAATCTTGAAGGTTTTAACTGGGAAGAATCAGAAAAAAGATTTGCTGAAGAAGGATTTCCATATGAAATTATAGAAAGACTTCAAAATACAAATCAAGCAAAAATTTTTGCTCCAGATGAAATGTTTGAATCACTTTTAGTTGAAGATAATGATAAATTTTTCTTGAATGAATTAGAATTTACAGTTATTTTTACTCCAGGACATACACCTGGCCATACCTGTCTGTATTTAGAAAAAGAAAAACTTCTGTTTTCAGGAGATCACATTCTTTTTGATATAACTCCAAATATAACTTCATGGTTAAGAGTAAAAGATTCTCTGAGAAACTATATTAACAGCTTAGAAAAAATAAAAAAACTAGAAATAAAGAAAACTTTTCCAGGACATAGAGCACATTCTGAAGATGTTTACAACAGAATAGATGAAATAATAGAACATCATAAATCCAGACTGTTAGATACACTTGAAGTAATCAAAGGAAATTTTAGTGAATTAACTGCATATGAAATAGCTGGTTTAATGAAATGGAATATGAGAGGAAAATCATGGTCAGAATTTCCAGATAATCAAAAATGGTTTGCTGTTGGAGAAACTTTATCCCATTTAGATTTTTTAATTAATGAAAACAAAATAGAAAAATTTAAAGATAATAATATATACAAATACAAGTTAAAATAAAAAAAATTATAAAAAGAACTAGTTTTAAATGAATTTTCATATCACTTTCAACTAGTTCTTTTTTTATTATATTATATTTCTATTGAAACTGCTTAATATTTTTAAATCTTCTAAGAGTTCACTTTTAGGTGTAACAGCAGAGTATTCTAATACTAAATTTGCGTCTGGTGTTTTCTCATAAATATTTTTCATTATCTCTTTAAAATCAAATTTTCCATTAAAAATTGACTGATGTGTATCCTTTTCTCCGTTATTATTATGCAGATGATATCCTATAATATAATCTTTCAGCATTTCTATTAAAATTTTTATATTCCAATTATTTAGCAGAGCATGTCCTGTATCTATAAGAGAATAAAATCCATATTTTTTTATAAGTTCAATATATTCTTCTTGGTTATACAGCATATTTTTTCCAATTCCTACATTCTCCACTGCTATCTTTATAGATTTTTCTTCAGCTATTTTTACTATTTCTTTTATTCTTTTCTCAACTATATTTTTATCAATTGTACTTTCTAAAACTTCATTAGTATGAAGTACCAGAAATTCCCCTTTATATTTTTTAGTTATATCTACAGCCTTTTTTAAATCTTCAAGCATTTCTTTCCACTTATTTTCTGATATTGTAAGTTCAAAATATCTATATGGTCCATGAAATGAAATATTTGCCACTGAATAGTTTTCAAGAATTTTATTCAGCTTTTCAGTATGTTTCTTATCAGAAAATTCTATAAAAAATTCTATATTCTTTATTCTGTTTTTCTCAAAAAAATTTATTGTATCTTCATAACTGTCACCTGCACATATAAGGTCGCTCACATATACTTTATTCATATTATCTCCATTCATCTCATTTACTTCATAAGTTTTATAATTTCATTTTGTGCATCTTCAAGAGCTTCATCTGCTGGTTTTTCTCCACTCAATATAATATCTCTGGCATCTATAAGTATCTGTTCTGCCTTTAATCCATTGCTTCCTGAAAAACTTGCCCATTGCCCCATATCTGGCATTTGACTTGCTGCTACACTCATTAATTTATTTTCAGTAAGAAATTTATCTATTCCTGTTCCTTTTTCCACAATTGTAGGTGGAAGATATCCTGTGCCTTTAGTCCATTTCTCAGTAGAATCAGCACTTAAAAGGAATTTCATAAATTTCCATGCTGCCTGTTGTTCCTCTGGTGATTTTGCCATTATCATAAGCATATTCCCTCCAGCTGGAAGTTTTCTTTCTTTTCCATCAAATAACGGAAATTTCGCTCCTCTCAAATCAAATTTGGCACTTGATTCAAAATTTTCTCTTTTACCAATTGTTGTCACTACCATTCCCAATTTTCCATTAAGAAAAGTTTGGAATCCTTCATCATTGCTTGCATGTATTGCTGATTTATTATTTACCATATCTGCTGTCAGCTGATATGCTTCTGCTGACTCTTTTGATGAAAATGTAGGTATTGTAACTCCATTTTCCACTTTCAGCATCTGTCCTCCATTTCCTTCTAACAAAGCCTGTTGAGCCCAGTTATCAGCATATTCCTGCATGAAGAACCCTGGATTTCCAGTTTTCATTTTTATTGTCATAGCTGCCTCCGCTACTTCTTTCCAAGTTTTTGGTGGAGTATCTGGATTAAGACCTGCTTCTTTAAATAAATCTGCATTGATATACATAATAGGATTACTTATAGAATATGGTATTCCTACCTGTTCTCCATTTACCTGCCCAAGTTCAAGAATATTAGGAAGGAAATTTTTATCAAGGAAATCTTTATCCTCTGGAAAATATTTATTTATAACATCCTGAGCTGCTGTATATTCAAAATTATCCTTTGCATAGTTTAGGTATGAATACCCCATTTGAACTATTGCAGGATATTTTTTAGAAGCTATTGATACTTGAAGATTTTGAGTAAGACCTTTGTACATATCAGGATTGAATTTCTCAATTACCTGAATATCTTTATTTTGTTCATTAAATTCCTTTATTAACTCCTTTATAGCTCCTCCACCAAATGTTTCTGATGCTACATGCCAGTATTCTATTTGAACTGGTTTTTTCTCTTGCACTGTGTTTTCAGTTGATGTTTTTTCTCCCTGTGAACATGCAGCCATAAACATCATCGTTCCTAATATCAATCCATTTTTCAAATTTACTTTCAATTTCTTTCCTCCTATTAAATATTTATTTAAATTTTTATTATTCCATTTCTATATTATTTTCAGTAGCTATATCAAAGAAAAGCATATTTTTCTTTGAAAATTTTATATATACATCTTCATATCTTTTAAAATCACTGTCATTTGGTACAGAAGCCATAACTTTTTCTCCTCCATTTACTGTTATCAGTAAGCATTTCTGGCTTCCATAATTTTCTATTTTAGCTATGTTTCCTTTCATACTGTTTTCTGTTTCATCTCTGCTTACCTTTACATATTCAGGTCTGATACCCAGATATACTTCACTTCTTTTCTCAATAAGTTTCCTTTTTTCATCAGATAGTTTTATTCTATTATTTTTAAACAGAATATCCCCTTCATTTATATTTACTCTTAGTATATTTATTTGGGGTATTCCTATAAATTTTGCTACAAATATATTTACAGGATTATTATATATTTTTTCTGGAGTATCTATCTGCTGGAGATATCCTTTATTTAATACTACTATTCTATGTCCTATTGTCATAGCCTCTATCTGATCATGAGTTACATATACAAATGTAGGTCTATACAAATTATGAAGTTTCACAAGTTCCTCTCTTGAACTATTCCTCAACTGTACATCAAGATTTGATAAAGGTTCATCTAGAAGAAAAAAAGGTGACTGTTTTACCACAGCTCTGCATAGAGCAACCCTCTGTCTCTGCCCTCCTGAAAGTTCTTTAGAGTATCTTTTTTCCAATCCTTCAAGATTTAATATTTTCAATGCTTCTTTAGCTCTTTTCTCTATCTCTTCCCTTTCCAGCTTATTCATTCTGAGCCCAAATGTTATATTATCCCAAACAGTCATATGAGGATAAAGAGCATAGTTTTGAAATACCATTGCTACATTTCTTTCTCCAGCCTCTATATCATTCATTAATTTATCTCCAAAATACAATTCCCCTGATGTTATTTTTTCAAGCCCTGCTATCATTCTTAATGTTGTACTTTTTCCACATCCAGATGGACCTAAGAGAACAAGTCTTTCTCCTGGATTAATTTCCAAATTAAGATTCTTTACTACTTGGGTATTTCCATAGTCTTTACACACATTTTTAAATATTATACTGCTCATTTCGTCTCCTTTTAAATTATCCTTTTATCCCTGACTTAACAAAACTGGTCATTATCATTCTCTGGCAAAATATGTATAGAATTATTGGAAATATTATAGTCATTCCAGCTATTGCCATAGTTATTCCCCAGTTATTTCCCCCTTCTGAGCTTATGAACATCTGAAGTGCAAGAGATAATGTATAATTTTCCTTACTGCTCAATATTATCAACGGCCAGAAATATTCGTTCCATGAATTAATAAAAAACAATATTCCCATTGCTATTATAGAATTTTTTATCATAGGTATTATAAGGTGTATCAATGTTCTTGTTTCAGATATGTTATCTATTTTAGCTACCTCTAAAAGAGACTTTGGTATTCCTCTCATATTCTGCATCATTAAAAGTATTCCTAAAGCATCTGCTAATTGCGGAAGAATGACTCCAAAACTTGTATCCAGTATTCCCAGCTTTGATGTAGTTAAATAGTTTGGTATCATTGTTACTGTAAAAGGGACAAATAAGGTAATTAATATCATTGAATAAACTATTTTTTTCCCTTTAAATTCCTTATATGTCATTACATAAGCTGCCATAATACTTGTAATTATTTTTCCCAAAGTAACCATTGCCGAAATAAAGAAAGTATTCCATATATATCTGATTATCGGCACATTATTCCATATATGCTTATAATTTTCAAATGTAATTACTGATGGAATCAGCTTCAAAGGTTCAGAAAATATCTGATCCATACTTTTCAGTGATATCGAAAGCATGTATATCAAAGGAAATATCTGCAATAAAATAATTATAAAAAATAATATATGCCATTTTCTTTCTCTAGTTTTCATAATAAACTCCTTTTTCCAGTATTTTTATCTTCAAGCTTATCAATACAAAGAAAAACAGAGTAGTGATTATAGCCAATGCTGAAGCTCTTCCTGTCTGAAAAAATGTGAAAGCATACTGATATATACTATATACAAGGTTTGTACTTCCATTGTTTGGTCCTCCTTGGGTAAGAACATTTATAGGAACAAATACTTGCTGCAGCCCATATACTACTGTCATTATCAATACATACAAAGCTGTTGAAGATGTCATAGGAAGTACTATATATATAAATATTTGAAGATTGGAAAGTTTATCTATTTTTGCACTTTCTATTAATTCTGATGGAACTTCCAGCACCCCTGCTAAAAGAAGTATCAGATTATATCCAAATATTTTCCATGCTGTTATAATACTCACCAAGAGAATTACCAGCCCATTAGTTTTCAGCCAAAATGGAGATTCTATCCCAAATAATTCATAAACTTTTGATATAGGACCTGACATGGGATTAAAAAGCCATAAAAATACCAGAGAAGCTACCACAAGGGAAATTATACTTGGAAAAAATATCATTGCCCTATAAAAGCTTTTTAATCTGCTGATAAGCAGTGCCAATGCATAAGCAAATATATATGGAAGTATAAAATTAAATATTCCCAAAAATATTATATATAAGAATGTATTTCCCAGTGACTTATATATAACTGAATCAGTCAATATACTTGTATAATTATCCAGCAGTACAAACTTTTTATTTTTACTTATCATATTCCAGTCAAAAAAACTGAGATAAACAGTTCTTGCTATGGGCCAGAAAACAAATGTAGTAAAAATACCAATAGCTGGAATTAAAAGTGCAATCATGTAGTTTTCTTTTTTTACTTTCAACTAAATCTCTCCTCAATATTTATTATTTTTATATTGAAATTTTAGCAATCATATGTAAATAGGATATAAAATTAATGTATAATAAAAGTAAAAGCTTTTTTACAGTTATTTTACATTTTATCAATAATCAAAATATAAAAAGAGATTGAAATATTTATCAATCTCTTTTTATATTAATTTTATACTATTTTTATTTATCAGCCTGTAACTAATAAATTTCTGGCCGCTTTTTTACTGCATTTCTGGTATTTTGAATAAGCTTCTACTCCTCTTTCTCTAATTTTTTCATTATCCTCTTTTTTTAGATAACCATTTACTGCCTCATGAATAGTATAGCTTTCTGGTGCCATACGTCCTGTTGTCCATATCAAAGGATTGATATTTGCAGAGTTTAAATGTTTAGAAAAATAAAGTTTGCTGTAACAGGCAAGTATGATTATATCTCTTTTTTTCTTATCTTTATTTACATATTTGTTTCTAATATTAAAGTCCATAAGTCCATTGTGCCCAATATATGATATCAAACCAGCATTTCCACCTATTCCAATAGTTTTTCCATTCAATTCTATTGTATCTTTTTCCATTCCAGAACTGGCACTTAAAAAATCCTTTGTACATTCTTTAATATACCTTCCATCATAAGCATCTGCTATGATATAAGTATCTTTCTCTGTTATGTGTTTAAATACAACTCTTTCAAGAACTATGAAATTTAATTTTTCTGATTTTATGAGTTTCCATTCTTTACTTCTTTTAAAGTATGTTTTTATTCCATAAGCACAGCCCCAGTAAAGATTATTTTCTGGATCCTGTCCATTTCCTATTTTTTCTGGTACCTTCACTATTCCCTGATACTTATTATCACAAAGAGCTACAAAGATATGTATTGTTTTGATTTCTTGATTTATATCTTTACTATAAATTTTTAAAGTAAAACTGCAAAAAATCAGAAAACTAAAAATAAGGAATATTCTCATTCTTTTCATAATTTCTCCATACTCTGATATTTTCAAAGTGCTGTACCTTTAGTAGGAACAAAAAAATGTGACATATCAACTTTTTCAAGTTCCAATAGTTTAATCTTTTTACTGATACCGCTGGCAAATCCAGTTAAACTTCCATTTTTTCCTACAACACGATGACATGGAATGATGATAGCAATAGGATTATGCCCCACTGCTCCCCCAACTGCCTGACTGGACATTCTTTCTTTTCCCATTTTACCAGCCACAATTTCTGCAATTTCACCATAAGTAATAGTTTTTCCATAAGGAATTTTACATAAAACATCCCATACAGCTTTTCTAAACTCTCCACCATTTGGAGATAGAGGAAGTTCTGAAATATCTGGCTTCTCTCCATTAAAATATCTATCCAGCCATTTTTTTGTAATTTTAAATACCGAAAGTTCTGATTTATCAGCTATCTCCTCTTTAATAGTAGCTGCATAATATTTTTGTCCTTCATACCATAATCCAATGAGATTGTCTCCATCACTTGCCAGTAATATTTCTCCTAAAGGTGATGAGTAGTGTGTTGAATAATACATTTTCCCCTCCTTAATTCACTTATTATAACAGATTCCATAAGTTAACTGTTGCATAGCTCCTCCAAGGGCGCCATGCTTCTGCTAAAGCCAGTATTTCTTTTGAAGTATGTGGTGCCAATGCCTTTTTTACTCCATAATCAGTTTCCAGAAAAGCATCTGTCCACCCCATAGCACGCATAGCAATATATTGAGCTGTCCAGCTTCCTATTCCAGAAATATTCATTAATTTTTTTATCTCTTTTTCTGGAGAATTGCAGGAATTAAAATCTATGCTTTTCTCTTGAAATACTTGAGCAAGCTCTAAAATTGTCTTTGATCTTGTTTGAATTATACCTATTTTTCCAAGATGTTCATTAATTTTATCCTTTAAATTCAAAATATCTTCTGGTTCTGGAAAAATATGAGTCAGTCCTTCAGTTCCAGTTTGAATTGGAGTACCAAAGTTTTCTGTAAGTCTTGCTGCTAATGTCCTTGCTGCTTTTATAGTAATCTGCTGACCTAAGACTGCTCTTACTGCCATCTCAAATGGATTGAAACACCCTGGTACACGAATACCTAAAACACAAAGTTCAGGATTAATTTCATTCATTGATTCCAGAGCTTGGTATACTGCATATGGATCACATGACAAATCAAACAGATGCCTTACACGAGCTAATACCTGTGACAATACAGGAAGAAGATCTGCTGACATAGTAACTTTCAGAGTGTTTCCAACAGGCTGATGTCCTACCTGTATACAACCATGTATATGCTGTTTTTCATTTATAAAATGTACAGTACGATAATACTTATTATCCTTTACTATTTCCACCCCAGGAATAGCACGTGTAGCAAGAAAAGTCAACATATGTTCCCATTGATAAGGAGGACGATATCCTAATGCCAAGGTTATTTCATCTGTTTGCTTCTTTTCATTTCCAGCCTGCTTACGCAAAGCAGTAGGTACAAGTTTATATTGTTTTTTAAAGACATCATTAAAACGTCGTAAACTTCCAAATCCAGCAGCCATTGCAACTTCAAGAACTGATAAATTTGTATCAGTGAGCAGACTTTTAGCAAGAAGCAGCCTGCAGGTTTGCAGATACTGTGTTGGAGTTACATTATATTCTGATACAAATACCCTGCGTAAATGGCGAGATGTGCATCCAAGATGGCTGGCAGTTTCCTCTATACTATCACCATTTCCACATTCTTCTTCCAGTGCTTTAGCTGCATGCCTGACAAGAGAAGCTGTAGCATCTGTAACAGAAGTTCCTGGAGCAAGTTCTGGTCTGCATATCAGACATGGGCGATATCCTGCCTGTTCTGCCGCTGCTGCTGTAGAGAAAAAAGTACAATTTTCAAATTTCGGCATTTTTGCCCGACATACTGGACGACAATATACTTTTGTAGAAGATACCCCTACAAAAAAACGTCCATCAAATCTTGTATCTTTTGCTTTAAATGCCATATACCATGCATATTTTTTATCTTTCAGCATCATCCCACCCTCCTTTTTTTATAATTATATCATTCTTTTCCAAAAAAATCTGGCTATTTTCGGACATGAATTTTTTATATTTTAAACCTTATTCAATTATTTCTAACAATAAAGAGAGAATATAATTTTTTTATCCTTTAATTCTAAAATAGGTTTTGACATATTCAAGCCATAATTATCTGTTATTATTATTACATAAAGAAAAAACTTAAGGGAGTGATAAATATGAAAAAATTAGCTGTTGTTGGAGTTATGTTATTAGCTTTAGGAGCTACTGCATTTGCAAGAGGACATAGAAACTGGAGTGATACTGATGGAGGAATGCACCACTCTGGAAATGGTTACTGTCAATCATCTTCAAATCATATGAATTTCAAGAGAAGTCCTGAAATGGAAAAAAGCAGTATTCTTATTGAAGAAAAAAGATTAGAAATAAAAAAAGAACTGCTTAAAGACAGCCCTGACTGGAATAAAGTTGAAAAACTTAACACAGAAATAAGCACCGAAAGAGGAAAAATGAGGACTGCTGGAATGAAAGCCAGATTTGAATATAATAAAACTCTTCCTAACCAAAATTAATTATAAAAATATAAAAAATGGTAATAGCGACCCTTTTACCTTAAACCATGAAAAATAATTTAGTAATTTACTAAATTTTATATCTTAAAATCAAAAGAGTAAAACTTTATAATAAATTTAGTTAAAATTATAAAAATTGTTTCTTAAATTACTGTTTTACTCTAAACTCAAAAAAACCTTCTAATATTTGATAATATATCCTTATCAAACTAGAAGGTTTTTAATTTTTTACAATCATCAAAATAATATTATATTATTGGTTAAATCCTAGCCATTTAACCCTTTAATATATTCATTGTATTGCTTTCTTAAATCCTGCAGTTTTTGATTTGTTTCTTTTATTTTTGTATCAATGTCTTCTATTTCTTTATCAAGCGATGTCAACTTTATAATATATTCTTTTCCTTGTACTGAAGTACTGCCAACAGTATCAATATTTCTTCTCATTCTATCTTGCTCTTTTATATAATTTTCACGTAAATCAGATATTTCTTTAAGTTTTATTTGTGTTTCTTCCATTTCACCATACATAGCTGCAGCCTTTATAAAAAACTCTTGAACATTAGGAGATATTTCCTTATTTGTTGAATAATATATCAATGTATCTTTAGGAAAACTTGCAATACTTGTGCTATTCAGTTTTATCACTTCTTCTTTTACAACAACTTTTGCTTCGCTTTCACTTTTTATTTTCATATCAAAACGATAGAGAGCACCTGTTTTTTCTATATATTTTTGCGGTTCTATTAATTTTGAATTATTCATAATAGGATGCTCCACTATAATATTCTTCTCTTTACTGCTGGTATTCTTAAATGTATAAACTTTTTCATAAACATGTTTTACGCTTATATTTAGAACTCCTTTAGACACAGTTATAGCATCAGTTTTAGCTGCTTCCGAAGCTGATATCATCCCAGTTACAGAAAGGTCATCTCCATAAGCTATCATTCTTTCTTCATTCTCAGGTAAAAACTCTAAAAGTGCGTCTCCCACATATGTTCCATCATCATATATTGTAACAGGACCTGCTGGTAATTTCATTCCAGAATTATTCTTAAATTTCACTCCAAGTGCCGGATTAGAACTGACACCATATCCTGCATTTCTTCCATCAAATATAGATACTTTTTTTGCTTCAAAAGCAGTCTGTACAAGAGGAATCATTGCACTTTGCTGTCTCTCCAAAGTAACAGGTTTTGGTGCTGTAAATACAAACATATCCCCAGCATTTCTAATATTAGTCACTTCTTGCTGAACATTTCCTCCAAAAGCCATAGAGGACCTCATCATATTCTTTTTATTTACATTAATTTCTGAAACTAAAACTTCTTTGCTCATTTTCATATCAGCACTTTCTTCATAATATGTATCTAATATTCCGCTTTCATAAGTCCTGGCTTGTGCAAATCCAGCAATTGAAAGTGGAATAATAGGTCTATCTAAATGATATGGTGCATACAATTCTTGTATAAATGATGTAGGTCTTCCTGTCACTAGAGAGAGCTCCACATTATTCCAATCCATCTCACCTACATTATCCACTATTGCCCATCCTTGAAGATATGGCTTTTTATCAGCCAAATCAAATCTATAAGTAGCTTTCCATACAGGACTTGCTATTACATAACTAAATTCTATATCTCTTTTTTTATCTCCAGAAAGATTAATATTTATATTTTTTATATTAGTATTTTTAGAACCCAATATTAAATCAAGTGCTCTATTCATATCAGTTGTTATCTTAGGATCTGTAAAACTATAAGATATAATTTCATCTGTTTTTATAGTTTGGATTTGACCCTCACTCAATATAGAAAGATTAGACAGCTCTACTATCTCATCTCCTACTTTTACTTTTTTAATTTTAGCTCCTATTATTTTCCCAGTTATTTCTCTAGTAGCCACAATCTTTACCTCTGCTCCTCTTAGTGAATTTAATATTTCTTCAATAGAAGGATTATTATTAAGATCAATGCTCAAACTAGCAAGAGTCCTTCTTACAGTTTCTTCAGAAGGATAATTTATTACTGGCAAAGCAGTATTAGGATCATAAATAATAATAGATTTTAATACATCATTTAAAGCACTTGTTTCAAATGGCAAAGTTAATTTTGATGCATTTTCGATAGTTCCTTTATGCTCAAAATATCCTACACCTGATGAATATAATGTTACTTTTTTTATTGGTATATCTACATTTTCTACTGTATTATTAGCTTCTAGATTCATTGTTCCTCCCACTATTAAACCTGCTAAAATCAATAAAAATTTTGATTTCATTATACCTCCCCATCACTTGTTATAATATAGATTTAGCTATTTTTTATTATACACAGCTCCCAAGCCAAAATATAAACATATTAATTTTTTTAATATAAATCCCACCTAAAGATTAACATGTTTTATTTATATAGTATCTTATTTTAAGAAAAACTTCTACTTTTAAAGTAATTAAAATAAATTTCGAATATTCTTTCTAAAGTTTGAGGCTGCTGTGAATGAGTATATTTTCTGTCTATAAATATTTTCTAATTCTTTTATTCGTTCCAGAATTGACAATTTCTTATATTTAGCTTTAGTTGAAACTAGGTATTCAGTACTGTCTTTAAAATATATAAAAAAAGGGCTTGAAAAGAATAAGAGAAGTTTTAAAAGATAAAATAAATCTGTTATTCTAAAGCTTATAAATTTTAGGATGAATACAGCTCTTTATATTCTGAATTTACAAAAATTAAAATTGGAAGACATAATTTAAAGATAAAAAAATATTTTTAAAGAAACAAAAACAGAAAAAGTATGATAAAATTAAACTAGTCTTATCAAAGTTTCAAGAAAATAATTTTATAAAAATTTCAAACAGTTTATATTTATTAAAAATAATTTTAATCAAAGGAGAAATATGTACTTAAATTTTATAAATTATTTTAGAGGATTTGCTATTTTGCTTATAGTAATGGGACATCTTTTTGAAATAACAAAAGTATTTGATTATAATAACCCACAGTTAAATTCACTTTTTACAAAAATTTGTTTTCCGCTTATAACTGGAGGAACAGCATTATTTGTATTCATTTCTGGATTTTTATTTCATCATATTTTTTATGCACGAGGATTTAATTTAAAAGAGTTTTTAAAAAATAAAGTCAAAAATGTTCTTTGCCCATATTTATTTTCAATAACGCCAATTATAGTATATCGTTTATTTTTTAATCATAAAAATTTAAATTTTTATGAAAATAAAATAAAGTTTCTTAAAACATTAGCTTTAAATTTTTATTCTGGAACTTTATTACTTTCAACTTGGTATATTCCCTTTGCTTTTCTATTATTTTTAGTTTCTCCAATTTTTATAAAATTTATAAAAATAAAAAAATATCATAAAAGAATAATAGTTGGATTACTTTTAATGGCTTCTATTGTTCATAGACCTATCCATAATTTAACTATAAACGTATTTCAAGCATTAATTTATTTCGCTCCAATATATTGTTTGGGAATATATATTTCTATGAACAGAGAAAGTTTTTTTGAAAATTTTAAAGGACAAAAAAAGTTTTTTGCCATAATAACTATGATAATTTTAACAGTTCAAATCTCCACAGGATATTTTATGAACTCTCATAAAAATATGCTGGAGTTTAAGCATTTTGATCTTATGATTTTTCAAAAGTTTTTTCTATGTCTATTTTTAGTTTTATTTTTTAATGAAACAGATAAATATTTTGGAAATAAAGTAAATTTTTTATTTGAAATATTAGCTAAATATAGCTTTCCTATATTTTTTATTCATAATTATTTGATTCAGTTCCTTTACCCAGCAACTGGACTGAGCAGGGGAAATGGTTATATAGAATTAGTTTTTCTCACTATAATTACACTTACTTTATCAATAGTTTTCTCCTATATAATTAAAACTTTTTTTAAAAATAAAAGCAGAATGCTGATAGGTGGATAGTAAAGAGTTTGGTATTTTACCTCTAAATTTATTTTGAAATACTTTTAAGACACTCTAAAAAATAAATAGGCAGAAAAAAATAACTTAAAATAAAAGAAAAAATAATGGAAAATATATATGATAAAATTTGAAAATGAAAAACTAATCATCTTAAAAAAGCTGGATTTTGCAGTAATCCTTTTTTCTTTACCAACTAAAGCAAAAGGATTGTACATTTTACCAGCTTTTTATTATAAATTTTATAACAATATCTTTTTAAGCTTTTAATTTTTACAATAGCAATCTATAAAACATAAAAATTCTTCAATTTACTTTCTTATTAATAAAATCAATTTCAGTTCTAGTTCCTTCATGAGGATTATTCCACAATCCTTTTGTTAAAGTAATACGTAGTAAACATGTATTTTGATCTTCATCATTATTTGCTTTATAATACCAAGCAGCAAATATTTCTCTTAACTTTGCCATCATTTCTGTATTTTTTTCATCACATACCCAACCTAAGTTTTCTCCAATACCATCAGCTGTAAAGTTTTCTACAATGACACAAATAGCTGCTTCAGGATTCTTTAATAATTCCAGCATCTTATTTGAAGTTGCATAAGTAACAATATAAAAAGCTCCATCCTCATAGTATGCATCTACAATACGAGAAGCAGGTTTACTTCTTCCATCAATTCCTGTTTCTTGTGAAATAGTCGAAAGAGTTATCAGTCCATCTTTGTTCCCCACTTGTTTATCTAACAATTTCATGGCTTCTTCATAATTATTCATTCTTTCATCCTCCCAAAATGATTTATAATCTACTTCTTATTTAATCTCTGTGTAGCTATCCTTTATCACCCCCCCGCTTAATTATAGATATATATAATTAAAATAACACATTTATTTTATTTTTACAACTTTTATTTTTTAATTTAAACATATTTCTTGAAAAATATCATACTTTATCAGTTATAAAAAAGCAAATAAAGGCAGCAATCATTAAATATCCTTCCCTTTTCAATTAATCATTTTTCAATATTTTTATTATTATAAAAAGCAGATATATACAAAACTATATTGAAAAAGCTATCATTTTCATACCTTTGGAATTGTGCTATAATAAAAGAAATAGAATAATAAATTGAAATATTTAGAAAGGAATGTTTATGACACTATATGAACTGGTAAATAAATATCATATTGGAACAAATTTAAGCTGTGCTGAAGCAATGTTTAAAGCTTGTAATGAATACTATCATTTAAATCTTAGTGAGGAAACTAGAAAAATGTTTTCTTTAATGGGAATTGGAATGCAGACAGAAAAATCATGTTGTGGTGCATTTACTGTTGCAGTGGGAATAATCGGACTTGTTACAGCAAAAGAAGGAGAAACGGATTATGATAATATGCAAGGTTATGAAATAGTGTGTGAACTTACTGATTTTTTTACAGGTCTTTTCACAACTCTGCATTGTGCAGAACTACAGCAGCTTGAAATTAGTGGTTTTGATAATCCTTGCCATGCATTAGTTGAAGAAATTGCTAAAAAACTAGAAGAATTATTTTCTAAAGAGAAAATTCAACTATTTCTGAACTAATATATTCTAAAAAATAAATTTTATTAAAAAATAATTAATGATAAATATTACAATAAAAACAGATAAATTCTTTATCTGTTTTTTATTTTACCGTTTTATATCTAAAATCCTATTTTTTTCTTTGTTGTAAAATTTTAATTTTTGTAATACAATTTATCTAGACATAGATAATAAGAGGTGTAACATGGATTTTAAAAATTTTTTAAAAAGCAAAAGAGAAGAATTGGGTTATAGTCAAAATAAACTGGCTAAAACAATCAAAATGACTCAATCCTACTATAATGCTCTTGAAAACGGAGAAATAAAAAATCCTCCAAGTGAAAAAATACTTAATAAAATGATAGAAATATTAAAACTTAGTGATAAAGAAATTACTAAATTTAACTATTTGGTAGCAGTAGAAAGAACTCCTGCACCAGTGCTGGAAAAGCTTAAAAAACTAACAATGCAAAAAAATAAAAAACTTCCTGAACGTAAATATATTCAATTTTATTCAAAAATAAATATGAAAACAGAAACTTCTACTAAAGAAAACAATTTAAATTTTATTTCCCTGCCTGAAATGAAAAATACTAAAACTCTTTTTACTATAGATATGGAAGGGGATTCAATGGAACCTCTTATTAAAAATTCTTCTCTTATTATTTGCAGAAAATATATGGAAGTTAAAAATAATGAAATAGGAGTTTTTATGGTAAATGGAAAATATTATATTAAAAGATTAAAAATATCTAAAAATTATACTGCTCTTACTAGTGACAATCATGATTATTCTCCTGTTTTTATTAATCCAAAAGATAAATTTGGTATTGTTGGGAAAGTGTTAAAAGTTATAAATGATATCCAATAATTTTTAATTATATTTTCTAAATTAATTAAATATTTATATAACCACAAACCACCGCTTGAAGCGGTGGTTTGCTCCACCCTATAAGAGTATGGCAAGCATAAGCCTTACTGAATGTTGCCAACTGCATAATTCTTCATTCAGCTACTTAAGCAGCTAGTGTGCTTAAGTTAGTTTTTTCTCCAAAAGGATCTATGTACTCTTTTAATGCTAATTGTCATTTGTTATATCTTCTTGTAACTGTTCTCTTATTATATTATGTGATACTTTCTTTATTTCTTCCTACTGTATCAATATAATATCTTCTACCCCAAAAATGTCTGTTCCTGTATTTTAAATTTGTATGCTTATCAAAGATCATTAGTAAACTTTTTATTTTCAAAGCGTAGTCTTCTGATTTTTTTGAAGTCTGCTTACTCATGCAGCTTACTGTTTTCCCAACCTGCCTCAATCGCCGCATTACAATCTATATCAAGCGCCTTGGCGACCTCCTGTGGTGTTTTAGTTCCAGCAAGTAACTCATGTATATGCGGATAAAACACATCACGCACACCACGCCAGTTGGGATTGTTGGCCGTAAAATCCACAGTATTAGCTGCATTGGCAGTATAGGCTTCCTGCATAAAAATATATTTGCTCACACGCTCCGCTGTAGTGTTGCTTGCAGGGATACCAATCTGAGCATAATTCATAAACTCCTCTTTGGACATAAAATATCGCAAAAAATCCTTAGCGACTTGTACTTTATCTGGGTTCCCATTGTCAAAAACCTCAAAACCAGTGACAAATGATGTATTATATCCTTTCCCGTCCAGACTAGGAAAATTGACAGCCCCTGTCGAAGTCGTATTCATATTGAGCATCATAGCTCTGTTCGCCATATAAATGGCAAGCTGATTATTTTCAAACAGTGCACTGCAGTCAATAATCTCCATATTCTCACAGCCTGCTGGAAAATATCCAGCCTGGTAGGAATCTACGAGCCATTGCAGAGCAGCAACCCCCTCCTCTGTATTGAGGTTAAATCGGCCATTCCCATCAAAAAAAGAGCTGCCCTTGCTGCGCAGCAGAGTCATAATATGGGTATCACCCTGGTCGTTCTTGGCATACATCAGCATGGGATAGGTCATCTCAGGCAGATTTTTCGCCAGTGTAGATAGAATGTATTGCCACTCTTCTGGTGTCCAGCTCTGGATCGTTTCATCTTCTCCAATATATTGCGCCAGCCCACACTGGCGGAACAGGTCCTTGTTATAGATCAGTGTATTTTGAAGACTGTAATATGGCAGCATATAGGTCTTGCCATCCATTTGGCTCATTCTCCATAATGTTCCATCAACGTCGGAACGCATTTCAGCTGTAATAATGTCGTCCAGCGGCACCACACGGCCTGTATGAATATATCCTGCCATGTTGAAATACCCTTCAAATAAAATGTCCACAGCGTTGTCTGTATCAAAACAGCCTGTGATATAGTCGTCTTCCTCTGTGTAGTTGAATTTCACAACCTCGACTGTGACATCATAATCCTCATGCTGTGCAGCAAATTCCTTACCTGCCTGAGTCAATACATCATAGAAATCGGTAATGCCTGTGTTGGCATTGGCTACCGTCAATGGAGGTAGTTTTATTCTAAGTGTGATCTGTTTTTTTTCAGTTTTTTGGGTTGCACAGCTGGTCAGCGCTCCTAAGAACATGATAAGGGAGATCCCTCCCACAAGAATCTTTCTCCAACGTTTCATTTTTATTCTCCTCTACTTTTCCATTCCAAGCATCTTCATCAGCTTGTTTACATCAATTGGTTTTGCAATAAACCCATTCATTCCGACTTCCTGAGCCTTGTCCTGATCCTCTCTAAATGTATTAGCTGTACAGGCATAAATGATAACCGTTTTCGCATCAGGGCGATTCAGTTTGCGGATCAGTTTTGTCGCTTCAAAGCCGTTTCGAATTGGCATTTGCACATCCATTAGGATAACATCGAACTCATATAGTGCTGATTTTTCAAACAATTCGACAACTTCACCACCATCCGCCGCGCGAACTGTAGTAAAGCCAGCCGCATTTAAAATTTCTATAAGAATTTCCGCATTTAACTCATTGTCTTCGGCCACCAGAATATGCAGCCTTTTTCTGCTGTTGCAGTCTTGAAGAATGTTGTCTTCAACAGTAACCTTGTCTAATTCTTTCTGGGCAATCTCCATTGCCACAGAAAAGGTAAAGCAGCTTCCCTCGCCCAGCTGGCTCGTCACAGCCAATGTGCCCCCCATTTCTTTTGCCAGCAAGGAACTGATGGACATGCCAAGCCCAGTTCCCTGTCTGCTCTTGGCATTGCCACTGTGTTCCTGGCTGAATGGATCAAATATCTTCTGCTGAAACTCCTTGCTGATGCCACAGCCAGTATCCTCTACCTGATAGGTCGTCAAAATGTCATTACCTTCAGCTGACTGGAATACCCGCAGGGTAATGCGGCCACCTTCTGGCGTAAATTTGACTGCATTTCCCAAAATGTTGACTAGAATCTGTTCAATCCTCACATCATCTCCAATAAGTTCGGAACAAATAATATTGGTTTCAACCTGGAAGTTGATTCCCTTATCTTCCATTCGGTTACGCATCAGTGACTCAGTGGTAGAAATCAGTTCATTTACGGAAAATGGCTTTAGCACCAGCAGCATCTTGTTGGATTGCAGCTTTGACATATCCAGAATATCGTTGACAAGAGAGAGGAGATATTTTGCAGTTAAATCAGACTTTTTGAGATATTTTGCCAGCTTTTCAGTGTCCTGCATGTTCTGTTGCATCAGATGGTTCAGACCGATGATTCCATTAAGGGGTGTACGAATCTCATGACTCATACTCGAAAGGAACTCTCCGCGGGATTTTGCTTCTGCCTTTGCTGTCGCTGAGGTCAGGGAGATGCGAATAATCAGAAGCATCATCAGACACAAAACAATTACAACAACCACAAGCATGATAACTGTCATAAATACAAACTGCTGTGTCTGTTCATTGAATACTTCTTGAGGAACGGTCAGTACAATACTCCATGTTGTGCCAGGCATTGGAATGAAAGAAACTACCTGCGCTCCCTGATCTATGTAATTAAAGCGCTGCAGGAACGCTTCCTTCCGACCTATCCGAGCGATAATGTCTGAAATTTCCTTTTCCGACAGACCTGCGCGCTCTTGCAGTTGTTCAAAGTAATTGTCTATTTTCCCAATTCCTGCACTACGATTTCGATTAACGACAAAATTTCCATCAATATCGATGATTCCAGTGTAACCTCGCCCATCAAAACTGTCGATTTTCAGCCGCTCCGCCATCAGACTGATTTTTGAAAAGCCAATAATCCCAATAAATTGAATTCCATCCACCTTAAACGGCTTGCACTGAACACCGTAGACAAGACTTTCTGAAATTGCCTCCAGCACATTTAAAGCATCATAACGAATAACAAATTTCTCTTGGCTTGAAAGTAGTGGCAGCACATATGACTGTGTCCTCTCATTTTTGACCACATTTGCACTTGAGTATGTATTCCCATTGGAATCCACTAAATAAATTGTATTAAAGATATTTGAACTTTGCTCTAAATTCAAGCGCCTGCAAACTTCTTGTATATTGTCACATTTATTTACCTGTACTCTGGTGTAAACTGCAGACAGAGAATCCCATGAACTTTCTAACTCACTTTGAATGTTTTGCATATCGTGTCTGGACAATTCTTGCATTGAAGCTACAACGGAAGTATCAGTGGTTTGAGTAAGTTGTTTCACATAGATGGAAACTGCAAGCGATAAAAAAACTAATGTTGCTATCATAAAAATGATCATCCAGTTCTTGCTTCGCCTTTTCATAACTTTACCCCCTTCCCACGGAATGTTTCGTTAATTTAGTTAACACTTTATCATATTTCTTTAGCCCATCTAATATAGTAAAGTAAACAGTATAAAGTACATTTATCTAGTAATCTTCCATTTTATTTTCAGCAAAATTTTTTGTAAAGCATTCCGCAGAGGAAATTCTTTGCAGAAGGAATTCAGTATATTCTCAACAAATGATTACCAAAGGTTGACAAATACTTCTGAATCTTTCTCACACCAGTATGATTCTTTACCTCCATCCTTAAATTTTGCAGACCCTTTTCTCCCATTGACAAAAATATTAGGTTACCATTAAACTAAATATCTAGAATTTCATCTCTGTACAGGACAAAATACTTTATAATATTTTCTCGAAACAGCTCTTCCATTCCTTAATAAATAACCCTGGAAACTTTCCATTTTTCTGTTTTTATATACTCATCCTTTTCTAGTCTATTTAATACAATTCGTATGGTAGTCCAAGCCACCCTAAATGAATTGCTATTAAAGAAAATACTCTATTTATAGTATTCATTCAGTTCCTTGTTCTTCTCTATACCTGTACTCCAGTATAAAATCACTTTTTAAGTATTCAGTATTACTTGCAATAATAATCTTTGATCCTGCTTATAATAAGCATTGTCTAAATTATATCATATTTCAGATAAACCTACAATGATGTGACAAAGAAACCTTGCCTTTCCAAAGTTTTTGTGATGCTATTTTGATACTAAAAAATTGAACTACCCAAAATATTATGTAAAATATTAATATACTTACGAAATATTTCCCTGCAAAAATATATCAAATACATTCCCATATATTTGTATTTCTTGAATGGGAGTAGTAGTTGAATTTTTCTTAAACCATTATTTAAAGAGAGGTTAAAAGAATTAAAAAACCTTCACAACAATAAAATGGCAATAAAAAAATGAACCTGTCCTATTGCATTTTATCCAATAATTCAGGTTCATTGTAATTAATTTATTTTAGTCAGGCTTATATACTCCACTATTTACAGCATTCTGCATTGCAGCTCTTATTTTTGTTCCCCTAACAGAGGCCCCAGCCACCTCTATTTTCTCCGGCTTATAAAGTTTTTCTAAAACATCTTTAAGTTTTTTTCCATCAGTAAATTTTAAAATAGCTTCATATCTTTCTTTTTGATCAGCTACAGATTTTTCTTTAAGATAGTCAGTTCCTTTATATGCAAGTGTTCTATATTTAGGATTACTTACAACATCATCTTTTAGATTAAACTGCACTTCAACTTGTGTTTCCTGACCTGATACAAATACTCCTCTATAAAGACCATTTCTAAATTCTGCACCATATGAAACAATGCTACTCACTAATGCAAGCATCAATAAACTTTTTCTCATTCTGCTACCTCCTAGGTGTTTTAGAATATTATAAGATATTTTGCTTGTATAGTCAATATATTTGTAATTCAAAATTAATTTACAAAATTTATTTTAAATATCCTGTTATAAAAAATGTTTTTAAAGTTCTTATGTTTGTAATATAAATGCCACAAAAGAATAGTATATTTAATACATAACAAAACAAATCTTTCCCCAAGATGTTTTATATATAAAAATAAAGAAAGCGGTTTTTAATTAACTGCTTTCTTTATTTTTTGAATAATTATTGATATTTTTATATCTCTGTTTATTTAAAAATTCTATTTTAAATTCATTAAAATGATTTTTAGCTAGAGTTGTTAAAAAATATTTAATTATTTTTCCTCATACAAAATCCCCATATGTACTTTTCCACTTTTCATTCTTAAAACTCCAAATAACAGCGCACATACAAGCATTCCCAAGTTTATTATTACTGCATTTCTTGATAAACCTCTCAATGTTAAATATGATGCAAACAATGATGTTATAATTGCTAAAACTGCAAAAGCTTTTAATTTTAACTCTGATATATGATATCTGCTTATTTTCCATTCTTCTGGTATTACTTTTGGAATTGAAATTATTGTTGTGGCTATCATAAAATCTGTAAATCTATTTGTAAATACACTTGTTCCTGCTATAAAATCAAGGTCTACTCCTGTTACTATTGGAAGCATTCCCAAAATGTACAAAGCTATTATTAAATTATGCGGTGTTTTAAATTTTTCATTAACATGACCAAAAAATTTAGGAAACCATCCATCATTACATGCTTTTAATATAGGCTTTGTTACCCACCCTATTTGTGAATTTAAACTTGTTACTAAAGCAAAACATGCTCCTCCCACAATAAAAAATATATATAAAGGTCCTGGTAAAATTTTAGAAGCAACTAAACTTAATGGCTGATTGGCTACCTCTTTAACAGGAAATACTCCAGAAGCTATAATAGCCATAACTGCATAAAAAAATGCTACAATTAAAGTTGAAACAATAATACACCATGGGATGTCTTTAGTTGGATTTTTTGCTTCTATTGCTAAAGCTGAAATTCCATCAGCTCCACTGCAGGCAAAAGTTAATATTCCTGCTGCTGTGAGAACTCCCATTGGCCCATTTGTCATAAATTCCTTAGGATTAAAAAAGTTACTGTCTATATGAAAAAAACCAAAGAAACAAAACAATGACATAGATATTCCTAAAGTTAGTACCATTAGATTTTGAACTTTGGAAGCTTCTTTAATTCCTACCAAATTTGTAATCGTAAATATTGTCAAACATACACCAGCAGCTACTTTTAAATTTATTCCAGGTATCAAAGAACTAAAATATTGAGCAAATGATAATGCATACCAACTGATTGAAATATTTGCTATTATACTTATTATTATAAAAGTTCCTGCTAATTTTTTATATCCAAACATACCTAAATGAGCATAAGTTCCTCCATTTAATCTTACACTCCCATTAACTAAAATTTTTGGAACTAATGATACTATTATTATTGCTGCTGCTAAAATAAATGCTAAAGCTGCTGATCTCCCAGTCATTCCTATCGCTATAGGCAAAGTTGAAAAAATTCCAGCTCCTGTTACTGTTCCAATTGCATGACATAATAGATCTGTCCTTGTTAACACCCTCTTAAGATTTACCTCACTTTTCATAATTACTTTCTCCTTTAATACCACTATTAAAACATCTTACAATTCTTCTAAATAATGTTGTAGTATTGCTTTTTTGATCAGGGTTTCTTTTCCTGTTCTTAATTTTTCAAGTAATTTTTTATGAGTTAATACATTTCGCTTTAAAGAATCAATATCAGAATTATAAATATTTAAAAAAATAGAATAATTATATCCACCAAAGTTTTTCCAAGTTTTATAAATTATATTCTTCCCACACTCTTGAACTATAAGCTCATGAAACTTTAACCCCAATATAAACATGTCATCAAAATTTTTACTTTTCTTTATATTACTTAATTCTACTATTATACTCTCTAACTTTTTTATAGTTTCATCAGCTATTTTAAAATTGCAATACTCTAAAGAAATTATTTCTAAATTTGCCCTTAATCTAAAAATTTCTTCCAATTCTTCTAAATTTATTTCACGTAGAAAACATCCTTTTTGTGGAATATATTCCACTATTCCTTCTTGCTCCAATTGTCTTAAAGCTTCTCTAACAGGATTTCTACTGACATTTAATTCTTGAGCAATAGTAGTTTCTAACATTTTTTTTCCTGGTTTAAACTTTCCCATTAAAATTAAATGTCGAATTTCTTTAGCTACTCTTTCTCTTATAGTATCTATTTTGGGTTCCATTTTTACATCTCCTTCTAAAAAGGTTTATATAGTATAAATTATAATCTAGCATCTAGAAATAATCAACAGGATTATTCAAGGTTAAAATTAATTTTTATACTTCAAAAGATCAGTCAGAAAATATACTTTCTAGCTGATCTCTTTTATTTATAAATCAATTATACTATTTATTATTTTTTAACCATTTTAAAGCACAATTAGTAAAAATAGCACTTCCTAAATAAAAAGCTTTTTCATTAAATTGAACTTTAGGATTATGTCCTCCATATAAATATCCTTCTTCTTTAGACCCTGCTCCTAATCCAAAATATGTACTTGGAATTTCATCAGCATACACTGAAAAATCTTCTGACCCCATTGATTGATGAGTTTCTCTTGTATTTTCTCTTCCTACTATTTCTGAAGCATAAGTTAACATTTCTTCTGTAACCTCACTATTAGTAACTAATGGAGGAATACCAGGGAGAAACTCAACAATACATTTTCCCCCATACTTTTCTGCAGTTTTAGTTGCAATTTCATTTATTCTTAACTTTACAAACTCTCTTAATTCATTTGAATATGTTCTGAATGTTCCTTCCATCCTAGCAGTATCTGGTATAACATTTCTCACTGTTCCACCATGAAAAGATCCTATGCTTAAAACAAATGGCTGCATTGGAGATATTTCTCTAGTTGTTATACTTTGCAAAGATAAATAAATATTTGTCAAAATATTAATTGGATCTATCCCTTCGTTTGGATAAGCTCCATGACATCCTTTTCCTTCAACCTGAATATTAAAATTATCAGAAGAAGCATACAGATTTCCTTTTTTATAAATCAAATGCCCAGTTTGAACATCAACAGTTTCAATATGCATAGCTATAGCAGCATCTATTTTATATTTTTTTAATAATCCCCCCTCAATTACTGCTTGAGCTCCTTCTAAAGTTTCTTCACCTGGCTGAAATAATAGCAATACAGTTCCTTCTAATTCATTTTCATATTGTTTTAATAATTTTGCGGCTCCCAATAACATAGCAATATGAGTATCATGTCCACAAGTATGTCCATAGTCATTTTTAGATTTAAAAGGCAAATCATTAATTTCTGCCATTGGAAGTGCATCCATATCTGCCCTTATCAATAAAGTTTTTCCTAGCTTTCCTATTTTAGCAAGAACTCCACATTTACAAATCTCTTTTATTTCATACCCCATTTCAAAAAGTTTTTGTTTAACAAATGCAGATGTTCTAGCTAATTCAAGACCTATTTCAGGGTATTCATGAATATATCTTCTATTTTCAATTATTTCGTTTTCAATGGCCTTTGCAGCCCTTTTAATTTCATCATATTTTTCCATATTTCCTCCCATAACTCAATGAACATCAGCTATTTATTCAGCTTTTTCATATAAAATATCCATATGTATTTTTCCACTTTTCATTCTTAAAACTCCAAATAACAGCGCACATGCAAGCATTCCCAAGTTTATTATTACTGCATTTCTTGATAAACCTCTCAATGTTAAATATGATGCAAACAATGATGTTATAATTGCTAAAACTGCAAAAGCTTTTAATTTTAACTCTGATATATGATATCTGCTTATTTTCCATTCTTCTGGTATTACTTTTGGAATTGAAATTATTGTTGTGGCTATCATAAAATCTGTAAATCTATTTGTAAATACACTTGTTCCTGCTATAAAATCAAGGTCTACTCCTGTTACTATTGGAAGCATTCCCAAAATGTACAAAGCTATTATTAAATTATGCGGTGTTTTAAATTTTTCATTAACATGACCAAAAAATTTAGGAAACCATCCATCATTACATGCTTTTAATATAGGCTTTGTTACCCACCCTATTTGTGAATTTAAACTTGTTACTAAAGCAAAACATGCTCCTCCCACAATAAAAAATATATATAAAGGTCCTGGTAAAATTTTAGAAGCAACCAAACTTAATGGTTGATTTATCACTTCTGCTAAAGGAAATACGCCTGAGGCAACTACTGCCATGACTGCATATAAAACGGCTACTACTAAAGTTGAAACAATAATACACCATGGAATATCTTTAGTTGGATTTTTCGCTTCTGGTGATAATGGAATTATTCCATCAGCCCCACTGCAGGCAAAAGTTAACATCCCTGCTGCTGTAAGAACTCCCATCGGTCCATTTGTTATAAAAGATTGTGGTTCAAAAAAACCAGGTTGAATGTGAAAAACACCAAAAAAACAAAACATTGATAAAGAAATTGCTAATATAAGAACCATTAAATTTTGAAGTCTTGAAGCTTCTTTAATTCCTATCAAATTTGTAATTGTAAACAATGTTAAACATGCTCCAGCAATAAATTTAATACTCATTCCAGGAACTAATGAACTAAAATATTGAGCAAAAGTAATTGCATACCAGCTGATTGAAATATTTGCTATTATACTTATTATTATAAAAGCTCCTGCCAATCTTTTATAACCAAATAACCCAAGATGTGCATAAGTTCCCCCATTTAATCTCACACTTCCATTAACTAAAATTCTTGGAACCAGAGATATTATTATTATTACTGCTGCTAAAATAAATGCTAAAGCTGCTGATCTCCCAGTCATTCCTATTGCTATAGGCAAAGTTGAAAAAATTCCAGCTCCTATAACTGAACCTATTGCATGTGACATTAAATCTGTTCTTGTTAAAACTTTTTTTAAATTTACTGCTTCTTGTGCCATTCAAACCCCTCCATATGTTTTTAAAATGTATACATTTATTTCAAAAAAATGTATACATTTTTTAAAGTGATTATATGACTTTTTTCTTTTAAAGTCAAGGTTTTATTTAAAAAAATTTAGTTATTTTTTAGTTTTTTCATTAAAAAAAATGATGAAATTAAGTATTTTTCATTGAAAAAATCTATTTATTAAACAAAAAAAATCCCTTACAGCAAAATCTGCCATAAGGGAAATCATTTTTTATTACAAGTTATTGAAACTTTCTAAATATTCTTTTATAAATTCTTTTTCTATAAAAAATTTTATAGAAGATCTCAAATTCATCATAATTAATTTATTTTAATTAGGTTATATATTCCATTGTTTCCAACATTCCATATTGTAATTTTTATTCTACAGGTAGTATTTACTTATATTTTGAGATATCAGTACAACAAATTAATATTGCATCTCTATTCTGTTCCCATTTTAATTTGGAAGCTGCTGAATTTACCCAACCATGTAAAGTCTCTGAATAAATTTCTTCTGTTGCATAAGGAACTTTATCACTAAGTTTATCTATTGGACATTTCTTACATGGAGTATCTATATTAAAAGTCATTTTATAACAAGTTTGACTATAATCAAGTCCTAATTTTTTTATTGAGTTATTGACATAAAGTATTTTGTAAGTTTTAGGATCTACCACATATACATATCCATTTAAATTTTCTAACATTTCTACATAATTTTGATAGCTAGTCTCTAATTTTAATGTAGTATTAAACTTTACCATAAATACTGAAAGAATTCTAGATATGTAACCTAAAATTGCTATTTCTTCACCTGACCAATTATGATATTTTGTACACATATCAAAACCTATAAATCCTGTCATAATTTTCTCATTATAAATTGCACAATGAAGTAAAGATTTTATATTTTGTGCTCTACAAATTTCATAAACTTCACGATTTGAATATCTTACATCTGGACAGCAAAATATACCTTCTTTAGTATATTGTGACAGATACATTCCTAATTCTTTATAAACAATATTTTGAAATTGCCCCTTTTCTATCGATGAAGTACACCATTCATAAATCTTTCTTGCTGATTTTCCTTCTGAATCATTTTGAAAAATATAAACGCGCTCTACCTTAAAGCGCTTACCTAAAAGTTCTAAAACCATTTGTATACTAGCATTTATATCCTTTGTTTCATATAAGATTTCAAAAATTTTAAAAGAAAAATCTCCTTGAAAATAAGTATTTAAAAAACTTTCTGACCATTCCACTGGTGTACGATTATCCTGAAGTGATCCTGTCATATGAGATTTATAAATTGTATAACAATCTTTTCCTCGGCGTTTAGATTCATATAAAGCAATATCAGCTAAATGATAAAGTTCATCAAATGTTTTCCCATGCATAGGATAAGCTGCAATTCCAACACTGCCATGAATATTATACTTTGATGCAGATCCATAATAATTCATTCGTAGAGCTTGTAATAATTGTTCAGCTTTAGAAGCAGTATTATCTAAAGATATATATGGCATATATGCTGCAATTTCATCTCCTCCTATTCTACCAACAATACTATTGCTAGGAAAAAAATCTCTAATTTTATGAGTAAATTCTATTAGAACAGTATCTCCTAATTGGTGACCTAAATTATCATTTAATTCTTTAAAATTATCAATATCAATAATGAAAAAAGAACCCACTTCATTTGGAAAAATTTCAAGAATTTTTTCTATTTGAATACGTGTTTCTTCTTTATTTAACAATTTAGTCAATGGATCACGCTGAGATTTAAAAGTCAATATGTCAAATTCATTTTTTTGTGAATTTATATTTAAAAATAACCCTACAGCCCGTAATGGATTGCCATTTTCATCACAAATTGCAGTAGAACGGCTCTTTATCCAAATATACTCTCCATTAGCAGCCTTTATTCTAAATTCAGATATTGAGCATATATTTTTTTTATAAGTATTAGATATCCATTGTTCAAATATTTCTAAATCACTTGGATGAATTCTTGATCTTATTCCTGAGTTTGTGGTTAATTTTTCTATAATAGGTACTTCTCCAAATATCTCTACATATTTGCTAGATATAAAAATGGTATCAGTTATAAAATCCCAATCAAACATAATATCATCACTTTGTTCTACAATTGCTCTATAACGCTCCTCTGAAAAATATAATGTTTCCTTTGCCTTTTTTTCTTTTAAGACAAGATTTTCTAACTCTTTTATTTTTTCTTCTAATGATTGCTGCAATAATTCTGTATGTTCTAGTTCTTCTGTTATATCCTGAAAAGCATAAAGACCTATAGGTCTTCCATGTTCATCTATTATACAAGAGGAATTTCCCTGTAAAATAATTACTTTTCCATCTTTCTTGATAGCACGTGTTTGAAACTTTAATGATTTGCCAGTTTTTATTAACTGTTCAATATTTTTTTTAACAATTGGTACATCATCTGGATGTGTAAAAGCAGTAATACTATTATGGAAAATTTCTCTAAATTCCTGTCGAGTATAACCTAAATATTCCAATGCACGATCATTAACATATTGAACTGTACCTTCTCCATCTAAATAACCTTTCATTAAGCCCATATCAATATTTTTTCCTAATGTATATAGTTCCCAATTATCCATTAGAAACTCTTCAGGAACTACTTGTGAATGAGACTTTTTATTGCCTTTTTCAGATGAAAAGTATTCTTGAATATCAAATGCAATATCTCCTTTCTTCAAGTACTCTATGTAGTCAGTAACAGTCATTGGTTTTGCATAAAAGTATCCCTGTCCTAAATCACAACTTAATTTTTTTAAAAAATCTGCTTGTTCTTCAGTTTCTATACCTTCCATAACAGGGGTCATTCTCAATGACTTAATCAGCTCAATAACTTTTGTAATAATCATTTTTCCTTTTTCTGTATCAGTAGATGAATTCAAAAAAGCTTTATCTAGTTTTATAATATCAATTGGTAATTCTTTAAGACAGCTTAAGGAAGAATAGGCACTTCCAAAATCATCTAATGAAACTCTAAATCCAAGTAGTTTTAAGCCGCTTGCTACTTCAATTAAACGTTCAAAGTCTACTATCGATAAACTTTCAGTAAATTCAATCTCAATAAGTTTAGTATCAATATTAAATTGTTTCACAGTTTGAAAAATATGATCTACTAAATATTCAGATGAAAGATGAATTTTTGAAAAATTAATGGATATTGGTAATTGTGGTATTCCTTTTATTAAACTTTCCTTTAAAAATTGACAAGCTTCTTCTAACATAAAAAAATCTAACTGTTTGATAAATCCATTTTGTTCTAAAATGCTAATAAAATTATCTGGATAAATTAAACCATATTTTGGATTTTTCCATCTGGCTAAAGCTTCTGCACCTATAATTTGACTATTTTTAATAAGTACTTTAGGTTGTAAATACATTTCAAATTCATGATTTATTAATGCTGATTCCATAGATAATGTTACAATTTTCTTCCATTGTAATTCGACATCCATTTTTTCATCATAAAATCTAAAGCTATTCCCTAAGCATTCCTTAGCCTTCTTTCGAGCATAATTTGCTTTATCAACTAAAGAAGAAATTGATGCTATTTCTTGTATCATAACGATTCCCCCACTGGCTGTCAGGTTATAGTGTGGAGGTAAAATATCTTTTAATGCAGCCTTCCAATTAGTAAGTTTAATAAAAGTCTGAGCTATTTCAGGATATTCTTTAAATCTTATATAAAATGCAAAAATATCAGCATGAATTCTTGAAAAAATACTATTTTCATTGAGAGTTATTAAAAAATAATTTGTTAATGTCTGTAGAATTAAATCTCCTACCTCATAACCAAATAAATCATTTATATAGTTAAAATGGTCTAAATCTATTGTCATAATAGCTAAATTAAAATCACTATTAATATTTTTTTCAATATCTTCTTTGACTTTAGTGTAAAAATTATCTACTGAAAGATAGTTTTTAGCTTGTTCATTATTCATAGTACACCTCTAATTTTTATAATTTTTTCTAACTTTAATTTTTTTTAATTTATAATTATGTATTTTTTTCAAAGAGGTAATATTTTAAAAATTTCCTTTATTATTTTCAAAAAAATTTAACATTATATATAAAATTTATGGTATAATATAAAAGTTAAAAAACACTGTCAAAAGTATAAAAATAAAAAAAATTTAGCTATTGACAATTAAATAAAAAAAAGTTATATAGGTTAGTATAAAAATATAAGTTTCTATGGGGGAAATATGGTAGGAATAGTAGTAGTGGCACATAATCCTAGACTTTCACAAGAGATAATCAATTTTTGTATGGAGCTTAAAAATAGTGATTTTATGCTTGAAAATGGCGGAGGTACTGAAGAAAATAATGGGTATGGAACCTGTCCTGAAGTAATTGCTAGAGCAATAAAAAAGGCAAATCAAGGTGATGGAGTAGTAATACTTTGCGATCTTGGAAGTTCAGTAATAAATGCAGAAATAGCAAAAGAGAGATTAAAAGATGAAGTAGAAGTAGAAATAGTAGATGCACCAATAGTAGAGGGAACGATAGTGGGAGTTTCTTCCAATCATCCAAAGGTAAATTTAAAAACATTAGTGGAATTTATAAAAGAATCAAAAGAGTTTCCAAAGTTTTAAGGGAAAGATAACTTAAGAGGGATACCAGCTTTTAAGTTATCTTTTTCTTTTATTATAGAGAAGGTGAGAGAAATGAGTAATGAATTAGAAAGTAAAAATGTAAGCAGGTTATTTTTTAAATTTGCTGTTCCAAGTATTGTCGGGATGTTAATAGTATCAATACAAATGATGGTAGATGGAATATTTATAGCTAATACACAAGGAGCTTCAGGTTTAGCAGCTATTAATCTTTCCATGCCAATAATATTGTTTACAAACAGTATAGCCTTAATGATAGCAGCTGGAGGAGGAGTATACTGTTCAATTGCTTTAGGAAAAGGCAAGTTTAAAAGAGCAAATGAAATAATGTCATTTACCCTTCAAATATTTGCAGTATTTTTAGGTAGTTTATCTATTTTTGGATTTCTTTTTATAAATGGTATAATAAATATCTTAGGTGCAACAGAAATACTAGCTCCATTAGTAAAATCGTATTTATTAACTATGCTGGTATTGAATATACCATACAATATTCCAATATTTACAGAGGGATTTATAAAGATAGCAGGAAAACCAAATCTTGTATTTTTAAGTTGTATTATATGTCTTGCAGGAAATGTTTTAATGGATTATTTTTTTATAGTAAAAATGGATATGGGTGTATTTGGAGCAGCTCTTGCTACATCAATAGCTAATGGAACTGCTGGAATTGTTCTCATGTGGAATTATTTTAAAGACAGAAGCAGGCTTAAAATAGTAAAACCTAATGGAAATAGAATTCTTTTGGGAAAAATATTATATAATGGAAGTTCTGAAATGTTGACAATGGTATCAAGTGCCCTTGCTACTTTTATTTTTAACTATATACTCATCAGAAGAATAGGTGAAATAGGAGTATCAGCATTAACAATAGTTTTTTATGTAAATACTGTGGTAAATATATGTCTTTTTGGGTTATCTCAGGCACTTCAGCCAATAGTTTCCTATAATCTTGGAGCTCGGAGAATAGGACAAATACGTAAGGTATTAAAAACAGCTTTTTTTACAGGAGGAAGCATAGGATTTTTCTTTTTCTTTGTAATGAAATTTAACAGTGCTCCTATTATAAAGGTATTTTCAAAAGATAATGCCGATTTGATGGCATTAACTGGAAGAGCTTTAAATTTTGTAGTATTCCAATATCTATTTTCATTTGTGAATGTTATAATCAGTTCTTTTTTAACAGCTGTAGAAAAACCTATGGAATCAGCAGCTGTGGCAATGTGCCGTTCACTTGTATGTGTAGCAGGACTGCTTTTTATACTGCCAGTATTTTTGGGAGAAAAAGGGCTGTGGTTAGCTCTCCCATTAGGAGAACTTTTATGTATGATAGTGAGTGTTCCTCTTTTGATAATATCTTATAAGAAAATAAAAATAAGAATAACTAAAAATCTAGTAGATAATTAGATAGTCGTATAAACAAAAATAAAAGAAATAAAAAAGATGTTTTTCCTAAAATTAAGGAAGAACATCTTTTTAAGTTAGGTTTTTATAAAGAATTATTATTTATGTATTTTCTAATTAACTTATTAGCTTTGGTTTGGCTTATTTTTAAGTATTGAGCTACTTTTCTTGAAGTTTTAAATTTTTGATAAGCTTCTTTTATCAAGCTAGCTTCATATTGATTCATTTTTTCATCAAAAGATATATTAGAATCTTCTTCAATAGAATTTTTGTCATAAGAATGATTAGGAAGCCTTTCAGAAAGATGTTCAACTCCAATAACAGAACTATCATTAGTAACCATAAGTCTTTCTATTGCATGCTGTAATTCTCTTATATTTCCTTTCCATTGAGCAGCTTCTAGTATTTCTAAAGCTTCTTTTGTAAAAGATTTGGAGAAAAAATATTTTTTATTAAACTTTTCAATAAAACTTTTTATTAAAAATGAAATATCTTCTTTTCTCTCTCTTAAAGGAGGGAGATATAATTCTATAACATTCAATCTGTAATATAAGTCTTCTCTGAATTGCTTATTGAAAACTAAAGTTCTCAAATCTTTATTAGTTGCAGCAATTATTTTTACATCAATTTCAATAGGTTTATTTCCACCAATTGGCAAATATTTTTGTTCTTGCAAGACATGAAGTAATTTTGATTGAGCTGAAAGGGGAAGTTCAGATATTTCATCTAACAATAGAGTTCCTTTGTTTGCCGTTTCAAAAAGTCCTTTTTTACCTTTTGAATTTGCTCCTGTAAAAGCACCTTTTTCATAACCAAATAATTCACTCTCAACTAAGTTTGTTGGAATGCTGGCACAATTTAAACTTACAAAAGGTTCATTTGCTCGATCACTGATAGAATGGATATATTTAGCCAACATAGTTTTTCCAGTTCCACTTTCGCCAGTTAAAATGCATGGAGTATCAATATTTTTTATACGCTCAATCATTTTTAGAAGTTCCTGCATTTTAATATTATTGCTCTTAGGCGGCTCTATGTTTTTTACAATGGAATCTTTATATGTATAATCAGGATTGTAAATTTTTATACCATCTGTATTATCCCTTACATTCATAACAACATATTTTAAAATATTTTTTTCATCAAAAATTGGAATTGCAATAGTAAATAATTCAGTTCCCAGAAATGTTTTTTGTTTAACAGCATAAGGTTTTCGATCTTTATATACAATGGGAAGAATGGAACAATCCCAAGAATTATTATCCTTGTTTATAAAATCAAAAAAAGATTTTCCAATCATAGATTCAGCTGTACAATTATAATGTCTTTGGCAGGCTTTATTAATATATACAATATTGTAGCGATTATCATAGATCAGAATTTCATCATACATATTATCGATAATTTTCATAATTGTTTCAAGACTAATATTGAAAGGTAAATTCTTAAATGACATTATTTCCTCCTAATTATAAAAAAGTTCAAAAATATTACATAATGTTATTATACTTTAAAATTGAGTTGAAATCAAGTCAGTGAATTAAAAATGATTCAACTTTTCGAGTCGAAAAAAACTCAAAAAAAGAAATATATTTTAAAATGAAAGAAAAAAATATGCTTTTTAGATTGAAATAAAATAAGAATAAAAATGGCATAGATATTGCTTATATATAAGACAATAATCTTAATTAAAAAAGGAGATGTCATATGAAAATCACAGATGTAGAAGTTATTTGTTTGAGAATACCACCAATGGACAGTCCATGTGAATGGGGTGAGGATGCTGTAATTGTAAAAGTTCACACAGACATGGGAATAGTTGGAGTAGGAGAAAGTGATACTTCACCAGTGGTTGTGAAAGCGATTATAGAAGCACCAGAGACAAATTTATACTGTAGTGGATTGAAAAGACTATTGATAGGGGAAAATCCATTAGAGATACAAAAACTATGGGATAAGATGTACTGGGCTTCCAACTATGTAGGGAGAAGGGGAGCAGGGATACATGCTATAAGTGCTATTGACATAGCTCTTTGGGATATAGCTTCTCAATATTATAAAGTTCCAATATATATGTTGCTGGGGGGAAAATATAGAGATAAAATAAGAGCATATGGAACATTTATTCCAGCAGATACTCCAGAAGAGAATAAAATTATAGCTCGTGAACTAAAAAATCAAGGATTCACAAGTTTAAAATTTGGTGGTGGAGTTTTAGGAGATAGTCCAGAATTAGATGAAAAAATAATAAGAGCAGTTAGAGAAGAATTAGGAGATGATTTTGAGTTAGAAATAGATCTTGCAAGTAAATGGAGAACATATGGGAATTCATTATCAATGATAAAAAAACTAGAAAAATATAATTTGAACTGGATAGAGGAACCTATACTAGCAGATGATTTAAAAGGGTATTCAAAATTATCAGGAGTGTCATCAGCAAAAATAGCTGGAGGAGAATCATTAACTACACGTTATGAATTTCAAGAATTCTTAAAAAGTGCACAGCCAGATATAGTTCAGCCTGATGTAACAAGATGTGGAGGAATAAGTGAACTGCGTAAAATATATGATATGGCTGAATTAAATGGAACTAAATTAATTCCTCATGGTTTTAGTACAGGGATTTTACTGGCAGCAACAGTTCAATTTCTAGCAGCAACAGAGCATGGGGATTTGATGGAATATTCTCAAAGTAATAGTCCACTTTTCAAGGATTTAGTAAAAAATAGAATTCCTTTTGAAAATGGATATGTAACAGTACCTGATTGTATAGGATTAGGAATAGAATTAGATGAGGAAATGATAAAAAAATATAGAATGAAATAGAGGGGGAGAAATGGAGAAAAAGTTAGATAAATTATTAATTATAGTAAGCTTGATAGTTGTTTTTATTATAGTGGGATGTTTATATTTTATGCCTGAATCTTCTCAGGAAATAGCAAATAAAATATTTAAATTATTCACTGATGTATTTGGCTCAGTAACTCTTTTATTTACTTTTATTGGAGTCATTTTGTTAGCAGGAATATCTTTCAGTAAATTTGGAAGAATAAAATTAGGAGAGGGAGAACCTGAATACTCAACATTTAAATGGGTATCTATGATGATATGTTGTGGACTTGGATCTGCAACAGTATATTGGGCATTTATCGAATGGGCTTATTATATAGGAACTCCTGGTTTAGGAATAGCACCTAACTCTATCAGAGCATATGAAATGAGTGTTACATATTCAATGTTTCATTGGGGAATAAGTGCTTGGACTTTATATGCACTTGCAGGAATTCCTATTGCTTATCATTTTCATGTCAGAAAAAATAAAGGACTTAGTTTAAGTAGTGTAATAAGCTCAATAACAGGTTTAAAACAAGATGGGATAATCTGCAGAATAGTGGATATATTATTTATATTTATCTGCTTTGGAGGATTAAGTATAACATTGGGGGTATCAGTTCCTCTGGTTACAGAAATTTTCTGTAATGTAATTGGAATACAGCCAAGTTTTATAATAAATTTTCTTATAATAGTAGTTATTTCAATTGTATATTCTTTCAGTTCATATATAGGTATTCAAAAAGGAATGTCAAAAATAGCAGACTGGAATATAAAATTAGTTATAATTTTCCTTGTAGCAGTGGTTGTTTTTGGACCAACGTTATTTATAATTAATAACACAACTCAATCTTTAGGCCTGATGTTTCAAAATTTTATAGGAATGAGTTTATTCACAGATTCAATAGGAAAATCAGGTTTTCCAGAATCTTGGACTATGTTCTACTGGTTGTATTGGATAACTTATGCACCTTTTACAGGTATTTTTATAGCAAAAGTTTCAAAAGGAAGAAATATACGTTCTGTAGTTGCGAATACACTGATTAGCGGAAGTTTTGGATGTTTTGTATTCTTTGGAGTTTTAGGAAGTTTGTCATTAGAACGACAGCTCAATAAAGTCGTTGATATGGTAGGAATGTTGAGTAATGGACAAGATAATATTGCTATTGTTAAAGTATTGCGTTCATTACCATTTGGTTCAATTTTTATGATAGTATTTTGTATAGTAACATTGTTATTCCTTGCTACAACATTAGATGGAGCAGCATTTACAATGGCAACTACATCATCAATAGGACTTAAAAATAATGAAGAACCTAATCCTATGTTACGTCTTTTTTGGTGTGTAATGTTGGCTCTAGTGCCTCTTACAATGATTCTTATTAAAGCAAATCTAAACACAATAAAAACTTGTGCAATAATAACAGCTGTACCAATTATCTTTATAATGATAGTAATGCTTGTAGGAATGATTCAGTGGATGTTCAAAGACTTTGGACAGATTGAAACACATATGATAGATAAAAAATAAATTATTGAGGGAGATTAATATAATGAAAAGAAGTGTGAGAATGCATGAAAAAGATCAAGTATCTACAGTTCTGAATGATGTAAAATGTGGAGATATAGTTGGAATATATAATGAACAAAATGAATTTTTATACGAAATAGAAGCAAAAGAGGATATACCTTATGGAAATAAAATAGCCTTATTTGATTTAAAAAAAGGGGAAGCGGTTATAAAATATGGTGAAAAAATAGGAGAATTAACAAAAGGAATATCAAAAGGAGAATTAGTACATGTTCATAATGTAAAAAGTTTATCAGTAGAGATTCCTCCTGCTTTTAAAAAAGAAATTATTAGACAGATGAATATAAAGTTAAAATAAGAGGAGGAAAAATGATGAACTTTTTAGGATATAAAAGACCTGATGGAACAGTAGGTATAAGAAATAAAATTTTAATTATTTCAGTAGATGAATGTTGTGATGGAATAGCAAGAAAAATAGCGGAAAAAAGTGAAAATACAGTGGTATTGACAAACTGGTATACATGTATGCTTGGAGGAAATGAAGAAACATTTAATCAAATGATAGAAGTTTCTAAAAATCCAAATGTAGCAGGGATTATAGTTCTAGCTATGGGGTGTGGAAGTATTTTACCTGAACAGATAGCAGATCCAGTAAAAGAGACTGGAAAATTAACTGCAACTCTTGTATGCCAGGAAAACGGAGGAACAAAACAAACAATAGAAAAAGGAAGAAAAATTCTTGCAGATATAGATGCATATATAAAAAATTTAAAACTTGAGAAATTTACACTTGATAAACTCGTTGTTGGAGTTAAATGTGGAGGAAGCGATACAAGTTCAGGAATAGCATCTAATCCTAGTGTAGGAGCAGCTATTGACAAATTAATAGATATGGGAATGACTTGTATTGGAGGAGAACTATTTGAGTTACAAGGATGTAATGAAATATTGTTTAAGAGAGCTGTTTCTGATAAGGTTAGAGAAAAAATTGAAATATTGATAAATAATGAACGTGCTCGTTGGAGTGTAAAAGGAACAGATGTAGAAACAATGAGTATAGGAAACAGTGTAGGAGGATTAACAACAATAGAAGAGAAATCTTTAGGAGCATTGCATAAAATGGGAACTAAACCTATTCAAGATGTTCTTCAAATAAATAAAGATTTCATTGAAAAACCTACTAAAGCAGGGTTTTATTTGTCAGAAGTAACTATGCTTTGTGGAGGAGCAGGAGTAAATTATGCAGCTTTAGGAGCTCATATAATATTGTGGACAAGTGGAGCAGCAGGGTTTAATAATGCAATAGTCCCAGTAATAAGAGTAAGTGGAAATTCTGACTTGATGAATGATGATATAGATGTCAATGTTGCGGAAATAATGGAAGGGACTATGGGGATTAGCCAGGGGGCTGATTTAATTGTACAAAAAGTTTTAGAAATTGCTAATGGAACACCAACAAAAATAGAAAATTATGGAGATTCTACAATGACTCTTTATCAAAAGGATCAGAGAGTAGAGAAAATGTTAAACTTGAAATGTGTAAAATAAATAATGATTAAATATAAAGGATAAAAGAAAAAATGAATTAAAAAAATTTCTTTTATCCTTTTGTTATATAGAGAAGAAAATTAAAATGGGGTTTACTTTTGTATATGATATATGATATATTGTACTTAGAAAATATAACAAGGAGAAGAAAATGACTTTAAGAGCTGCCATAATTATAATAATATCAATAATATACTTTCAATAAAAATATTATAGATGTTATTTATGTAGTCTAAGTTATTCTTCTTAAGGAAATAAATTAAAAGTTGAAGACAGCCTGCATAGCTGTCTTTTTTATTACAATCTAAACTTTTTATCAGGAGGGTTTTATGTATAAAAAAGTGTCTACGAGTTTGAATTTCGTAGAAAGAGAAAAAGAAATCGAAAAATACTGGGAAGAGAACAAAATTTTTGAAAAGAGTCTGGAATTAAGAAAAGGGGATGAGACATATACTTTCTATGACGGACCTCCTACAGCTAATGGTAAACCGCATATAGGACACGTTTTAACTCGTGTAATAAAAGATATGGTACCTAGATACAGAACTATGAAAGGCTATGATGTGCCAAGAAAAGCTGGATGGGATACTCACGGTCTTCCAGTAGAGCTTGAGGTAGAAAAACTATTGGGAATAAATGGAAAAGATCAAATAGAAAGTTATGGATTACAACCATTTATCGAAGAGTGTAAAACAAGTGTGTGGAAATATAAGGGAATGTGGGAGGACTTTTCTAAAACAGTTGGATTCTGGGCTGACATGGAAAATCCATATGTAACTTATGATAATAACTTTATTGAATCTGAATGGTGGGCTTTAAAGCAAATATGGGAAAAGAATCTATTGTACAAAGGATTTAAAATCGTTCCTTACTGCCCAAGATGTGGAACACCTCTGTCAAGTCACGAAGTAGCACAAGGATATAAAGATGTAAAAGAAAGATCTGCAATAGTTAGATTTAAAGTAAAAGATGAAGATGCATATATTCTAGCTTGGACAACTACTCCTTGGACACTACCTTCAAATGTGGCTCTTTGTGTAAATCCAAATGAAACTTATGTAAAAGTTCAGCATGAAAAATATACATATTATATGGCAGAAGCTTTAGTTCCAGCAGTATTAAAAGAAAATTTTACAATTTTAGAGAGGTATAAAGGAAAAGATTTAGAATACAAGGAATATGTACCTCTATTTAATTTCGTAAAACCAGATAAAAAATGCTGGTATGTAACTTGTGATACTTATGTTACATTAACTGATGGTACTGGAGTAGTTCATATAGCTCCTGCATTTGGGGAAGATGATGCTAATGTAGGAAGAAAATATGATTTGCCATTTGTACAATTAGTAGATTCTAAAGGAGAAATGACAGAAGAAACACTTTGGCCTGGAGTATTCTGTAAAAAAGCAGATAAAGATATTTTGAAAACTCTTGAACAGAATGGACTTCTTTTTGATGCACCTGTATTTGAACATAATTATCCTCATTGCTGGAGATGTGACACTCCTCTTATCTATTATGCAAGAGAATCTTGGTTTATCAAAATGACAGCTGTAAAAGAAGACCTTATCAGAAACAATGACACTATCAACTGGATACCAAAAACTATAGGAAAAGGACGTTTTGGTGACTGGCTTGAAAATGTTCAGGACTGGGGAATCAGCCGTAATCGTTACTGGGGAACTCCTTTAAATGTATGGGAATGTGAATGCGGACATAATCATGCTATTGGAAGCATAGAAGAATTAAAATCTATGTCACCTAACTGTCCAGAAAATATTGAGCTTCACCGTCCATATATAGATGCAGTAACTATAACTTGTCCTCATTGCGGAAAACAAATGACAAGAGTGCCAGAAGTTATTGACTGCTGGTTTGACTCAGGATCAATGCCTTTTGCTCAGCATCACTATCCATTTGAAAATAAAGACTTATTTGAAAAACAATTCCCAGCAGATTTCATTTCAGAAGCTGTTGACCAGACAAGAGGTTGGTTCTATTCACTTCTTGCAATATCTACATTGATTTTCAATAAAGCACCATACAAAAATGTAATTGTATTGGGACATGTACAAGATGAGAATGGACAGAAAATGTCTAAATCTAAAGGAAATGCAGTAGACCCATTTGATGCACTTGCTACTTATGGTGCAGATGCTATCCGTTGGTATTTTTATATAAATTCAGCTCCTTGGCTTCCTAACAGATTCCATGGAAAAGCAGTTCAGGAAGGACAGCGTAAATTCATGGCTACATTATGGAATACATATGCTTTCTTTGTTCTTTATGCTGAGATAGATCAGTTTGATGCTACAAAATATACTTTAGACAAAGATAAATTAACTGTTATGGATAAATGGCTTCTTTCTAAATTAAATACAGTAGTAAAAGGTGTAGATGAAAATCTTGCTGACTATAAACTTCTTGAAGCTGCAAGACTTCTTCAGGATTTTGTAGATGAATTAAGCAACTGGTATGTAAGAAGAAGCAGAGAGCGTTTCTGGGTACAAGATATGACTGATGATAAAATCACAGCATACATGACTTTATATACAGCTCTTGTTACTATTTCAAAAGCTGCTGCACCAATGATTCCATTTATGACAGAGGAAATTTATCGTAATCTGGTATGCAGTATAGATAAAAACGCACCTGAAAGTATTCATTTGGCTGATTTCCCTGAAGTGCATGAAGACCTTATAGATAAAGCACTTGAAGAGGATATGGAAGAAGTTCTTCAGGTAGTTACTCTAGGAAGAGCAGCAAGAAATGCAGCTAATATAAAAAACAGACAGCCAGTAGCTAATATCTATGTAAAAGCTGGGCATAAAGTTGGAGAGCTTTATCAGAATATTATAAAAGAAGAACTTAATATTAAAGAGATTCACTTTGTAGAGGATACATCACAATTTACTTCATATACTTTCAAACCTCAGCTAAAAGTATTGGGACAAAAGTATGGTAAGAAAGTAAATGAGATTCGTACTCTTCTGGCAGAGATGGATGGAAGCAAAGCTAAAAAAGAGCTGGACACTAATGGAGTTTTAGTTCTTAAATTAGCTGATGGAGAGGAAGCATCTCTTACTGTAGATGATCTGTTAATAGAAACAGCTCAAACAGAAGGGTATATGCCGCTTGAGGATAGAGGAATAACTGTTGTACTTGACACTAAACTTACTCCTGAATTAATAGAAGAGGGATTTGTAAGAGAAATTATCAGTAAAATTCAATCTATGCGTAAAGAGGCAGATTTTGATGTAACTGACCACATTACATTCTATGAAAAAGATAATGACAAAATTAAAGAAATCATTGAAAGAAATGCTGAAGAAATTAAGCATGATACTCTTGCTGATGAAATAGTTTTTGGAGAAGCAGATGGATTCACAGGAGAATTTAATGTAAATGGAGAAAAGGTTGTCTTTGGAGTAAAAGTAAATAAGTAATACAAATAAAAAAGAGGTTGGCTAATAAGTTAAGATAAGTTTCTAAAATTATACTTTTCTTAAAATCAACCTCTTTAATTTTTAGTTGAAATATGGTTTAATTTTTTCTATCCATTCTTTGATTCTATCTGGAGTATCTGTTCCTTGATTTCCTTCGTCAAGAGCAAGACCTACAAATCTTCCATCTACAACTGCTTCAGTTTCCTCATAATGATATCCTTCAGTAGAAGTAAATCCAATAACTTTAGCACCATTTTTTACAACTGTATTGTAAAGTATTTTCATGGCTCCAACATATGATTCACCAAAAGCAAACTGATTTCCAAGTCCTGCTATTGCAACAGTTTTACCAGCAAAATCAATACTCTTAAATTCTTCAAAGACATTATTCCAATCTTCTTGAAGTTCTCCAACTCCATAAGTTGGAGATATAAGAATAAGATTTTCATAATCTTTCATTTCAGTTATCCCATCAGCTACATTGTATGTTTGATAGTCATCCTTTCTAAGGTAAAATTCTATCTCATCTACTATACCAGTAGTATTTCCAGATGTTGTTCCATAAAAAATTCCTATTTTTTTCATTTTTTCCTCCTATAAATTACAGATATCTTTTACAACTTCACTTGCTATTATAAGACCAGCACTTGAAGGAACAAAAGATATACTTCCAACATTTACTTTTTTTTCTCTGCTTCCAGTTTCATTTTCAGGTTTTCTAGGAAGCTCCTTAGAATAAATTACTTTTAATTTTTTAATTCTTCTATTTTTTAACTCTTTTCTCATAACACGAGCTAAAGGGCATACAGAAGTTTTGTAGATATCAGCTACCTCAAGCATTGTTGGTTCAATTTTATTTCCAGTCCCCATGGAAGAAATAATTGGAGTGCCAGTATTTTGAGCTGTTTCAGCTAATATCAGTTTAGAAGTTACTAAATCAATAGCATCAACTATATAATCATATTTTTTATCTTTAAAAAATTTATCATAATTTTCCATTGAAAATTTTTCAGGATACTCATGTATTTTTATATCTGGATTGATAGAAAGAAGTCTGTCTTTCATAGCAGAGGTTTTTAATTTTCCTACAGTATTTTGTAGGGCAATAATCTGTCTGTTAAGATTGGTGATATCCACAGTATCAAAATCTACAATGGATAATTCTCCAACACCAGCTCTGGCTAGAGCTTCTATGACAAAGCCTCCCACTCCTCCAACGCCAAATACTATTACATGGGAATTTTGAAGCTTTTCAAGGTTTTCCTTTCCTATCAAAAGTTCAGTTCTTTGAAATATCATGTCATCATCCTCAAATATATTATTTACTATCTTAGTAAATAATATATTATTTTTCATAAAAAATCAACAATATATTTTTTATAATTTAAACATTACAGAGGGTTTTTAAAATAAAAAATGAAAATAATTGGAAGAAAATGTAAGTAAATAGAAAAAAATGTTTAAAAAGCTATTGACAAAGTAGAGATCATGAGTTATATAATTTATCAACAGGAGAAATGAAAACGTTTTCAAAAAGAGGTGTACAACAAGATGAAAATAAATGATGTAGCAGAATATGCAGGAGTTTCATTAGCTACTGTTTCGAGAGTTATAAATGGAAAAAATGTAAAAAAAGAGACAAGAGAAAAGGTAGAAGAAGCTATAAAGAAATTAAATTATACACCAAATTTTATGGCAAGCAGCCTTCAAAGAACTAAGAGCAATATGCTTTTGATAATAGTTCCAGAGATATCAAACCCTTACTATTCTGCCATTTTAGAAGGAGTAGAAGTAACAGCAAAAAGTATGGGGTACAATATTATTCTAGGAAGCAGCTACTCATCAGAAGCACAATTATTAGATTATCTCACTCTGCTAAATACCAAACTTGTAGATGGAATAATACTTATGGAGAAAATAAAAAAAGATAAGATAATGGAAAAGATAAAAGATGAAAACGTTTTCAAAAAGATAGTTCAGTGCAGTGAGTACATAGAAGAAAACGAACTTACTTATGTAACTATAGATCATAAAAAAGCAGCATATGAAGCTGTAAGTCATCTTATATCAATAGGGAAGAAAGATATATATCTTTTCTCAATGAAAAAAGACTATACATATTCTGCATTGAGAAGAGAAGGTTTGATAGAAGCTATGAGAGATAATGGACTGGAATTTAAAAAAGAAAATGAAGTACTTTTAGATGAATTATCTATAAAAGAAGCTCAAAAACATATGAATATAATTTTAAATAACAGAGAGGTAGAAAATATAGGAATATTTGCAGTATCAGATGTGATAGCTATAGGAATATTAAAAGCTCTTAATACTAAAAATATAAAAATACCACAGGAAGCAGCAGTAATAGGATTTGACAACATAGATTTTTCAGCAGTTACAGAACCATCACTTACAACAGTATCACAGCCGGGATATGAATTAGGAGCAGAATCAGTAAAAAGTTTGGTAAGAAAAATAACAGGAGAATGCAATGATCCTGAAAAAATTATTTTAGACCATGAGCTTATAGTCAGAGAAACAACCAATAAATTTGTTTTAAAGTAGAGAGACATCTCTAATAAAATATAAGGAGGATTGATTTGATGAAGAGATTTTTTACATTATTAGCGACATTATTGCTTTTAAGTGTAGCTGCATTTGCAAGTGCTGGAGGGAAAGTTTTAGGAATTGTTATGCCTAATGCAACTCACGGATTTTTAGGAGAAAGTATAAAACACGCTAGAGCAGCAGCTGAAGAGTATTCTAAAGCTAATGGATTTAGCTACAAATTCCTTACTTCTGCTGAAGCATCAGAACAAAATAACCAGTTAGATACTTTAATCAATGAAAAAGTTGATTGTATTGTTTTATGGCCACACAATGGAAACGAATTGAGATCTGGAGCTATGAAAGTTATGGAAGCTAAGATTCCATTAATTATTTATGACCGTTTAATTGATGAATTTAAACCTACTGCTGAAGTTATGGGAGATAACTTTACAATAGGGGAAGAGACTGGAAGATATCTGAATAAATACTTTGCTGAAGATTTGAAAAAAGGAAAAGTTAATATCCTTGAGTTCAAAGGAGATAACTCTACAGTTCCTCAACAACGTTCAGATGGATTTGCAAAAACTGCTGATAAAAATATCAACATTCTTCAACAATTCAGTACTGACTGGCAAAGAGCAAAAGCTCAAGAACAAATGGAAACACTTCTTAACAGTTTGAAAAAAGATGAAGTAGAAAGTATAAAAGCTGTATTTACTCATGATGATGAAGTTATGCTTGGAGTATTAGATGCAATAATGAGTTATAGTGGAAATGCTAAACTTAACATTAAACTTGTAACTGGTGTTGGTGGAAGAAGAGAAAATATAGAAACTTTTGATATATTCAAAAATGATTTAGGAATAGATCAAGTAACTTATCTGTTCTCTCCTACAATGGTAAGAGACGCAGTTAAAATGGGTGCAGATATACTAGATGGAAAAACATTCTCTGGACTATATCTTATCCCTACTGAAACAATAGATAACAATAACTATAAAGACTATATGAAGAGTGAGCATTGGAAAATAAGATACGAAAGCGGAATCTAAAATAAATTAATTTGAGGGTGGGAATTCCCACCCTTATTTAAAAAATGGGGTAGGTGATAAAAATCATGCTTTTGGAGATGAGGAATATAGTGAAATGTTTTGGTCCTGTACAGGCTTTGAAAGATGTTTCCCTCAGTGTAGATAAAGGTGAAATACATGGACTATTAGGTGAGAATGGAGCAGGGAAATCCACTCTGATGAATATTCTGGCAGGGACATTTCCGCCTACACAGGGAGAGATTTATTTTAATGGAGAGAAAATAGAGGATCTGAATACTAAGAAAACACAGGGAATGGGGATAAGATTTATACATCAGGAATTAAATCTTGTAAATGATCTTACTGTCTATGAAAATCTTTTTCTTGGAGAGGAGCTTCTTAATAAATATAGATTTCTAAATAAGAAAGAAATGATAAAAAGATCTAAAGAAATTCTTGAAAAAATGAATCTGGATATTGACCCTGAAATGGAAGTAAGACATTTGGAAACATCAAGAAAACAGCTTGTTGAAATAGCTAAAGCTCTTCTTTTTGATGCGAGGCTTATAATAATGGATGAGCCTACAACAGCTTTAACTAATAAAGAGATAGAAATGCTTTTTGTTCTTATGAGAAGATTAAAGGAGCAAGGAGTGACTATGATTTATATATCTCATAAAATGCCAGAGCTTTTCAGTATCTGTGACAGATATACAGTGCTTAGAGATGGAATGTTTATAGAAAGTGGTTATTTTAAGGATATAAATGAAAGAAAAGCTACTGAACTTTTAGTGGGAAGATGTATAGAAAATGAAAAGATAGAAAAAGAAAAAATATCAGAAGAAATATTGATGGAAGTAAAAAATATAACTTCAGAAGGAAAATTTAAAGATATATCTTTTAATTTGAGAAAAGGGGAAGTTATAGCAGTTACAGGGCTGCATGGAGATGGAAGAGATCAGCTTGCAGAGGCGTTGTATGGGGTATGTAAAATAGATTCTGGAGAAGTATGGATAAATGGAAAAAAACTTGGGTATAGAAGTATAAAAGATACAGTGGAAAATGGAATAAGTATGGTACAGAGAAATAGAAAAGAACGTTCTATTATAAAAGATATGAGTATACTTAATAATTTTTCTGTTTCAAGATTTGTTTCAAAACATAAAAAACTTTTTATTGATGATAAATCAGAAATAGAAAGATTTGATGCAAGAAAAAAAGAGATGTCCACAAAAATTGGACACTATGATGACTATATAACATCACTTTCAGGAGGAAATCAGCAGAAGATAATTATAGGAAGATGTCTTGAACTGGATACTGATGTGATAATTCTTGATAATCCTACACAGGGAATAGATGTAGGAGCTAAATTTGAAATTTACAAGATAATCAATGAATTGGCTAAAACTGGAAAGGGAATAATAATATTCAGTTCTGAATATCCAGAGATAAATAAAGTAGCAGATAGGTGTTTTGTAATGTATAAAGGAAGAATAAATAAAGAACTGACAAGAGATGAGTTCAGTGAGATAAATATCATGCATTATGCTACAGGAGCAAATATGGAGGAAAAAATATGAATCAGTTGAACAAAAATTTAGATATGAAAAAAATATATTCAAATTATACATTTGTATTTTCTTTTTTAGTCCTTGTAGTAATAGCAACTGTGATAAATCATTCCTTCCTGTCTTGGACAAATTTATCTACACTTATGCTTCAATCATCTATTAAAGGGATAATAGCTCTAGGAATGACTCTTATTATTATATCAGGTCAAATAGATTTATCAGTAGGATCACAATGTGCTCTTGTAGCAGGATTAGGAGTAGTTGTTCTCAATAAGACAGAAAGTCCATTTATTATGCTTCTATTTTGTATGGCATTTGGAGCTTTGCTTGGAACGATTAATGGAGTTATAACAAACAAAGGAAAAATAGCTCCTTTCATAGTTACCCTTGCTACAATGAGTGCCTACAGATCAATAATAGTTCAGCTTGGACAAGGTGGACCTTTCAATATTAAGATGAAGATACTTATGAGTTTCAGAAAGATAGCAGCAGGAAAATTTTTAGGTGTGCCTAACCTTGCAATAATTTTTGTAATAATAACTATACTTATGGTTATTTTAGTGAAATATACAAAATTTGGAAGATATGTATATGCTGTAGGTTCTAATGAGAATGCTACTTTCCTTACTGGAGTAAATGTAGTGAAAGTAAAAACATTATGTTTTACCCTTACAGGATTTTTAACAGGAATAGCTTCATTCCTTCTATCATCAAGACTTACTTCTATCACAGCAGCCAATGTGGGAATGTCTTTTGAGTTGGATGCAATAGCAGCAGTTGCTATTGGAGGAACATCTATGAGTGGAGGAAGAGGAAAAATAATAGGAACTTTTCTGGGAGCTATAATGCTTCAAATGATAGAAGGTATCCTTATAGCAGCTCGTATTCCGCCATTCCTGTCAGGTTTGGTAAAAGGAATAATAATAATTCTGGCAGTAATTTTCCAAAGTAAAAAAGGTAATGATTAAAATATAACAAACTTATGGAGGTTCATATGAAATTAGGATTTTTAACTGGTATCATGGGAGATATGTCTATATATGAAAAAATAGAATGGGCTCATAAGATAGGTTTTGAAACATTAGAAGTTTCATGCTGGCCTAAAACTAATTCCAGAGATTACTCAGGAAGTGATATAGATGTAGCGAATTTTACTAAGGAAGAGGCGGATAAATTAAACAGATTCCTTAAAGAAAATGAGATGACTATTGTAACTCTTGCTTACTATGATAATAACTTGGACCATGATCCTGTAAAGAGAAAGGGATATAATGATCATTTGATAAAAGTAATAGATGCAGCTTCACTTTTAGGAGTAAAAAATGTAGGAACTTTCATAGGAAGAGATATGACACTTCCAATAGAGGAAAATTTTGATGAAATGGAAAAAGTTTTTAAGCCTATACTTGAGTATGCAAAAGAAAAAAATGTGAGAATAATAATAGAAAATTGCTCTATGCCAGGATGGCATGAAAGCGGATGGGCAGGAACTATATCATATTCTCCAGAATTATGGGATGAGATGTTTAAAAGACTTCCATATGATAACTTCGGATTGAACTATGATCCATCACATTTGTTATGGCTGGGAATAGACTATATTCAAGCTTTGAAAGATTACAAGGATAAAATATTTGAAGTTCATGCTAAAGACACAGAGGTATTTGAGGACAAGAAAAAATATTACAGTATTTTAGGAAAACAATTAGGGAGAAAAGATAACTGGGATCTGGGATTTTGGAGACATAGAATGCCAGGAAAAGGAAATATAGACTGGAAAAAATTTATTAATACATTGAAAGAAATAGGATATGATGATGAATTAGTAATAGAACATGAAGATTTAGAATATCAGGATACAGTTGAAAAAGTAAAAGAGGGTCTTGAATTGGGGTATAAATATTTAAAGGAAAGGATGTAGGAGGCAGAGATGAAAAAAATAAAAGTAGGAATAATTGGATGTGGTTCCATAACTGAAAAAAGACATGCTCCTGAATATTTAGATAATCCTAATGTAGAAATAGCAGCATTTTATGATTTGAATAAAAAGAGAGCTGAATTGATGGCAGAAAAATTTGGTGGAAAAGCTGTTGATGTATATATGGATATATTAAATAATCCAGAAATAGATGCTGTAAGTGATTGTACTCCTAATAATATGCATTGTATTATATCAACAAAAGCTATGGAACTAGGAAAGCATGTACTATGTGAAAAACCTATGACTAAAAGTGTGGAAGAGGCAGAAAAAATAGCAGATATGCAGAAAAAAACTGAGAAAATATTTATGATGGATCATAATCAGAGATTTACAGAAGCTCATAAGAGAGTTAGAAATATAATAAAAAGTGGGAAATTAGGAAAAGTAATTACTTTTAGAACTACTTTTGGACATGGAGGCCCTGAATCATGGACAGAGAGTAAATCTAAAAATACATGGTTCTTCCAGAAAGATAAGTGTGAATTTGGAGTAATAGGAGATTTGGGAGTTCATAAAATAGATCTTATCAGATATCTTACAGACTCAGAGTTTGAAAGTGTATGTGGAATGGGAGGAACTCTTCATAAAACTTTTGAAAATGGAGATCCTGTAGAAGTTTATGATAATGCAATCTGTGTATTGAAAATGGTGTGTGGAGCAATAGGAACAGGAACTTTCAGCTGGACATATTATGGACAGGAAGATAATTCTACTATACTTTATATGGAGAAAGGAATAATAAGGATATATGATGATCCTAAATATCAGATAAAAATAATATATGAAGATGGAAAAATGGAAGAACTTGAAGTTGAAGCTATTCAAACAAATGATAACCAGACAAAAACTGGTGTAATAGATGCTTTTATAGATACTATTATAAAAAATGAAGAATCTCCTGTAACAGCAGAAGATGGACTTATTTCTATAAGAGTAGTAAAAGGCATAATAAAAGCTATTGAAGAAAAAAAAGAAATAAAATTATAAATTAAAAAAAGCTAAGTTTTAGAGTTTGGGCAGTTGTTAAATTCTAAAACTTTTTTATTTATTATAAATTGATAAAATAAATAAAATATATTATCAAATAATTGATATAAAAAAGAAAAATTTTTATTCAAAAGATTAAGAAATATCTTATTTTTATTGACATATCATATATATTATGATATACTTTACCGTAGATTACGCTTGGAAAGGGTCATCAGCAACCCTAGGCCAGCGATTGCAATACTTTTGGAGGTGTTAAAATGTACGCAGTTATAAAAACTGGTGGTAAACAGTACAAAGTAGCAGAAGGTGACGTATTAAGAGTAGAGAAATTAAATGCTGAAGTTAACGCAACTGTAGAATTAACTGAAGTTCTTTTAGTAGCTAATGGAGAAACTGTAAAAGTTGGAACTCCAGTAGTTGATGGAGCTAAAGTTGTAGCAGAAGTAGTAGCTCAAGGTAAAGGTGCTAAAGTTGTTAACTTCAAATACAAGCCAAAAACAGGATACCACAGAAAAAAAGGTCACAGACAATTATTTACTGAGATCAAAGTTACTTCAATCAACGCTTAATTAATTTATGACAAGAGTTGAAATTTTTAGAAAAAATGGTAGAATTGTGGGATACAAAGCTACTGGTCATTCGGACTATGCTGAATATGGAGAAGATATAGTGTGTGCAGCACTGTCTATGGCATTACAGATGCCTTTAGGTGGGATGCAAGACATTCTTGAGCTGATACCCAAATTTGATATAGATTCTGATGGATACCTTAAGGTAGATATGAGAGGAATGGATAATAAAGGTAAAGAAAGGGAACTAGATACTCTTTTAGAAAGCATGGCTTTAATGGTTAAAAATTTATCAAAAGAATATCCTAAAAATGTAAAGCTTGTAGAGAAGGAGGAAAAATAGATGCAATTTACTTTAAATATACAATTATTTGCACATAAAAAAGGGCAAGGTTCTGTTAAAAACGGAAGAGACTCAAATCCTAAATATCTTGGAATCAAAAAATATGATGGAGAAGTTGTTAAAGCTGGAAACATCATAGTTAGACAAAGAGGAACTGCTATACATGCAGGAAATAATATGGGAATGGGTAAAGATCATACTTTATTTGCTCTAATTGATGGGTATGTAAAATTTGAAAGACTTGGAAAAGATAAAAAACAAGTTTCAATTTACTCTGAAAAATAATATTATTTAATGAAAATATTGAGAAGCTGGAGAGATCAAAGCTTCTCATTTTTTTTTACTCAAAAAAAGATAAGAAAAATAAACTAAAAATAAAGTAAGATTTTTAAGGTAACCAATGGATTAAGAAATGAAGCAGAGCAGAAAATATGTAAGATACTTCCGATTTTAATTGAAACAGAGGTTATTTTTTATCATTAAATTAATAAATAAATTAAAATGACAAAAAGGAAGTCTAATATATCAGACTTCCAAAAATACTATTTATTTTAAAATGCTGTTGCCATTTGTGGATATTATTTCTTTATACCATTCAAATGACTTTTTTTTGTATCTTTTATAACTGCCGTTTCCATCATCATCTAAATCAACATAGATAAATCCATAACGTTTGCTCATTTGACAAGTTGACATACTTATTAAATCTATACAACCCCAAGGAGTATATCCCATAACCTCTACTCCTTCTTCTATTGCTTCTGCAATAGCTGAAATATGTTCTTTAAAGTATTGAATACGATAATCATCATGGATAGTTCCATCAGTTTCAATAGTATCATTATATCCTAATCCATTTTCTACTATAAATAATGGTTTTTCATATCTGTCATATAGGTCAATTAATGAAGTAGTTAAACCTGTAGGATCAATTTGCCAGTCCCAATCTGTTATATCAAGATATGGATTTTTAACACTGCTGCTTATATTTCCACTTACTCTTTCTTTTCCTTCTTCGTTTATGCTTGAAATTTTACTCATATAATAACTGAATGCTACATAGTCAACGGTATATTTTTTTAAGATTTCTTCATCTTCTTTTTCAAAATGAATTGTAATATTCTTTCTTTGCCACTCGTTTTTTATGTGCTGTGGATAAGCACCTCTTACCTGGACATCTGAATAAAAATTATTTTTTCTATTATCTTTTAAAGCTAGTAACACATTTTGAGGATGGCAATTTTCAGGATAAGATAATGTTTTAGTAATCATACATCCCATCTCAGCTTCTGGTATTATTTCATGCAGATATTTTGTTGCTAATGCACTTGCCACAAATTGATGATGTAATGATTGATATACAACTTCTTCAAATTTATCTTTTGGGAATCTGTCAGGAACCATTCCTAATGTTGTAAAAGGATGTCTGAATACACTATCAATTTCATTAAATGTAAGCCAATATTTTACCAATCCTTTATATCTTGTATAAACTGTTTTACAAAATTTTAAAAATAGTTCTATTACTTCACGTTGATACCACCCTTGAAAATTGTTGCAGATATATAGTGGGAGTTCATAGTGATGTAGTGTTACAAGTGGTTCTATATTTCTTTTTTTCATTTCTTTGAAAAGGTCTTCATAAAATTTTAAACCTGTTTCATTTGCTTTTTCTTCCATTCCTGTAGGATATATTCTTGTCCATTGAATAGAAACTCTAAGTGTTTTAAATCCCATTTCTTGAAATAAGTCCAAATCTTCTTTATAGTGGTGATAAAAATCTATTCCATGCCTCTTTGGATATTCAATAGTATCATTTGTAACCATTGCACGTTCAATATCTTCACTTTTAATTTCATGAAGTGATTTATAATCTTTTTTATTAACATTCTTTTTTATTCTAGTGCAATCTGCAATAGATATTCCTTTTCCATCTATATTCCAAGCTCCTTCACATTGATTCGCCGCAGTAGCTCCTCCCCACAAAAAATCTGCTGGAAAAATATTTTTTTTCACAAAATTACCTCCTAATTTAAACTAAATATAAATTTTAAAGATTTAATAAATCTTTTTTTGTTATAATCAAAAATTTTAAATTAAATTTATTTTAAATATTATTGATTTTTAATAGCTGGTCTGATTATTAAAATATCATTATTTTGTTTTACTTCACCTAGATTTAATACTCCTATATCAGAATATTCTTCACTATTAGAAATTACCATCATTGTAGTTGTATTGTATCCTGCTCTTTTTATTTTTTCCATATCAAATTCTATTAAGATATCTCCTGCTTTTACTTTCTGCCCATCTTTTACCTTTTTTATAAATCCTTCTCCATTCATTTCAACTGTATTAATTCCAATGTGCATCAATATTTCTGCTTCTTTATCAGTTACCATTCCTACTGCATGTCCTGTGACAAATACAGTTGAAATTTCTCCATCAGCTGGTGCATAAAGAACCCCTTTTTGAGGTATGATTCCCACTCCTTTTCCAATAGATCCTGATGCAAAAGCTTCATCCTTTACCTTGCTGAGTTCTATTACCTCTCCTTCAATACAAGATTTAATAATTATATCTTCAGCTTTATTTTCAGTATTACTGCTATTTTTTTCATGAATTTCTATATCATTTTTTTCATCTATTCCTAAAAAGTAAGTTATTACTGCTGTTATTACAAAGGCAAGTGTAATTCCAATAACATAATATATAAATGTTTCTCCTAAAAATGCAGGTAAAGTAGTCAGTGCTGGAAATACATAGACTATAGCTTTAGTATGCATCATTCCCATAAATCCACCTGCTATTGCTCCTCCTATTACTTGAGCTATAAAAGGTTTTTTATATTTTAAAGAGATTCCATACACAATTGGCTCTGTAATTCCTCCCAGTAAAGCTGGAATTGTAGCAGAAAGTGCATATGCTCTGTTTTCTTTATTTTTTGCTTTCAAAAATACTCCAAATGCAGCTCCTGCACTGGCAAATGTTGCTGCTGCTATCATAGGACGTATTACATCATAACCATATGTTGAAATATTATTAATCATAATAGGGACAACACCCCACTGAACGCCCAACATTACAAGAAAAGTCCAGCCAGCTCCAATAACGGCTCCTGTTAATAGCCCGTTTTTTACACTTAAAAAATTAACTAAATTACCTACTTGATCTGCAAGGTATACACCAATTGGTCCAATTACAATAACAGTAAGAGGTACCATTATGAGAAGAGCAACAAATGAAAGAGCAAATAATTCTATATTTTTAGGAATAAATTTTTTTAAAATCTTTTCTAATTTAGAATAAATCAAAATAGAAACAATGGCAGGAACCAGACTTCCAGAATATCCTATCAAGACTACAGGAATTCCTAAAAATGATGTTATATCACCTGGTTTTGACATAAGTTTTGTAAAATTTGGTTCCATTAATGTTGCCACTATTGCTAGCGCTATATATGGATTGCATTTAAAAGCTTTTGCAGAAGAATAAGCTAAAAATAATGGCAAAAAGTAGAATACACTGTTTCCAGCTGCTGCTAAAATCTTGTATGTTCCCCCACTTGTATCCAATATTCCTAATGTTGTTGTAAGAATAACAAGAAGAGCTTTTATCATTCCAGCCCCTGCTAGAGCAATAACGATTGGATTTAAGATTGCTGACATCATATTTAAAGTTCGTGTAAATAAAGTTCCGCTTTTTTTCTCTTCCTTTGCTTCTGTTTCTCCTATTAAATATAGTCCTTGAATCGTATTAAAAATATCTTCCACAGCATTTCCCACTACTACTTGAAATTGTCCATTTCCTTTTACTATTGAAATTACTCCTTTAAGTTTTGATAAACTATTTTCATCAATTTTTGTTTCATCTTTTAGTTTGAATCTCAATCTAGTTACACAATGTGTCAAATTTATTATATTGTTCTCTCCACCAATAAGAAATATAATTTCTTTTGCTAATTGGTCATAATTTTGTTTCGCCATGTTATAACCCCCATAATATTTTACTTTCTGAATTTATAGCCATATCATAACATATTTTTTTATTAGTATTTAAAAGTTCGTTTTTTGGAAACTATATACTATTAATCTCTTAAAAATAAAAATAGTGTATTATTTAATTTGATATAATACACTATTTCTATAAAATTATTTGTTTTTTATTAACTGACGATATTTATTTACAATATGATCATTTATCAAAGGATAAATTATAGAATGACTTTGAATTTCTGAATTATGATGGAAGGCTATGCAATTATCAATACCAGAATAATTTTTCATCTCTTCATTTCCAGTTATCAAAACGATCTTTGCTTTTGTTCTTGAATAATCTTTTTCTTCTTGAAATTCAGATAGCTGATATTTTTTTAAATAAAATCCAGAATTAGAATATATAATTATCAATGTTTCTTCATCTGCTCTTCTAATAAATGTATCTTGTTTCACATCATCTAAATTTGTAATTAAAAATTTACCATTATAAGCTAATTTCATTTGCAGATCAATAGCCCCAATTTCTGAAAACAGCAAGCCAAAACTTGCTACTTTTTTGTAACGAATGAGGTCTTGTGCCAGTTTTTCTATATTTTTTAAATTTTCCTCTCCATTTAATGAGTCTATATCCTGCTGAATACATTTTAAATATGAGCTGTAGCCATATTTTTCTATATATTCAGCTATATTTTGATTATAATTTAAATTATAGCCATATCTATTTTCCTTGAAAGAGGCAGAAGCTTTAAAATCTGCATAATCTTCAAAATTTAAAATTCTGATAAATTTAGAGATTGTAGACTTTGACACACTGCATAATTTTGCTACTTCTCCAATAGAAAGCTCATGCAATGAATGAAAATTCATTAATAATGTCATTGCAATGTGATAGTTTGTAGAATCTAAATCATTATCATTTAACATAATTAAAAGTCTATTTAATAAATTCCCCATATTATTCCTCCAATATATTTCCATATTGTTATAATAAAAATTTAATGATTTAATAAAGTATAAATTATATTTTATATTATGTCAAGAAATGCCCTCTAGCTTACTTCTCTTATGTTGATAATAAAACTAAAGTTAGAAGATATACTTTTAATGAAGATCTTAAAATCTTTTGCAATTTTTAGAATGATGTTTTGTAGTACATAGAAATATATTTAGAAGAATAGGAAAACAAGCCTGTAAGGTTTTAATAATATACATCTTTAATGAAAAGATTATTGAATAAAATATTTTGCTATTGAATATTAAATAAAGATTTGATAGAGTTGTTAAAAAATAAGAAAAACATTAATTTAAAGAGTTAGTTAGCACTTTTGTTTTAACATGTGAATTTACTTGCCTTATTTATTTTTGAAAAAAATATTGATGCCATATTTAGTACCAATACTAAATACTATATAAGATACAAAATTATATATTATATATCTAGATATAACAAGTGCTTATTTAACAACAGTAGCATTTGGATATGTATTTGGAAATTTAGGAACTTTGTTTATGGGAGTGGCAATAACAGTTTTTGCATGGATTACAATTATAGGATTATATTATTCATGTGAAAGATCTATAAACTATATTTTTGGAGATTCAAAGTTTAATAAGATCGCAGTAAGATTGTATATGCTTTATTTTCTAGTATCAATTATCTTCTTTTCGAATTTAGAAGCTGACTTACTTTGGGCAATAACAGATTTGATTTCTGGAATATATGTAATTGTAACTTTGATACTTACAGTAGTTTCATATGGAGAAGTTAAAAATAAATAAATTTTATATAAAAGGGTATTCTTTCAAAGGATATCCTTTTTAGTGTGTAAATAAAACTCCTTTGATTGATTAATTGGATGGCAAACCTAATTAATTACATCAAAGGAGTTCATAAAACGTATGACAGTAATATTTTATCAAGTAAAATATATAATTGTAAATATTGTATTATACTTACATAAAAATATAGAAGATAGAATAAATAATTAATTTCCCTGTTTAACTGTTAATTCTAAATAATCAAGCAGAATACTTATAAAATCAGAACCTTTAATTCTATTTAACCCACCTTGGCTGCAAGAAATTTCATCATATTTATCTACATAATCTTTTCTGATACTTCTTCCACTTATTACAATAGGGACAGGATCGCCACTATGTTCCTTTCTTTCACAAGGTGTTGAATGGTCAGCAGCAAGGGCAATAATTACATCATCTAATTTTTCTTCTTTAATAAGATCAAGAACAATTTTAAGCATTGTATCATACTTTTCTATAGCTTCAACCTTTCCTTGAGGATTATTATCATGTCCCATTAAATCTGTAGCTTTGTAATGAAGAACAACAAGATCATTATTTTTTAAAGCTTCTACTGCTGATTTAGCTTTTTTTTCAATATCTGTATCAATATTTCCTGTAAAACTGCTGTCAGTTACAGTTTCAAAACCAGCTAATCTTGCAGCACCTAAAACTGTATCTTCAGCAGCAACACAGCAGGCCTTGAATTTTAATTTTTCTGTTATTTTTTCTATTTTAGGCATTTTTCCTGCTCCTCTTGTAACAATACAATTGGCAGGGAATCTGCCCTCTTCAATTCTTTTTATATTTAGAGGATGATTTTTTAAAAGCTCATGAGCTTTAATGATAACCTTATTCAATAGATTAGCAGTGAAAGCAGCTTCCTTGTTGTCATCTTTTGCTGTGGAAGTTTTTATTCTAAACCCTTCTTTCTTGGGGTCTGTATCAGAGATAGCAGAAGATAAATTTTCTCCTCTAAGAACCATGACTGCTCTGTGCTCAGTAGCTTCTTTAAAAAGTACAGTAATTCCATCAATTACCATTCCATTTAAAGTATCTGCAAGTTCTTTTGTTCCCTCTCTGATTCTTCCAGCTCTACGGTCAACTATATGCATATCATCATCAACAGTAGCAAAGTTGCATCTAAAGGCAACATCCCCCTCTATTAATTCCATTCCTTTTCCAAAAGCTTCAATAGGTCCTCTTCCAGGATAATCTTCAATTTCATAACCAAATAGAATCATATGCCCAAGGTCTGTACCTACTGGTACACCCGCTTTATATAAATCCATAATTCCTGTTGCTCCATTTTTTGCAAGCATATTTAAAGTTTCTGTTTCAGCATATTCTAAAGGAGTCTTATTTCCAAGTACCTCACAAGGTCTGTCTCCTAATCCGTCTGCAATAGCTAAAAGTACTTTTCTTTCCATAATTATTTATCTCCTTATATAACAAATTTTATCCAAGTGAAGTAAATCAATGACAATGAACATGATCCTATGAAACAAGAAATCAATCCATAAACAAGTTCATCTTTAACATCAAAATAACCAGTACCAAAGTATAGAGTATTAACTTTTGAATGTGGTGGCAGTGTAATTGTATATGCTATTCCGAAAGAACAAACAAGAGCTAATGATACAGGATCTATTCCTAGTTGTTTTGATAATGCAATGACGGCTGGAATTAAAATTGTTGTTCTTACTGTTTTACTTGTAAAGATAAGGTGACTGAATACAGTTATGAAAATTAAAGTGATTGCTACTAGAGAATGAGACATTTTATCCAATCCGATAATATTTATTAATTTATCAATGGCCCATGCAGCTCCACCAGTATTGTCTACAGCATTTCCTACAGCATAGGCTCCAGCTGAGAATACCATCAAGTCCCATTTGATACTTGCTTGCTTCCAAGTGATAACTCCAATTCCAGGAAGCAGACAAAGAAGCATACTTAAAACAGCAGTTTGTTCAGTACTGATTTTAAACCCAAACCACGCTTGCTGGTAATCTCCTGTTGCCCATAAAGTTAATGTTAACATGAAGATAAATAATGCTTTCTTTTCATTAAGTGACATAGGTCCAAGATCAGTAAGTTGTTTTTTTAATGAAATTGTGGCATTGCTCATTACATCTCCAAGTTCATTTTTATGACTATATAATTTAAGTCCTACAATAAAGGCAATTACAGTAGTAAGAAGTGCCTGAGGCAGAGAACCTAATAACCAAGTCATATATCCAACACTTGCTCCAGTTTGTTCATTTATAAATCCAAGAGCTAATACCTGTGCTGAAGTTGCAGTCATTACTACTGATGTAGCAAAGGCATTATTTTGTACTCCTTGAAGCATTATCAGTTTTCCAAAATTACTTTTTCCTGGAACAGCTTTGTACACTTCAAGTATAACTAAGATGATTGGAGCAATCAATGAAGCTCTTGCAGTTGTAGATGGGACAAAGAATGCTAATATATAGTTGATGAATACAAAAACTATTAAAGTTTGAGTAGGAGTTTTTGAGAACTTAGTTGTTAGAATAAGTGCAATTCTTTTTCCAAGATTTGAAGCACTCATTGCTGAAGTTAGTACAAATGCAGCTACCATAAGCCAGATAATACTGTAACCTAAAGTTTCGAAGGCTTGACTTTGCTTTTTTACAGCTCCTATTAATGGAAGCAACAGAATAATAATAATTGAAGTTTGATAAATAGGAATTGGCTTAGCAATCCACATTATTAATGCAAATGTAAACAGAGCTAAACTTTTCTGAGCTGCTGCTGACATTCCTTGAGGCAGAGGCATTAATAGTATTACAAAGAATACAATAACTGCCCCTATGGTACTGAGTATGGGTACTAGATTTTTCTTTTGAGTGACTGACATTTTAATTCTTCCTCCCTTTGTTTGAACACTTACTAATAAATCGATTTTAGTAATTTTTGTATTTAATGAGTTACTGTTGAATCTATTATAAACATTTTAGTTTATTAATACAATCGAATTATCTTTACATTTTGATAACTTTTTGTTATCATTTGTATGGGAGGAGATTTATATGGATATAGATAAAATAGAATCGTTTGTAACTTTAGCAGAAATAAAGCACTTTGCAAAGGCATCAGAGGTACTTTATATTTCACAGCCAGCTCTAAGCAAAAGAATTCAGGCTCTGGAAGATGAGCTTAATGTACCTCTTTTTAATCGTATTGGGAAAAAAATATTTCTTACAGTTCAAGGAGAATATTTTAAAAAATATGCAGAAGAGATGCTGGCCTCTTATTATAATGCCAGAGAATATATAAAACAGATTGAAAATCTAGAACATGGAACTTTAAATTTTGGGACAACAAACTTTATTGGAGTATATTTAATGCCAGAGTTTATTTCAAAATTTCATAATAAATATCCAAAAATAGAGATAAATATGGTAATTAATTCTTCTAAAAATATATTGAATATGCTGCATAAAAATCAACTGGAATTTATTTTTCTTTCAGACTATATTGTAGAAGAAGATAATTATTACGTTATTAATAAGTATATTGATGATAAGCTGAAACTGATAGTAGGAAACAAGCATAGATTATTTGGACAGAAATCCTGCTCTTTATTTGATGTTTCAGATGATCTGTATATAACAAAAGAACCAACTTCATCTCAGTCTAAATTTTTAGATAAGATATTTAAAAAATATAATTTTGATTTTAATAATAAACTTTTTATCAGTCATCAGGAAGCTATTAAGGAATCTGTTATTAATAATATTGGAATTTCAATTCTTTCAGTAAATTCTGTAAAAAGAGAACTGGAAAGTGGATTAGTGACAGCTCTTGAGTTTGATGAAATAAATATCCAAAGAGAAATACAATATGTTTATATAAAAAATAAATTTTTGACTCCTGCTGCAAATGAATTTTTAAAATTAATATCTGAGTAAAAAGATAAAATATTGGTTAAAGATAAAAAAAATAATATGAAAAAAGTGCTGCAGTTTAAAATACAGCACTTTTTTGTTATTATGTTTATTTTAAAATAGATATGTCCATGCCAGCATAGCTATAAAGATAATAATACCTGTCCATAAGAATACCATGACACAATATCCCATAATATCTCTAACACCAAGCTTTGCTATACCTAAACCAGGAAGAGCCCAGAATGGCTGAATCATATTTGTCCATGTATCTCCCCAGCACAAAGACATAGTAGTCAAGGCAGGATCAACACCTAAAGCATGTCCTGCTGGAAATAATACTGGAGCTTGTACTGCCCACTGTCCTCCTGCTGATGGAACAAACATATTAACTATTGCCGCACTTCCAAAAGATAGCATTGGAAATGTATTAACAGTAGATAATGCCACCATTTTTTCTGAAATAAGCCCTGCTATTGATACCCCAGATTGATTTAATCCTGTCATCATACCCATGATTCCTGCATAGAAAGGGAATTGTAAGATGATTCCAGCTGAATTTCTTGCAGCATTTCCAACTGCCTGAATATAATTAATAGGTGTTTTATGGAGTAAGATTCCAAATATTAAAAGAATAAAGTTCATTATATCAATATTAAGACTTTTACCAAGAATAAAGAAATGATTTATTACAAAAGTCATTCCAGCTATAAATATCAATACAGGGATGATTTTGCTATATTCAAGACGTTGGGCTACAGTAGGTTTTTCAGGTCTTTCCATAACTACTGTTTCTTCTTTTAATAAATTTACATCAATACTTTTTGTATTTTCTTCATTTGGATGCATAGCTGCATTTAACAATGGAAGAGTTATCAACATTATTAAAAGTGCTATTAAAGTAGTAATATGATAACTTGTAGCACCTAAAGGAATAAGATTTTTAACTGTTCCTCCAGTTATTTTAACAAGTTCATCTACATTACTGGCTGCTTTCAGTGTAATTGAACTAGTCAAAACAGACAACATAAAAGTAGAATATGCTGAAGCAATTAAAAGAGGATAGTCCACTTTTTTTACTGTTTTTGCTACTTCTTTAGCTAAGATAGCTCCTATTACTAATCCAAATCCCCACTGGATTAATGTAGCTATTGCTGCTGCAAAAGTAACAAAGGCTACTGCCTGTTTTGGAGTTTTTGGAATCAAAGCTAATCTTTTTACTAATTTATGAAATATAGGAGCAGTAGCCAAACAATTTCCAAATATTATTACAAGGACCATCTGCATAGAGAAACCTAAAAACCCCCAGAATCCATTTCCCCAATGCAGTACCATTTGATATGGTGTTTCCCCATTTGTAAATACTCCCAATATGAATACTATTGCAGATAATATCAATGCAAAAATAAAAGGATCAGGTAAAAATGCCTGTACCATAGCAGTACAGAAATTTGTTAATTTTTTAATCATATCTTACCTCCAAAATATTTTTTATTTTGTTAAATATAAAATTTATTTATTTTCTGAAAAGTATTTCTCTTGCTTCTTCCGATGTTGCGATATCTTTTCCTAATAATTTAATTATTTCTTTTATTTTTACAACACCTTCTGCGTTTGATTTTGCTAACTTTCCTTTTTCTATGTATAAATTATCTTCTAATCCTACTCTTGCATTTCCACCAAGAATAACAGCTGTAGTCACTATATCAAATTGATCTTTTCCAGCTGCTGCACATGACCAGACAAAATTATCTCCTAATTGCTTTCTTGCTGTATTATATAAGAATAAAAGATTATCAATTGTAGCAGGAAGTCCTCCCATTATTCCTAAAACAAATTGAAGATAGACAGGACCTTTGAGCAATCCTTTTTTCATGAAATAAGCAATATTATTAATCATTCCTACTTCATAGACTTCAAATTCAGGTTTTGTACCATTTTCACTCATAACTTTTATATAGTCTTCTATTCCCTGAAAAGTATTTACAAATGGAAGGTTGTATGTGTTTTTAACAAAAGGAATTTCCCAATCATATTTTGGATTTTTTATTTTATCTGCAATGGGAGAAAAACAGAAATTTACAGATCCAGCATTACATGAAGCGAGCTCTGCTTTACATGAGGGAACAGCTGCAAGCCTCTCTTCAGAAGACATTCCAATGGCTCCACCAGTAGTTATTCCTATTACAACATTGCATTTTTTTCTTATTTCCTCTACAATATTCTTCATTATTTCAGAATCTCCTGTAGGCTCTCCATTTTCTTCTTTTCTGGCATGGATATGTACTACTGCTGCACCAGCCTCATAAGCAGCTACTGCATCATCTGCTATTTGCTGTGGTGTAACAGGAAGATATTCAGACATACTAGGAATATGTACTGCTCCAGTTATTGCTGCTGTGATAATTGTTTTATTCATATTCACTCCCCCTTTAATTTAATAATTTTTGCTTGCTTTAAGCTGAATTATCAATCGTCTAAAAAAATCTTTTTTTATTTTTTCTTTTATTTCTTTTGAATATTTAAAAAACCCCTCTTCTGTTTTTAGTCCTAATTTTCCATTATTAACTTTCTGTTTTAATAAATCACTAGCTTTTTTAGAGTTATTAAGTTCTCCAAAGAGATTATCTTCTACTGTACACCAGATATCTAAACCTCCTAAATCAGCTGATTCTAAAATTCCTGTTGTGGCACTTCTAAACCCTGGACCATATTTTAAAGCTTTCTCAATATCTTCTGGTGAAACAGCATCTATTTCAATAAGATGAAATGCTTCCCTTGCCAAAGCATGAAGCATTCTATTGGCTATCATACCTGAAATGTCTTTTTTTACGTTTATTGGTTGTTTTTCAATGCTGAGATATAGATTATAAACTTCTGAAAATATTTCTTCTGGCATATTTCCAAAATATGAAAGCTCTATTATAGGAATAAGATGAGCTGGATTATACCAATGACATATCATTATACGTTTTTTTCTTTCAACAGAAATATTTTCTATGAGTTTTGATAGAGATAAACTTGATGTATTACTGGAAAGAATCGTATGCTTAGGACAAATTTTGTCTAATTCATTAAACAATTCTTGTTTTAATTCCAAGATTTCAGGAATAGATTCTATAATATAGTCAGCATTTTTTACAGCTTCTTCAAGGTTAGAAAAAATTTTTATATTAGAAAGAGCTGCTTCAACTATTTCTTTTTCAATGTAGTTTTCTTCAGCCATAAATTCTAATTCATTTTTAATTTCTGCTATCACATTTTCATGATTTTTTCTGTTTCTATCATATATACTCACTTTATAGTTATACATAGCAAATACTTCTGCTATTCCATGTCCCATTGTTCCAGCCCCAATTACACTTATATTTTTAATCATAATATCCCTCCATTTGTTTTTACCAATATTATACTATGATTTGTTTATGATATAGGTATTTGTATTTTAGGTATATGATAGATGAATATAGGCTGATTTATTATTAAGCATTTTTTATGCCAATCAAAATAAGTCTTTATTTCAGAAAAAAATATTTTTTTTAAATAAAAAAAGTCCTATTTCTAGGACATTTTGTTGTTATTATTGACAGGTGTTAATAGTCTATATCAAATTTTTTTAACTTTGAATACAATAGACTTCTATTTATATTTAATAGTGCTGCTGCTTTTGTTTTATTATTTTTAGATTTTTCTAAAGCTGTAATTATTGCATTTTTTTCACTGTCATCTTTTATATTTTTAAGAGAATTATTAATTATGCTGTTATTTTCAAAATTATTTTTTTTATCTAAAAAAAATTGACAATTTTTTAATTCAATTTTATCTCCTTTGCATAAAAAAGCAGCTCTCTCTATTGTGTGTTTTAATTCTCTTACATTTCCAGGCCAACTATAGTTTTTGAAAATTTCTAATACTTGAGATGAAATTTCTTTGATTTCAAAATATTCTTCTTCATTGAATTTATTTATAAAATATTTACACAGAATAGGAATATCATTTGTATGGTGTCTTAAAGGAGGAACATTTAACTCAACTACATTTATTCTATAATATAAATCTTCTCTGAATTTCTTTTCTTTTACCATATTTTCTAAATTACAGTTAGTACAACATATTACTCTTATGTTTAATTTTATTGTTTCCAATCCTCCAACTCTTTCTATCTCTTTTTCCTGTAAAACACGAAGCAATTTAGCTTGAAGAGAAAGAGGCATCTCTCCTATTTCATCCAATAAAATAGTTCCATTATTAGCTAACTCAAATTTACCTATTTTCCCACCTTTTTTAGCTCCTGAAAAGGCACCTTCTTCATAACCAAACAATTCTGCTTCCAGTAAATCTTTTGGAATGGATGCACAGTTTATTTTTATATAATTATTTAAACTTCTATTACTTAAATATTGAATGGCATCAGCAAAAACTTCCTTTCCTACTCCTGTTTCTCCTGTTATAAGTATAGGAAAGTTAGATTTTGCATATTCCTCTATTGAGTTTTTTAATGTTTTGATCTCAGAGGAAATTCCTATTATTTTTGATAGAGGATTTGAAGTTTGCTGGTAGTGTTCCAGTTTTTTTTTGATTTTTCTATTCTCTTCTTTAATTTTTGTTATTTCTTTTTCTAAAGCTTTCACTTCTGACATATTATTTAAAGTAGTCATGGCAACAGCTCCAATAACTTTGTTTTCATATATAACAGGATACCTGTTGCATATTAATGTCACATCTTTATTATGCTCATGATCAAAAAAATTCATTACTGCACCTATTTCAGGAACTCCAGTTTTTAGAACATTTAACATTCTTGTATTGGGAATAATCTTGTCTACTCTTTTTCCTATTGCATCTTTTTGATTTATTCCTAAAAGTCTGGCATAAACTCTATTGATGTATGTTACCTCTCCGATTGCATTTACTACTATAAAGTTAGAAAAAGCTTCAAGACTTTCTTTTAGCAGAATATTATTATCTATCATTTATTTTACCTCCAATGTTTTATAAAAACAGGTATATATTTCATTTTTAAACTTTTTTATACAAAGGTTTTTCTAATCAATGAGATAAAATCTTGAATATATGTAGGAAGATAAAAATCTTTTCTATAGGCAACACAAATGTTTACAAAAAAATCAGGAGCTCCCACTTCATAAAAATTGACTGGTTTGTAGTAAGAAAAATACTTTGCATAACTTGCCATAGTAAAGGCAACACCATATTCTTCAGCAGCAAGTTGAGAAGCAGCTTCCATATTTCTGATAACAAAAATTTTTTCAGGATTGACTTTAGAGTGTGCCAGAGCTTTGTTGGTAAAAGTTCTTGTAGCTTGCTCAGTCTCTTGGATTATAAACCTGTTATTTTTTACATGATTTAAATCTAACCATGGGTACTCATGATCTTTAATTTTAACAGCGTACTTACAGGCAGGATTATTAGGAGAAATAGCAATAAGAAGTTTATCCTTATAGATAAAAATAACATTTAGCTTATCAAGAGCCATTAACTTATTTGTAAAGATAATATCTAATTCACCTTCTAATAACATTTTCTCCATTTCTTCACTACTTGTTTCAAAGCAAACAATCTCAATATTTGGATATTTTTTTTCAAACTTTATGAGTAATTCTGGAATAAAGAAGCTAGTACGGCGAATATGGGTTCCAATTCTTATTCTACCAGTGTATCCAGCAACTAAATCTGAAAGTTCTCCTAAAAATTGATTTTGGATTATGAGAAGTTCTTTTGCTCTTTTCACATATAATTCTCCCGCTTGGGTAAGAACCATTTTTTTTCCAATATATTGAAATAACTTTATTCCCATTCTTTCTTCCAGACGTTTTAGAAAAATACTAAGAGTAGGTTGAGAAACGTATAATTCTTCAGCTGCTTTTGTAATATTTCCATGTTTAGCCAAAACTGTAACATATTCCTGTTCTCTTAAATCCATAATCTTTCTCCTTTTAGTGAAATATAGCTTTAAGCTATATTGAATAAAACAATTTTAAATTAGACTAATAGTTATAATTGTATTATAATAATTTTAATTTAAAAAAGCAACATAAAACTATGCATGGTTTTAATACAAAAAAACAGGAAAGAGGAGAGTTCTTATGGAAAAAGGAAAAAATAAAGTGAAAAAGCAGTTTAAAATGCCACATACCTTTGTAATCATTTTTGTTATTATAGTAGCCGCCGTAGTTTTAACTTGGATTATCCCAGGGGGACAATATGCAAGATATGCTAATGAAAAAGGGATAAAGGTAATAGATCCAACTAAATTTAATTATATAAAAAATACTCCAGTGAATCCACTAATGATTCCTATGTATATAGTAGAAGCTTTTATTAAAAATATAGATCTTTTGTTAGTAATACTATTTTCAGGAGGAGCATTTCATATGCTGACTAAAAGTGAAGCCCTTCAAACAGTAATAGCAAAACTGGCAAAAAGATTTTCCAATCATATAGGTGTATTCATTCCTATTCTTACTTTAGTATTTGGACTTATATGTACAACTCAAGGAGTAAATATGTTCATTGCTTTTGCACCTGTAATGGTAATGATGTCACTGGCATTGGGATTAGACTCTATATGTGGAGTAGCTATAATTCTATTGGGAGGAGCTATTGGTTTTTCCACAGGAACTCTTAATGTTAGTACAACAATAATCAGTCAAAAAATAGCAGATCTTCCTTTGTATTCAGGAATAGGTTATCGTAGTATATGTTTTATAGTATATTTTATAGCAACAAATATATATCTGGTAAGATATGCAAAAAAGGTAAGAAAAAATCCAGAGATTTCTCCTATGTATGATTTAGATCTGAAAAATGAACTTAAAGAAACTACTAATTTAGAAAATTTTGGAGAGATGGATGGACGTAAATGGACTATAATTTTATGTCTGGTAGCAGCATTGGGAGCAATAGTTTATGGATGTATATTACTTGGTTGGAGTTTAAAAGAACAGTCTTGTATTTTTCTTACTTTAGGAATAGCAGTAGGAATAATAGCTGGATTTGATGCTAATACAATATGCAAGGAATTTCTAAATGGGTGTAAAATAATGCTGGGAGCAGCATTTATAATTGGACTTGCAAGAAGTATAGGTAGTATAATGGCAGATGGACAGATTATTGATACCGTTGTTCATTCCCTTGCTAAAGTGCTGGATCTTATCCCTTTCTATTTACAGGGAGTAGGAATGTTGATTGCTAATACGATAATCAATGTATTTATAACATCAGGTTCAGGACAGGCATCAGTAGTCATGCCTATAATGATTCCTTTAGCTGATTTAATTGGAATGACAAGACAGACTACAATTTTAGCATTTAACTTTGGAGATGGATTCTGTAACTATATTCTTCCTACATCAACTGCATTAATGGGAATAATAGGAGCAGCTAATATCCCTTATGACCGTTGGATGAAATTTATGTGGAAATGTTTTATTCTATGGTTAGTAGTGGGATCAGTTATGATTATAATAGCACAAATTATAAAATTAGGACCAATGTAAAAAAAAGGAGAAAAAATGAAAGAAAATTTATTTGAAGAAATAGAAAAAGAGAAAAGAAAATTAATAGAAATGTCAGATTTTATCTTTGACAATCCAGAGTATGATGGAAATGAGATAAAAGCTGCAGAAGTACTGACAGATTATTTAGAAAAAAATGGTTTTCAGGTAGAAAGAGGAATAGCTGATCTACCTACAGCTTTCAGAGCAGTATATAAAAAAGGAAATGGAGGAGCAAGAATAGGAATACTTTGTGAATATGATGCATTACAAGGACTGGGACATGGTTGTGGGCATCATATGCAGGGACCTTCTTGTGTAGGAGCAGCAGCAGCATTAAAAAATATAATTAAAGATAAGAATTTTTCAATAGTGGTATATGGAACTCCTGGAGAAGAAACTTTTGGAGGAAAATTGAATATGCTTAAAGCAGGATACTTCAAAGATATAGATGTAGCTTTGATGATGCATGGAGCTCCAGATACTTGTACAGATATAAAATGCTTGGCTCAATCATCTTTTGTTGTGACTTATCATGGAAAGAGAGCTCATGCTGCCTTGATGCCTGAGAGTGGAAGAAGTGCTTTTGATGCTCTGCTTTTGTCTTTTCAAGGAATAGAGTTTATGAGGGAGCATGTAAAAGATGATGTACGTATGCACTATACTGTCAAAGAATTGCCTGGACCAGAAAATGTAGTTCCAGCAAAAGCAGTAGGTAAATTCTCACTTCGTTCTTTTTCAAGAGAATATCTTGATACTGTAGTAGAACGTTTTAAAGATGTAATCAGAGGTGCAGCTATTATGAGTGGAGTGGAATATGAGCTGACAGAAGGAAAATCTCTTGATAATAAGATACCTGTACTGTCATTAAATGATCTTTTCATTAAAAATGCTGAGTTTATAGGGATTCCTGGAATTACAAAGCCTAGAGAAAAAACTGGCTCAACTGATTTTGGAAATGTTATGCATGAAATACCAGGAAGCTGTATCAGAGTAAAATTTGTTCCTACAGGGACATCTTCACATTCTCAGGAATATATAAATGCAGGAAAATCAGAAGATGCTCATAATTGCGTAATATATGGAGCAAAAGCTATTGCTGGAACAGCTTATGACATAATTAATGATGAAAAAATATTGCAGAAAATAAAAGAAGAGTATATAACTAATAAAAAGATATATAAATAAAATTTAAAATATAAGGAGGAGTATGGTAATTTCTATAATTATCATATAAAAAATATGGAAAATTTAAAGAAAAGATTAGAAAAAAAGACTCTATTTGGAACATTTGTTCCTTTTGCATTAGGAGATGTTGCTGACTATACTTCAAGACTTGGATTTGATTTTATTATTATTGATAATGAACATGGGATTATGAATCAGGAAACAATTTTTGATATGATAAGAGCAGCTCAATGCCAGAGGACTCCTGTAATTGTAAGATGTACAAACAGTACACCAGATATGATTCATAAAGTATTAGACATGGGAGCAGAGGGAATACTTGTCCCTGTTATAAATACAGCTAAGGATGCTAGAGAGGTAATAAAATCAGCACTTTATCCACCAAAGGGGGAAAGAGGAATAGCTTATTTTACAAGGGCTGCATCATATGGGATGATAGAAGATAAAAATGAGTTCTTAAAGAAAGCAAATGAAGAAGTTTTTATAAGTATTCAACTGGAAACAGGAGCTGCTATAGAAAATCTGGATGAAATATTAGAAGTGGAAGGAATAGATATGTTTTTTATAGGGCCAAACGATTTAGCTGCATCTTTAGGAATTTCAAATTCACATCCAGAAATGGGAAGAATCATAGAGGAGACTATCAGCAAAATTACAGCTAAAGGAAAAACAGCAGGAATTTTTGTAACTGATGACGAAACAGCTAGAAAATATACTGAATATGGAGCAAGGTTTATTCTTACTTCCATAACTAAATATTTGACACAGGGAGTAAAAGAATATTTAAGAAAAGCTAAAAATAATTAGTATTGATAAAAAGAGGATGACATTTAAGCAGAGATTTTATTCTGACTTTTAGTCTCCTCTTTTATGAACTTTATGTTAATATTATATTAAGAAAAATTGAATATGATGTGTTGGATTAAGAAACTAAATTAATTTTTAAAGCTTTATAATGAAAAAGTTCTAATATTATATTATACAATTAATTGAAACAAAGGAGGAAATAGGATGGTAGGAGTTTGTGGTAATGAAAAAGATTCAGATGCTTTAGTTACTGTAAATTTAAATAATACAGGAATTGAAATCATAATAGAATCAAAGATAAAAGATATGTTTGGAAAACTTATGGAGAAAGCTGTAAGGGAAGTATTGGTTGAAATGAAAGTAGAAAATGCAAAAGTATTGGTACAGGATTTTGGAGCATTAGACTTTGTAATTAAAGGAAGAACAAGAACTGCAGTGAGAAGAGCTTTAACAGGAGGGATGAAATAATGGAAAAAAGAGCAAGAAGAACGATGTTGTTTGTTCCAGCGAATAATCCTAAAATGCTGGTAACAGCTCATCTCTATGGGGCAGACTGTGTTTTATTTGATTTAGAAGATGCAGTCAAATATGCAGACAAAGATGCTGCCAGAGATTTGCTGGCTGAAGCTTTAAAGACAGTAGATTATGGAGAAACAGAAATATTTGTAAGGATTAATCCTTTAAGTACAGAATTTGGAAGAGATGATGTGAAGATATTAGTTCCAGCTGGACTTAGAAAAATGAGGCTTGCTATGTGTGAAAAACCTGAGCATGTAAAAGAATTAGATGAATTATTGACTGAAGTTGAAAAAGAATATGGAATTGAAAATGGAGCCTGTAAGATACAGTGTTCTTTAGAAACTCCATTAGCTGTTATGAATGCAGTGAGCATTGCAGCTGCATCACCAAGAGTGGTATCTATATCTTTTGGTGCAGAAGATTTTACAAGAACTATGGGAGCAGAAAGAACTAAAGAAGGAAAAGAACTTTTTGTAGCAAGAACTATGGTGGTAATGGCAGCTGCTATTACAGGTATTGATGCTATTGATACTGTATGGGCTGATTTAGATGATGAGGAAGGATTTAAAGAAGAGGTAAAATCATCAATGAATTTAGGATTTGCAGGAAAATCTTGTATCCACCCATCACAGATAAAGATAGTTCATAAGATATTTACACCAAATAAGGAAGAACTTGAAAAATCACTGGAAATAGTAAGAGCAGCAAAAGCTGCTGATATTAGTAAAGGTGGCGTAATTACTGTGAATGGAAAAATGGTGGATATTCCAGTAATTGCCAAAGCTGAAAAAATAGTTAGACTAGCTAAAAGTGCAGGAATGATTAAGTAATTAGGAGGAAGGGAAAAGTGGAAATAAGAAAAATAAAGAACAAAGCTAAAAGAGAAATTCCTGATTATATTGAAGGATATGGAAAAGTAAAACCTTATGCTGGCCCTTTTGCTACAGAGCCAACTGGAAGAAAATATGCTCCATTAAAAAGTTTTTCTAGACCAGGAGATTCCAAAATATTGAATTCAATAAGAGAAGTAATAGAAGAATGCGAAATAAAAGATGGAATGACAATTTCTTTTCACCATCATTTAAGAAATGGAGATTATGTACTTAATATGGTAATGGATGAAATTGCCAAGATGGGAATAAAAAATCTTAATTTAGTCTGTTCGTCATTGACAAAGGCACATGAACCTTTGATTGAACATATTAGAAATGGGGTAGTGACAGGGATAAATACTTCAGGATTGAGAGGAGAAATAGCTAAAGAGATTTCAAAAAAAAATATCTTAGGGAAACCTGTGGTATTTAGAACTCATGGTGGAAGAGCAAGAGCTATAGAAGCAGGAGAGTTAAAAATAGATGTAGCGTTTATAGCAGCTCCAGCCTGTGATAAAATGGGAAATATGAATGGGGCAGAGGGAAAATCAGCATTTGGAGCTATGGGATATCCAATGGTGGATGCTCAATATGCAGAAAAAGTAGTAGCAATAACTGATAATTTAATGCCTTTTCCATTAAAGAGAATCAGCATTCCTATGACTCAGACTGATTATGTAGTAGTAATTGAATCAATAGGTGATCCGGAACAGATAGCAACTGGAGCAACAAGGATAACTAAGAATCCTCAGGAGCTTTTAATTGCTGAAAAAGCATCAGAGGTATTGACAGCATCTGGGTATATTAAAAATGGATTTTCATTTCAAGCAGGTTCTGGAGGTGCTTCTCTGGCAGTATGTAAGTATTTGAAAGAATATATGCACGAAAATAATATAAAGGGATCATTTGCAGCTGGAGGAATAACAGCTGCCATGGTTGAGTTCTTAGAAGAAGGATACTTTGAGGTTTTACTGGATACTCAGAGTTTTGATAGTGCAGCAGCAGAATCAATGCTAAAAAACCCAGCTCATATAGAAATGTCAGCCTCTATGTATGCCAATCCACATAATAAGGGCTGCAGTGCTCATCAATTGGATGTAATGATTTTGTCAGCAACAGAAATAGATACAGATTATAATATAAATTCACTGACTGGGTCAACAGGGATAATAATGGGAGCGTTAGGAGGGGCACCAGATACAGCAGCTGGAGCAAAATTAACAGTAGTAGTAGCTCCAACTATGAGAAAAAGAATTCCAATAGTTACAGATAGAGTAACAACTGTAGTAACGCCTGGCGAAACAGTTGATGTATTAGTAACAGAAAGAGGAATCTGTGTAAATCCTAAAAGACCAGAATTAATTGAGATTTTGACAAAAGCAGGAATTAAGTTGAAAACTATAGAACAGTTAAAAGAAGAAATTGAAAAATTGACAGGAGTTCCAGAAAAAAAATTACTTTCTGAAACAATAGTAGCTGTTGTAGAGTATAGAGATGGAACTGTAATAGATGTAGTTAAACAAACTAAATAAGAATAAAATATGGGAAGCTGATTTTTTCAGCTTCTTTTTATATAATTATTTTAATAATAAAAATTAAATTATTTATAACTTAAATATAATTGACTTTAGTGATAAAATAAATTACAATACTGCAACACTAGATATTTGTTTAGCTCAAAAGGGGGAAAGAGTTATGAAAAAAATATTGTTTCTGGCTATGCTGTTTTTTTTATTTTCATATGTTATAATAAATAAATTTACTCTTGGGATAATAGTTTCAGCAGTGTATACAGGTTTTGCTTTGCTGTCATTAAAAAAGAAAAATACATTGGATTCTGTTATTGATATCTCTTTTGAGTATAGTAAAAAATCAAAAGTTGTTCTGACAATATTTGTTTTTGTAGGAGCTTTGACAGCAAGCTGGCTGGCTTCAGGAACAATTCCCGGTATTGTATATTTTGGAATAAAGTTTATAAACCCTAATCTTTTTATATTTTTTACATTTTTCATAACAAGTATAATAGCTTTTTTTCTAGGAAGTTCCTTTGGAACAGCAAGTACAATAGGTATTGCTCTTATGGCAATAGCCAGAAGTGGGAATGTAGATGTCAATATTGTAGGAGCAGCAATAATTTCAGGAATTTATTTTGGAGACAGATGGTCACCTCTTTCATCTAGTGCTAATTTAGTTGCCAGCCTTACAGGAATAGATATATATTCAAATTTAAAAAATATGGTAAAATCAATGATAATACCATATCTTTTAACAAGTTTATTTTATATGTTCCTATCTAGAAGTTATATACTTAGTACAAATGAAAATAGTATTTCAGGACTTATTTTAAATACATATAATTTGGATGTAAGATTTATCTTTATACCTGTTGCAGCAATTGTAATTTTTTCTATTTTAAGAATAAATGTAAGAATTTCTATGGTTGTAAGTATAATTTTAGCTTCAGTTGTAGCGGTAATCAGTCAAAAAGAAAAGATTGCAGATGTGATAAAATATTTAGCTTTAGGATTTTATAAATTTGATGGAACTTCTTTGGAGAAAATTATAAAAGGAGGAGGAGTTGTATCAATGCTCAATGCCTTTATTCTCATAATTATTTCCTGCTCTCTTGTTGGAATTTTTGAACAGTTAAATATACTTCATTATATAAAAAGTAAAATAATGAATGTAAAAACAAGAGCAGATTTATTTAGAAACACTGTAATTGTTAGTTTTATTACTGGAATGGTAGGAGCAAATCAGACTATAGCAGTTATAATGACTGAAAATATTATAGAAAAAATTTATGATGAAAAGAAAATAAAAAGGATAGAACTGGCAAAAGATATAGAAAATTCAGCGATAGTTATTCCTGCACTCATTCCTTGGAATATAGCATGTTATCTACCATGTACAATGCTGGGGATTGGAAGTATTAAATTTATACCTTATGCGGCTTATATATATCTGATTCCAATTTGTGCATATATATATTATAGATTTATTTTAAAGGATAAAGAAATTTAAG
>ERZ773144.118-NODE-118-length-75468-cov-14.748107_pt1 | contig 75468 bp, 95 predicted proteins | sample MGYA00580849_ERZ773144 | MGnify/ENA primary metagenome ERZ773144 (study PRJEB29015, sample SAMEA2737861) | human gut metagenome | biome: human gut; feature: human-associated habitat; material: faeces | place: China | collected 2012 ...
AGTTGGAATGTTAGGGGATATCACAGCCGCCGATGAAATCTATATCGTAACAGGCAGAACGGATATGCGGAAATCCATTGACGGGCTGTGTGCTATTGTAGAAGAACAACTCCATATGGAGCCAAGGCGAAGCGCCCTTTATCTTTTCTGTGGAAAACGTTGTGACAGGATCAAAGCTTTGCTCTGGGAATCTGACGGATTTGTGTTGCTGTATAAACGTATGGAAGTCCAGGGCAGATTCCGCTGGCCCAGAAATCAGTTGGAAGTAAAGCAACTGACCTGGCAGCAATTCGACTGGCTCATGTCCGGTCTTGAAATCGAACAACCAAAAGCATTCAAACCTACGGAATGATCGTGTAAAATCTCTATGCCAACCAACAAAAATGGAGAGCTTTCCACACCCTGTATCATATCTGCAATCCCTTGTAAATACTGGGTGTCCTGCTTCTTTTTCATTGCTTTTTATGGTATCATAAGAGCAGTAAAAAAGGAGCAGAAAACATATGGCTGGTAATTCAAAAGATTCAAAAATCCTTGCGTACAAGGACATGATCAACCAACTGAATAAAACGATTTCCGCACAGACAGAACTGATCCAGTCTTTACAAAAAACATTGGAAGCAGGCCGTCTGGAAAAAGAAAATCTTCGTCAGCAGATTGAATATCTCACGAAGAAGCTCTTTGGTACTTCCAGTGAAAAACGGAAAGATATCGATGGTCAGCTGAATCTTTTTGATGAAGCCGAGCAGGAAGCAGATCCGACATGGAAACAGGAACTTCCTGATGACATCACTGTTCCGGAACATAAGCGAAAAGCACGACGGACACATGCGGACCTCTTTAAAAATATCCCTTCCTGCGACGAGATCATTTCTCTTCCAGAGGAGGAGCGAAACTGTCCAACCTGCGGAACACAGATGGAATGTATTGGGAAAGAATTCGTCCGCCATGAATTCCGGTTTACCCCTGCCAAAGGGAAAGTAGTAAATATCTATCGTGAAACCTATAAATGCCCGGAGTGTGCCATATCAGAGGAACACCCGGATGAGCAGACATTTGTCAAAGCGCCTGTTCAGGACCCATTGATCCCGGAAAGTTATGCATCGGAATCTGTTGTAGGATGGGCAATGCACCAGAAGTACCAGAATGGTCTGCCATTAAACCGGCAAGAATCGGAATGGACGCAGCTGGGTGTCCCATTAAGCCGGGCTACGCTTGCTAACTGGATCATTTACTGTGCCGAGAATTACCTCTGTCATGTTTATGATTATTTTCACCGTCAGTTACGGATGCGTAAATATCTGATGGCAGATGAAACTCGAGTTCAGGTACTGAATGAGCCGGAGCGCAATCCTGAAACAGATTCCTGGATGTGGCTCTTCCGCAGTGGAGAAGATGGGCTTCCGCCGATCCTGCTCTATCATTACACAGAGACAAGGGCAAAGTTCCATGCAGCATCTTTCCTGAATGGGTTCCGTGGATATCTGGAGACCGACGGATACCAGGGTTATAACAATCTGCCGGATATCAAACGCTGCTCTTGCTGGGCACATGTGAGACGTTATTTCACAGATGCCATACCGAAAGGGAAGGAGTATGATTACAGCCTTCCGGCGGTGCAGGGAGTACAATTCTGCTCCAAGCTGTTTGATTGTGAGCGGTACTCAAAAGCAAAAAATCATACTGCGGAGCAGAGAAAACAGTTCCGTCTTGAAAAGGAGAAGCCGATACTGGAGGCATTCTGGAATTGGCTGGATCAACAGCGTCCAAACAAGGGAACCCGTTTGGCGAAAGCGGTGAACTATGCCCAAAATCGGAAAGACACCCTGATGACCTATCTGGAAGACGGTCATTGCAGTTTATCCAATAATCTTAGCGAGAATGCAATCAGACCATTCACTGTTGGGCGGAAAAACTGGCTGTTCAGTGCCAGTCCGAAGGGAGCTGCCTCTAGCGCTATTGTGTATACAATGGTTGAGATGGCAAAAGCGAATGACCTGAATACCTACAAATATCTGACATACCTCTTATCACAGCGACCAGACGCTAAAATGTCAGATGAACAGCTGGAACAGCTTGCCCCATGGAGCGAGACTGCGAAAGCGAACTGTCAAAACTAAACATAGAGCAAAACGCTTGCATCTATCATTTTGGTGCAAGCGTGATTCATGGGCAGCGTAGCAATATTTTGCGCTTACCATGCGACAATCATTCTTGGTTCAAAGTGAAGTGTTGCTTGTCCAGTATACTCATAGTACACAACAAAGGAGTTGGACAAGAATGGTTCAAAGACAGTACTCCTGTTAATACACCATGCAGTACTACTATTTTGTCTTCTGTACGGCTAAATGGAAAAACATCCTATACGGTTTATTGCGGCGGAACGACTGGGGAGCGGTTTGCAGAATATCTGAAAACAAAACTGATACCGACCTTGTCTAAAACTGACGTTATTGTTATGGATAATATGCGCTCCCATCATGCAAAAATCGTGAAACAAGTATTGGATGAGTCAGAGATAAAATATCTGTATTTGCCGTCATATAGCCCGGACTTAAATCCGATAGAAAAAATGTGGTCAAAACTCAAAGCATATTTAAGGAAAGAAAAAGTCCGAGTTGTATCAGAACTTCCAGCAGCAATCGAAAGGGCATTTTCGACCGTTCGAGTTTCAGATTGATTAGGGTGGTTTTGTTCGTGCAATTATGTGCGGTAATTTGATGGATTGCTATAGTTGTAAAATTTCTGGAAGTTCACATTATATGGAAAGTGTTTGGAATTATCTTGACAATATGTTGAATACGACATATTATAATTATAAAGAGGAAGGAGTATACTAATGTATGAGATCATTTTATATGATACAGAAGATGGAAGATGCCCTGTGCAGGAACTATTAGATTCCCTGGAACCTAAGTTGCTGGCAAAAACATTGCGGACAATTGACTTACTGGAAATGAACGGTCCATTGCTTCGTGAGCCATATTCAAAACCATTGGAGAATGGGATATTTGAGCTTCGTACCAAGCAGGGATCAGATATTACAAGAGTACTGTATTTCTTTATTATAGGCAAAAAGGCGGTACTGACCAATGGATTTATAAAAAAATCGCAGAAGACACCAAAGGCAGAAAAAGAACTGGCAAAGAAGTATAAAGCAGATTATGAACGGAGGTATGGCAATGAGTAGCTATAAAGATTATAAAAAAAGAGCATTGCAGAATCCGGAGGTAAAGGCAGAATATGATGCATTGCAACCGGAATATGATATTATCCAGGCGATGATTGATGCAAGAGTGCAGCAGAATATGACACAGAAAGATTTATCAGCTAAAACCGGAATTACGCAGGCTGATATAAGCCGGATTGAGAACGGAACAAGAAATCCCAGCTTGAGTATGGTGAAAAAACTTGCACAGGGATTAGGGATGCAATTAAAGCTGGAATTTGTTCCGATGCCAACAAAAAATAAAATGTAAAGAGTATGAGAAAATAGAAACCGCAGGAATTTTTACCTGCGGTTTTTCTCTGCCCTGCTATATACAGAAATACCGCCATAGTGTTAGTGATTTCATGGTAAAAACAGTAAGTTTGAAATATATGCGATGAGGCCGCAAATCCTTTGGAGATGACCCTGAATTCAAGTTGATATTTTGGCTTGAGTTGAGTATAATATAAATGGATAAGTTCCGTGTGGCGACACGTTAAAGTTGTACTCCGGCTGGGGAGGTTAATTACCGACACTTTGTAATGCCCGGCAGGGCATCGAGGTTGATGGTCAGCATAAAACACGCTATTTTCGGAAAATTATCAGAATGACCTATTGACTTTTAGCATTAAATAGGCTGCACTAAGTATAGCAAGTGGTGAGCTTGCATATAATATTGCTGATCTTACTCCGGTGTCCTACGGCCCGGGTTTTTTTTATAGGAGAAAATACTATGCCGAATGTGCCAAGAGTGTTTAAGGAAACACAAGACCAGATTATAATATGGCTATATTCCATTGTGGGTTTTAGTGAACACTTTGACCATCGGAACGATTAGTGTATTTTATTCGCATCTTGAGCAACAAGATCAGAATAATATCGGTCGTTTCTTTTCTTTGAAGCCAGATGAACTGAAAACTATATTACAGGTGTTGACACTCTACCGTAACGCATGTGCTCATGACGAACGTCTCTACAATGTGTGGTCTTAGCCCATTTTGCTGCCTGCTATGTAGCAAAACATGAAATGTGCTACATGATAAGCAGCAGTCAAATCGTCACGCATACTCTATAATATAAATGTAGAAAAGACTGCACATGGAAAGGAACGATGATGACGAGCAAAGGAGAAAAAAAGTTAGAAAAAGGAGTGTACAGAGCTGATTTATTTTCCGACTTGTGATATATTGAATCTGTTCTGCGTATATTTTATGAGAAAAAGAAGAAATTCAGCAGAAATATTTTTACAAGGGAGCATACATGGATGGATCAACTATACTGTATTTACCGAAGCATTGAAAAAAGTATTTGCTCAACAATTTCTGCATCCTTTCCATCGGCATGTATTGTTTCTTTTCTGGCATTTATAAGCTATATGGTGCTCCGGCTGTTTTTTAGTCTGCATAAAAACAGATCAAAAAATTTTTCGGGTGTTTCCGGTATGGTTTATCAGGGCGTTTGGACTGCGATATTTATCTTTTACACATATATGGTATTGTTTCGTACCTGGATTGCAAGGAAACGTTGGGAAGATCCGTTAGACAAGATATTTGGAGGCTGGGGCTTATATACCGAAAAAGGAAACCTTACCACAGAGGCGATTGAAAATGTGATGCTTCTTTTCCCGTTTACGTTTCTTTTGGGGATACTTTTGAGAAAACGGTGGAAAAAGTATTCGCCGGGATTAGCTTTCCGGTATTTGGCACTCAGCGGCTTCTTCATGTCTTTGACCATTGAAACAGTGCAGCTGTTACTGAAACGCGGAACATTCCAGTTTTCAGATCTTTTCTATAATACGACAGGTGGAATATTAGGAGGAGCTTTCTATTTGACAATACGAAGGCTGAGGTTTAAAATATGCGCATGCAAATGGCAGTCAAAACATAAAAAATGAAAGCTCAGGATGCTTTTCAGTGTCAATTAAGGAGAAAGAAATATGTGTGGAATCGTTGGATTTATAGGAAATCATCAGGCGGCCCCGATCCTTCTGGACGGATTATCAAAACTGGAATACAGAGGCTATGATTCGGCAGGTCTGGCTGTCCGGGATGGAGACGCCCCGGTTCAGATCGTAAAAGCAAAAGGGCGCCTGAAGGCGCTGGCAGAGAAGACGAATGACGGAGAGGCCTTAAAGGGCACCTGCGGTATCGGACACACCAGATGGGCGACTCATGGAGAGCCTTCGGAAACCAACGCTCATCCTCACTGCTCGGATGATGGAAATGTAGTAGGCGTTCACAACGGAATTATTGAGAATTATCAGGAGCTGCGTGATAAGCTGGTAAAAAAAGGATATACCTTTTATTCTTCAACCGATACGGAGGTCGCTGTAAAGCTGATTGACTATTACTATAAAAAGTATGAGGGAACTCCCGTTGATGCGATCAATCATTCTATGGTGCGGATTCGGGGATCCTATGCTCTGGCAGTGATGTTTAAGGAGTATCCGGGAGAAATTTATGTGGCCAGAAAGGACAGCCCCATGATCCTGGGAGTCACGGACGGCGAGTGCTATGTGGCTTCTGATGTGCCTGCGATTTTAAAATATACGAGAAATGTATATTATATCGGAAATATGGAGATGGCCCGCCTGAAGGAAGGGAAGATTACCTTTTATAACCTGGATGGAGATGAGATAACCAGGGAGATGACGCAGATCGAATGGAATGCAGAAGCGGCTGAAAAGGGCGGTTTTGAGCATTTCATGATGAAGGAGATCCATGAGCAGCCGAAAGCAGTTTCAGATACCCTGAATTCTGTTTTGAAAAACGGCCGTCTGGATCTGACGGAGATGGGGCTGACAGAAGAAGAGATCTGCGCCATATCCCAGATTTATATTGTGGCCTGCGGCTCTGCGTATCATGTGGGGGTGGTGGCTCAGTATGTGATGGAGGATCTGGCAGAGATCCCGGTTCGTGTGGATGTGGCTTCCGAATTCCGTTACAGAAAACCTCTTCTGGATAAAAATGGGCTGGTGATCGTAGTGAGCCAGTCCGGAGAGACGGCGGACAGTCTGGCCGCTCTCAGGGAAGCGAAGGAATATGGGGTAAAGACCCTTGCGATTGTAAATGTGATCGGTTCTTCCATTGCCAGAGAGGCAGACCATGTGTTTTACACCATGGCGGGGCCGGAGATTGCCGTTGCAACGACAAAGGCCTACAGCACCCAGCTGATCGCCGTTTACTGTCTGGCTCTCCAGTTTGCCCTGGTGAGGAAAAAGCTTTCAGAGGAAAAGTGTGCAGCGCTGATCGCAGAGCTGCAGTCTCTGCCTGGGAAGATGGAAAAAATCCTGGAGGATAAGGAACGGATCCAGTGGTTTGCATCGAAATACGCAATGGCAAAGGATGCGTTCTTTATTGGAAGAGGGATTGATTACGCAGTTTCCCTGGAGGGAAGCCTGAAGCTGAAGGAGATTTCCTATATTCATTCGGAGGCTTATGCGGCAGGGGAGTTAAAGCACGGAACCATAAGCCTGATCGAGGACGGTACGCTGGTGATCGGAGTGCTCACACAGAGCCAGCTTTATGAAAAGACGCTGTCCAATATGGCCGAGTGCAAAAGCCGGGGGGCCTATCTGATGGGCTTGACTTCTTATGGAAAATATGATATAGAGGATGCGGTAAATTTTGCGGTATATGTGCCCAGAACCGATGAACATTTTTCTGCCAGTCTGGCAGTGATCCCTCTTCAGCTGCTTGGATATTACGTCAGTGTGGCAAAAGGACTGGATGTAGATAAGCCGAGAAATCTGGCAAAATCTGTTACGGTAGAGTAAAGGGCGCAGATCCGATTACAAAGGAGATTGAGAGAAGCTGGGAGTGATTGCGGCTGCCATAGGCATATTGCTGCTGACTCCTGTAACCGTATTGGCAGAGGATAAGTGGGAGAGCAAAAACGGCGGCAGATACCGTGTAAAGGAAGACGGAACCTATTATGCTGGGGAGGACGGAAAAATATATGTAAACGGCTGGTTTGTGATAGAAGGTACATACAGCAACGGAAAGCTCTATTCTAACTGGTATTACCAGCAGGAGGACGGTTCTCTGCATACTGATGGCTGGCATGGAATTTGTTTGTAAAATACAACCGATGCCAGAATGACGATTATCCGTAGAAAGAGCCGCATTGTCATACCGCTGTGCGTCTTTAACAGATGTATATTGGGTCAGATATAAGGGCGAGAGGGTTAAATTTGATGAGATCAATTTATATGATAATCATCTCAGCAATACCTTTATGGATATTGCATTGAGAGGAAGACAATATACTGTGCAGAATGAATATCTGGCAAGAGATCTTTCTACCAATGGTTGTTTTCCTAAGGCATGGCAGCGGTCTGACCATAGGTTCAGGTTGCTGAAAGACGGAGGAGAGGATGCGGTAAACAGGGAAATTCTTGCCAGCAGTATCAGCGACAATATTACATCAAAGGCATTTTCCGTTGCATCGGCAGAGGCATTTAATATATATGTCTTAAATCATGATCGTGATTTAAAGAAATGTATTTTGTCATTAGACTCCCACAATTATTACATGATGAATATAATGGATTATTTGACAGGGAATACGTCCTGTGAAGCTTCACAAGCTGATGGATTTTAACCGTGCATTTTATTCATATGATACTTTGGATGGAGCAAACTGTCAGACTGTATTTGGGGAAAAAATGACGCAGAAAGAGGCTGCAGTTCAGGCAGTAAAGAAGATTGGGCTGAATCAGATCAGCGAAATCCCGAAAGGTATTTTTGGGCTGCTGCCGGAGTATAAAGGTATGTTTGAAAGGCGGTATGGGCTTCTGCGGGAATTATGAGGTGTATGGAGATTAGTTTTGCCCCCTCCCAACCGGCTCCGAACGAATCGGAACCCCGGCTGTGAGGGGGCGTTTTTATTTACAGCTTCCAGATATCCCTGTTATACTCCTCAATGGTCCGGTCTGAGGAGAAGTATCCTGCCCGGCTGATATTTACCAGCATTTTCTTCGCCCAGGAGGCCCGGTCCTCATAGTCCGAGAAGGCCTTTTCCTTGGTACGGCAGTAGGCGGCAAAATCAGGGAAGGTCATGAACCAGTCCTTATTTAAAAGCTCATTGTAAAGGCGTTCCAGATTTTCCTTATCGCCCACAGCAAGCATTTTCTTACTGATGATAAAGTCTACGGCCTCCTTTAAGGCAGGGGAGTTTTCGTAGTAGGATCTGGAATGGTAGTCCCCTCTCTTATAGCGGCGGATGACCGTATCGCTGGAGTCGCCGAAGATATAGATGTTGGAGTCGCCTACCAGCTCGTGGATCTCCACATTGGCTCCGTCATCCGTTCCCAGGGTGACGGCTCCGTTCAGCATGAATTTCATATTTCCCGTGCCGCTGGCTTCCTTGGAGGCCAGGGAGATCTGTTCGGAGATATCGCAGGCCGGGATCAGCTTTTCTGCCAGAGTCACGTTGTAATTATTTACCATTACTACATTTAAGTAGGGGCTTACCTCAGGATCCTCCTTTATGATCTGCTGCAGGCAGAGGATCAGATGGATAATGTCTTTGGCGATCACATAGGCAGGCGCAGCCTTTGCACCGAAGATGGCCGTGATGGGAGTAGTGGGCTTATGGCCTTTTTTGATCTCCAGATATTTGTGGATCAGGTACAGGGCGTTTAACTGCTGGCGCTTGTACTCGTGAAGGCGCTTGATCTGGATGTCAAAGATGGAATTGGGATTGATTTCCAGTCCCTGTGTTTCCTTTAAATACTGTGCCAGCTCTGCTTTTTTCTGATCCTTAATGGAAAGCAGGCGGTACAGGTGCTTTAAATTGCAGGAAATGGCAGGCTGATCCAGTTTTTTCAGTTCATCTGCATCCCTTTTATAGCCTTCCCCGATAAAGCTGGTGATAAAATCAGAGAGCTGTGGATTGCAGTGGAGGAGCCAGCGGCGGAAGGTGATCCCATTGGTTTTGTTATTAAATTTTTCAGGATAGATTTTGTAAAAATGGTTCAGCTCCGTTTCCTTTAAAATATCGGTGTGCAGAGCGGCAACTCCGTTTACGCTGAAGCCGTAGTGGATATCAATGTGGGCCATGTGAACCCGGTCGTCCTTATCAATGATATAGACGGAAGGATCGTCAAATTTACGGCGTACCTTGTCATCCAGCACCTCCATAATGGGGATCAGCTGGGGCACCGCCTCCTTGAAAAATTCCATGGGCCAGGTTTCCAGGGCCTCAGCAAGGATAGTGTGGTTGGTGTAGGCGCAGGTGCGGCTGACGATTTCAATGGCGTCGTCCATTTCCATGCCATGCTCTGTGGTCAGCAGGCGGATCAGCTCCGGGATTACCATAGTAGGATGGGTGTCATTGATCTGGATGACAGCATAGTCGGGCAGGTCATAGAAATCAGAGCCTTTTGCAGCGGCCTCTTCCAGGATCAGCCTTGCGGCGTTGCTTACCATGAAATACTGCTGGTAGATGCGCAGGATCCGTCCCTCCCTGTCGCTGTCATCGGGGTAGAGGAACAGAGTCAGGTTTTTTGCCACATCCGTTTTGTCAAAGGAAATACCGTCCTCTACAATGGATTCGTCCACGGATTCCACATCAAATAAATGGAGATGATTGGTACGGCCGTGATAGCCTGTTACCGCGATATCGTACATGCGGGAGGTAAGGGTGAAGTTTTTATAGGGAACCTGATAGGTCACATCGGTTTTTGTAAGCCAGGAGGTGTTTTCAATCCAGGGATTGGGAGCCTCCTCCTGTTTATTATCTTTAAAGAGCTGCTTAAAAAGGCCGAAGTGATAGTTCAGCCCGATGCCGTCGCCGTTTAAGCCAAGAGTGGCAATGGAGTCCAGAAAGCAGGCTGCCAGACGTCCCAGGCCGCCGTTTCCTAAGGATGGCTCCGGTTCTGCTTCCTCGACTGTTGCCAGAGATTTGCCATTTTCTTCCAGAATCGTCTTTACGTCATCATAAAGGCCCAGATTGATCAGGTTGTTGGAAAGAAGCTTTCCGATGAGAAATTCAGCAGAGATATAGTACAGCTTTTTCTTTCCGGCGTTTTCTTCCTTTTTTGCAGCGGCCTGCTGGGAAATGGCAAGAAGGGCTGTATAGAGTTCTTTATCCGTACAGTCGGCGATCGCCTTGGGACAGGCGGTGCACAGTGCTGTTTCAAGTTCTTTTTTTGTCATATCAGATTCATCCTTTCTGCTCGGTGCAGGAGTTATTTATATTACAGTTATTCTATCAGGTGGCTTGGAAAAAATCTTGCAGAATGATGGGAGAATATAGTACAATACGATCAAAAGGAGGTGAAAGGCAGCATGGAAAAAGGCGATATGATAAGGCGGGAAAAGTACCATGAAACCAAGAAGCACGGACTGCGCGAATTCCCTTTTAATATCTATCCCTGTTCCATTCCGGGGGATTTTCAGAATGTGGCTCTCCACTGGCATGAGGAAATGGAGATCATTTCCATAAAAAAGGGCCGGGGCAACGTGGTTGTAGACCGGGTGGTTTATGAGGTGGAGGAAGGGGATGTGATGGCTGTCTTTCCTGGCCAGCTTCATGCAATTTACGGATTTGAGGATCAGAGAATGGATTACGAAAATATCATTTTCAGCCTGTCACTTCTCATGGGGGCAGAGGAGGACCTCTGTACGGAACGGTTCCTTTTGCCTCTTGCCAGAGAGCAGGTGAGGGAGCCGCTTTTTAAACGGAGAGGAATGGAGGGATATGAGGCGTTTGCAGGATGCATTCAGGCGCTGGACTGTGTATCGGAGGAGAGAGGAACCGGATATCAGCTGGCAGTGAAGGGGCAGCTTTATACCTTTCTTTATCTGGCCTTTCAGTCCGGCCTGACGATGTGGGAAAAACGGCCCGGACGGGCCAGGGAGCGGATTAAGCAGGTGCTGGGATACATTGAGGAGCATTACGGAGAGGAGTTTGATATCAGCCAGGCCGCCGGGATGTGCTTTTACAGCCAGTCTCATTTTATGAAATATTTTAAGCAGTATACGGGACAGCCCTTTGTGAGCTATCTGAACGATTACCGTCTTTCCCGTGCAGGCGGATTTTTAAGAACCACGGGAGACACGGTGACGGAGATTGCAGTCCGGTGCGGTTTTGATAATCTGTCCTATTTTAACCGTCTGTTCCGCAGAAAGTACGGTATGACCCCGAAGGAGTATCGGGAGTCTTAAGGCCGGCAGTCCAAAGCGATTGATTTTGTCTCCGTTTTTCCGTATAATGATGTGGATTGAAAAAAGGGGGTTATTTTATGCGCGAATGTGGAATTTTGCTTCCTGTGGCAAGCCTGCCCTCACGGTATGGCATCGGAGCCTTTTCAAAGGAAGCCTATGAATGGATCGACCGTTTAAAGCAGGCGGGACAGGGCTTTTGGCAGGTGCTTCCCTTTGGCCCTACGGGCTATGGGGATTCGCCCTACCAGTCCTTTTCCGCTTTTGCGGGAAATCCGTATTTTATCGACCTGGAGCAGCTGATCCGGGAGGGCCTTTTGACAAAGGAAGAATGCGATAAGGCTGATTTTGGGGATTCCAGGCGGTATATTTCCTATGACCGGATCTACAGGGAGCGGTTTCCGCTGCTTAGAAAGGCCTATGATCGGTGGAAGGATGGGCTGGCCCGGAAGGGGACTGCGGGGAAAGAATCTGCAGAGAATACGTGCGGCGTTCTGGAGCAGGTTCACGGTCTGGCCCTTGAAACTCTTGGGCCGGAAACAAGGGAATACTGCTTTTATATGGCTTTGAAGGATCATTTCCAGTCAAAAAGCTGGAATCTCTGGGAGCGCGGGATCCGTCTTAGGGAGCCGGAGGCGCTGAAAGCCTACGGCAGCCTTCTTACCGATGAGATCGGGTTTTATGAGTTTCAGCAGATGAAATTTGAAGAGCAGTGGACAGCGTTAAAAAATTATGCCAATAAACAGGGGATCCGGATCATCGGAGATATTCCCATTTATGTAGCTTTTGACGGCGCGGACAGCTGGTGCCATCCGGAGCTGTTTCAGTTTGATGAGGAAAATCTGCCAAAGGCAGTAGCGGGCTGTCCGCCGGATGCCTTTGCAGAGACGGGGCAGCTTTGGGGAAATCCTCTTTATGACTGGGGATATCATGAGAAAACCGGCTATGAATGGTGGATCCGGCGGATGGAATACAGCCTTCGTATGTATGATGTAGTGCGGGTCGATCATTTCAGAGGCTTTGAAGCCTATTATTCCATTCCCTACGGCGATGCGACAGCAGAGTTCGGACACTGGGAAAAGGGGCCGGGAATGGCGCTGTTTCAGGCGCTGGAGGCGCACTTTGGGGATGAGCTTCCGGTGATCGCAGAGGATCTGGGCTTTCTTACCCCTGAGGTCTATGAACTTTTGGAGAAAACAGGATTTCCGGGGATGAAGGTTTTGGAGTTTGCCTTTGACGATTCAGAGGAAAGCAGCTATCTTCCTCATAATTATACGGAAAACTGTGTAGTTTATACGGGAACCCACGACAATGATACGCTTGCAGGCTGGTTTGACTCCATGAGCAAAAAGAACCGGAGCTTTGCCAGAGAGTACATGGGAAGTCGCCGGGTTCCAAAGAAGGAGCTTCACTGGCAGTTTATCCGTCTGGCTCTGGAAAGCCCTGCTAGACTGGCTGTGATCCCCATTCAGGATTATCTGGGCCTCGGCACAGAAGCCCGGATCAATGAGCCTTCCACATTAGGGAAAAACTGGAAATGGAGGCTGCTCCCGGGAGAAGTGGATCAGACCTTGGTTGAAAAATGCCGCAGGTTGGCAAAGATTTACGGAAGACTGGCAAAAAACAGTTGAATTAATAAAATCTTCTGATTATAATCGGTAAAAATTCATGGATTTTGTGTCATTTTCTGATAAAATAAAGATAAGAATAATCAGGAGGTGGCGGCTATGAAGAAGGAAACGAATGTAAAAAGAACAGGATGCTATATCAGACGGAATCGCTTTATTTTAGGAGCAGCAGCGGGCCTTCTTCTGGCAGCTGCCCTTCCCTTTGGAGCGTTGGGAGCAGAAAAAGGCTGGCAGATGGTGGACGGAGCAGAGCGCTATGTGGATGAGACCGGCAGCATCGTTACGGAGCAGTGGAAACACCGGGACGGAAACTCTTATTACCTGGATGAAAACGGTGAGATCGCAGCAGACGCCTGGATCCAGGGAACCTGGCACGTAGATGAAACAGGAGCCATGGAAAAGGAAACATGGATCTATGAGGATGGTTCCTCCCAGATGGCGAAAGGCTGGTACTATCTGGGCCCCAGTGGAAAAGCAGAAAAGAATGACTGGAAAAAACTGGGAGATGTCCGGTACAGCTTTGACAGCCAGGGACGGATGCGCACAGGCTGGCATTATGAAAATGGGGATATCTATTATCTGGGAGATGAAAACCAGGGATATACCCAGATCGGCTGGCGTTGTCTGGAAAGCGACGGGAAGAAGGGGCCGGCAGAAGGCTCTGTTTCCAAAGCGCTGGCTCCCGGAGAACCCGGAGGACAGTGGTATTATTTTAACTCTTCGGGAAAGGCCAGACGGGCAGAAGAGGGCTCCTATAAGGAAAGCGAGATTGACGGCCATCGTTACTATTTTGATGCCAACGGCGTGATGGCGACCGGATGGCGCTGCGTAAGGGAACAGGCAAAGCCTGGAGACGGCACAGGGATCAGCCGCTTTGTGTATCTGGGCGGAAAAGACGAAGGGATGCTTAAGAGCCAGTGGCTTGAAACAGAGGAACGGCCCTGGGACAGCCCGGAATGGGAGCAGGCCTTATCAAAAGAAGCCCGCCGTACTAAAAATGCTTCCGAGACGGCACAGACAAAGGAAGATATGACACGCCGTTTCTATCTGCAGCATGACGGTACTCCTGCTTTTTTATCAGCAGATGCCGTGCAGATCTGGGATGCAGTGACAAAGCTGGATGGAGCCTATTATTTCTTTGATTCCTACGGGGTACAGCAGAGCGGGCTGATCCGCATGACCTCAGGAGGAAAAACCGAGACGGCCTGGTTTGATCCGGATAAGGATGGCGCTCTTTTGACAGGAAAAGCGGAAGCCGTAAGGGATAAAAACGGCAAAACATTTGCCTTCTGTGCAGAAACCTCCGGTTCCTTAAAGGGAACAGGGGTAAACGGAGAAAAGGACGGTTTCCTTTATTATAACGGTCTTTTGGCTGCTGCTCCGAAAGGAACCGGCTATGCGTCCTTTAAGATCGGAGACAGGATCTGGACGGCGGATGAAAAGGGGCGGATCCAGACAGAGGATAAGATGAGAAAGGCAGAGACGGCGGCGCTTCCGGCAGCAGGCTGGGAGATATCGTATGTGAGATAAAGAGGTTGCCAAACATACCCTCATCTGCTATACTTGATACACAAAAAATATAAATAAATCCGGCAGGAGCCGCCCGCTGCGGCGGCTCTTTCCGGATTTAAATTACTCTAAAAATGAGGAGACCCCGGCTGTTTTAAGCCGGGGCAATTATGAAAAATCTATGTGCAAATATACCAGTAAGCAATGCGAAAAACATGATTTGTTTATATAAAAAGTATAAGAAAAAGATATGAACGGATTGTGAACTAAATGTAAATAGATTATGAATCAAAGGGGATTTTTTAAAAGAGATCTCTGGGGTAAAGAGGGAGAGAAGATGGATCAGGAATTAAAGAGAAAAACGCTGGTGATTGGCCACAGAAATCCGGATACGGATTCAATCTGCTCGGCTGTATGCTATGCCAATCTGAAACGGGCAGTAACAGGAGAGGAGTACATTCCTGCCAGGGCGGGCCATGTGAATGGGGAAACAAGGTTCGTGCTGGATTATTTCGGCATGGAGGAGCCTGCTCTGGTGGAGGACGTACGGACGCAGGTAAGAGACATTGAAATCCGAAAGACAAAGGGCGTTGCGGACAATATTTCCTTAAAGCGGGCCTGGAATATCATGCAGGAAAATAATGTAGTCACCATTCCGGCGGTGCGGGAGGACGGCACTCTGGAGGGACTGATTACGGTAGGCGATATTACAAAGACCTACATGAATATTTATGACAGCAGCATTCTGTCTAAGGCCAATACCCAGTATTCCAATATTATTGAGACACTGGAGGCAGATCTGGTGATCGGTACGGCCGATGCCTATTTCAGCCAGGGAAAGGTGCTGATCGCGGCGGCAAATCCCGATCTGATGGAGTTTTACATCGAGCCCCATGATCTGGTGATTCTGGGAAACCGGTATGAATCCCAGCTTTGCGCCATTGAAATGGGCGCGGACTGCATCATTGTCTGCGAAGGCGCCGGAGTGTCCATGACCATCAAAAAGATTGCTCAGGAGCGGGGCTGTACGATTATTGCCACAACCTATGATACCTACACGGCAGCCCGTCTCATTAACCAGAGTATGCCCATCAGCTACTTTATGACGCGAGAGCACCTGATTACCTTTGAGAGCGATGATTATATTGATGAGATCCGTGACGTCATGGCGAATAAGCGTCACCGGGATTTCCCGATCCTGGATAAGGATGGCCGTTATCTGGGTATGATTTCCCGAAGAAACCTGCTGGGAGCCAAGGGAAAGCGGGTTGTGCTGGTGGATCACAATGAAAAGAACCAGGCAGTGGCCGGAATTGAAAATGCAGAGATTATGGAGATCATTGACCACCACAGGCTGGGAACCATTCAGACCATGTCTCCTGTATTTTTCCGCAATCAGCCTTTAGGCTGTACGGCTACCATTATTTACCAGATGTATCAGGAAGCCGGTGTAAAGGTGGAGCCAAAGATCGCAGGACTTCTCTGCAGCGCCATTGTGTCCGATACCCTGCTGTTCCGTTCTCCTACCTGTACGCCTATGGATGAGATGGCTGCCAGATCGCTGGCAGAGATTGCGGGAATTGAGATAGAAAAATACGCCATGGAAATGTTTGGTGCGGGAAGCAATCTGAAGGGAAAGAGCGACGAGGAGATCTTTTATCAGGATTTTAAGCGCTTTACCTCAGGAAAGATTGCCATCGGCGTTGGACAGATCACCTCTTTAAATGGAGATGAGCTGGAAAGCATCCGCCCAAGGGTTATCCATTATATGGAAAATGCCAGACAGGAAAACAGCCTGGATCTTGTATTTTTCATGCTGACAAATATTTTAACCGAATCGACAGACCTGATCTGCGAAGGAAACGGAGCGCTGCAGCTGGCGGAAAAGGCCTTTCATACAGAGCCGGATGAGTCCGGAGAACAGACAGAGCCTCTGGTACGTCTGCCGGGAGTGGTATCCAGAAAGAAGCAGCTGATCCCGGCGCTGATGCTGGCAGAGCAGGAGTAAAGGAAAGGACGGTATTTTTATGAGCAAAGAATACTGGAAGCCGGGCAATATGCTTTATCCGGTGCCCGCAGTGATGGTGAGCTGCGCCAGGGAGGGAGAAACTCCCAATATTATCACCGTAGCCTGGGCGGGCACGGTCTGTTCTGATCCTGCCATGGTATCGATTTCTGTGCGCAAGGAACGTTTTTCTCATAGGATCATTAAGGATACAGGGGAGTTTGTGATCAACCTGGTAAACCGCCCTCTGGTGCGGGCGACGGATTATTGCGGCGTAAAGTCCGGCCGGGATGTGGATAAGTTTAAGGAAATGCGTCTGACGCCTCAGCCCTCCCGATATATCAAGGCTCCGGGGATCGCAGAAAGTCCGGTAAATATTGAGTGTAAGGTAACTGAGGTAAAGGAACTGGGAAGCCATGACCTGTTTCTGGCTCAGGTAGTGGGAGTAACCATTGACAATCAGTACATGGATGCAAAGGGGAAATTTAACTTAAATTCCTCCGGTCTGGTATCCTATTCCCACGGTGAATATTTTGAACTGGGAAAGAAGCTGGGAAGCTTCGGATATTCTGTAAAGAAACCGGTGAAAAAGAAGAAACGCTGAAGAACAGGAGGATGTGCAGGATGAAACCCAATATTACTATGATCGGTATGCCGTCTTCGGGTAAAAGTACCATAGGCGTACTGCTTGCCAAACGTCTGGGCTTTTCCTTTGTGGATGTAGATATCGTGATCCAGGAAAAGGAAGGACGCCTTTTAAAGGAAATCATCGCAGATGAAGGAATGGATGGCTTTTTAGAGGTGGAAAACCGGATCAATGCGGGGCTGGATGTACGGCTTTCCGTGATCGCTCCTGGAGGCAGCGTGATCTACGGGGAAGAAGCAATGAAGCATTTGAAGGAGATCAGCGAGGTGGTCTACTTAAAGATGAGCTATGAGGAAATGGAACGGCGCATCGGAAATGTAGTGGACAGGGGCGTTGCCTTAAAGCCGGGATTTACGCTCAGAGATCTCTATAATGAGCGGGTGCCTTTGTATGAAAAATATGCGGATATTGTTATCGACGAGGCGGGAAAGACGCCGGGAGATACAGTGGATGAGCTTCGCCGGGTCATTGAGGGAATGATGGATCAGGATAAGCTGCAGGCTGCTTTGGAGAAATGATTTTATAGTATATACATACAGGCGGCAGACGCCGGGCCTTTTAGAAGAGGGCTCCGGCAGTCTGCCGCCTGTTTTTGTGCTACAGCATTTCCATATATCGGATCAGCAGATGCAGCCCGGCAAAGCCTATTACAGCAAGCAGGGCTGCGATTGCCAGAGAAATCCTGAGAAATACCCGTTTATAGTACAGATACGCTCTGGCAAACTGGCTTTTGGGGCTGTCGTTGTGCTCCTGATAAACAAGCTGCTTTAGGTACCGCCATCCATAGAAGGGGATGTTCATGCACATAAAAGTATAGAACCAGTCCTCAGCCCCGTCCGGTTTTTCCGGTAAAATGGAAAATGGGAGTCTTTTTTTGCCGTTTTGCATGGAAGCTGTGTTATGTTTATTCATCGCCCCGTCCTCCTGGTCCATAGTATTCCATATTGTTCCACTTAAAGCGTTCCCGGCTTAAGGAGGAACGGAGACGGGCCTGGCTGGACTGGATTTCCAGCTGGGCCTCCTGTTCCTTTTTCGCCTCCTGTTCGGCTTCCTGTGCCTGGCGTTTTTCCCATTCTTCTGCGGTGGGAAGCGTGGAAATGCGGCTGATGGCTGTCTGAAGCCGGTCGGAGAGAGCATCTGCTTCCGGATCTCCTGCAATGAGGGAAAGCTTGTCAATGGCATCGTTTACCAGGCGTTCCGCGTCCTCTCTCTGGTATTCCAGCTCCTCTACCGTTTCAAGGGCCAGAAGGAAGCTGTTCTTTTTGGTGGCCTTGTCTTCTTCCAGACGCTGCTTCTCTGCCTCTTTGGCAGCTTCTTCTCTGGCTTTTTTCTCTTCGGCCGCTTTCTGCTCTTCATAGCGCCGGATTTCATCACCCATCTGGCTGATGATGGAGACAAAGTAATCATACCGCTGTTCCGTCTGCTCTAAGAGCAGTGCCCGCTGCTCTCCGTCGTCCAACAGGGGGAGACGGGAAGTGATAGAAGCATATTCATCCTTTACCGTATAGGTATCTTCCACAGAACGGATTTCTCTGGCACAGAACGCATCCACGGCCTGGGTCAGTTCTTCTAAAAGCGCTGCCTGTTCCTTTTCGTGAAGGCTTTGCTGAGCCCGGAACTGAGCCGTGGTGCTGAAATAATCTTCGATCCCGTTGGTTTCATCTGCACGCCGCTCTACGGTATCGGGCTGTTCCCAGTCAAGCGGGGGGAGCCCCTGGTGGATTTCGTCCATTACATTTTTCCAGATTTTTCCTGCGTAGGTGGCTCCGTAGATTCCCGGCATATTACGGGGGATATCGTAACCCACCCAGACGGCGGCTGTGTAGTAAGGGGTGTAGCCGCAGAACCAGGTATCCTTGCTGCTGTTTGTGGTTCCCGTTTTTCCGGCAGCGGGCATATCATTTTCCAGGCCAAGTCCCCGTCCGGTGCCGTAGGGGGAGGTAAATGTGCCTTTTAAGACGTCTGTGAGCATAAAGGCAGAATCGCTGCGGTAAACCTGCTTTGCAAAAGGTGTCATATCCTTTGTGAGCTCGCTCTCTTTTTCATGAAGGATTTTCACGATGCAGGTGCGGTCATTGTATACTCCGCCGTTTGCCAGTGTGCTGTAGCCCTTTGCCATATCAACTACCCGGACGCCGTTGGTAAAGCCTCCGATGCTTAAGGAGGGCACCTGATTGTCCACATAGCTCAGCTTTTGAAATTCCATTTCTCCCAGATAGCTCAGACCGAAATCAATGCCGATATCCTCTAAGATCTGCCAGGCCACAGTGTTTAAGCTGCGGTTTAAGGCTTCTCTTACGGTAACATTGCCAAAGTAGCGCCTGCCGCTGTTGGAAGGACCCTTCTCCCATTTGTGGTCATTGACCATGCGCGTGGGATAGTATTCCCCGGTGTCAAAGGCGGGTCCGTAGTCAATGAGGGGCTTAATGGTGCTTCCGGGCTGTCTGGCGCTTAAATAGGCCCGGTTAAAGGGATCATCCGCCCCGCGTCCTCCTACAATGGCCGTTACATAGTTGGTCTTGTTGTCTACGATCACACCGGCTCCCTGAAGGGCAAATTTTCCGTTTTCCTGAAGCTCTGTAAAGCCCGAAAGACTGGCGTCGATCTGCGTCTGGAGCACAGCCTGCAGTCCGCTGTCTAAGGAGGTGTAGATCTGAAATCCGCCTGCCCGTATCCGGTCTGACTGCTCGGAGTAGGCTGCAGTATAGCGTTCGGAGTAAAGGGTGTAATCTTCTTTGTTATCAAAGGTATACTGAAATTCAAAACCGTCCATTTTCATCAGCTCCAGGGCAGCGCAGTGAATGGCATAGCTGCTCTGATAATTTTCATCCGTGCCCTCTGTTTCCTTCTGTACGATTTTTAAAGGAGAGGAGACGGCTTTTTCATAGTTTTCATTTGACAGATACCCTACCTCGTTCATGCTTTTTAATACATCATCCCGTTTGTTTTTGGAAGCGTCCGGATGGGAAACCGGGTCATAGGCAGAGGGGCTGTTGCTGATGCCGATCAGCACAGCCGCTTCCTCAGGGGCCAGATCTTCGGCGTGTTTTCCAAAGTAATACAGACTGGCAGCTTCAACACCATAGCAGCGGTGCCCGTAGAAATTCGTGTTGCAGTAAAACTCCATGATATCGGCTTTGGAGTATTTCTTTTCCAGTTCGGGAGCCAGCAGGATTTCCACGATCTTGCGGGTAAAGGTGCGCTCCTGGGTCAGATATGTATTTTTGATCACCTGCTGGGTAATGGTACTGCCGCCCTGAGTCACTTCCCCGCCATGCTTGATCAGGGCAAGACCGGCCCGGAAGGTGGCGATCCAGTCTACGCCGTTATGGTTTTTAAATCTCCGGTCCTCCTGGGCGATATAACCGTTCTGCAGGTTCATGCTGATGTGGTTAATATCCATATACTGATAATGACCCGCGTTGATCAGACCGATCTGTTTTCCGTCCTTATCGTAGATTACTGTATCGGACAGCATGGAAAAATCGGAACGGTCCATCTGAGCAAGCTTGTCATAGGCAATCTCCCGGCATTTGTCAAGCTCCGGTTTGACTGCTGCGTAGAGGATCAGTCCTGCTGCCGCCATGATAAGAAAGGCAGTGGTAAAGACAGAAAGAACTCCTTTAAAAAGCCAGCCGGTGATTCCCAGAGCCGTAACCAGACGGCGGCGTGAGCCGGGAGTCTGGAGTTGTTGCTTCTTATTGATATTCATGGCGCTATACCTCCCGGATCAGAAAATGCAGAACCTCCGGCGGAATATTGAGTCCCCGGCCCTGCATCTGTGTAAATGCAGTGAGGATCCGGCTTACGTCGCTTTCCTTCATGGGTACCAGACGGTTGTCCAGAGTGGCGGTTAATACCAGAAGGATGATATAGGCTGTTTCCTCCGGATATTCGCAGACCGCACCGTTTTCTGCCACAGCTTGCCGGAGGATATCTGCAAGAATAGGTCTTAAATGGGTGATAATGGCTTTGGCAAATTTCAGATGGATGAAGGCCCGCTCCTGGCCGTCGGGGGCGGCGTTAAAGGACTCCTGACGGCGCAGCTCCTTAGAGGCTTCCAGGCAGGCGTGATAGATGATCTCCATTTTACAGAAGGCATCTATGTCTGAGGCAGCGGCCAGAGCCTTTCCCTTTTCCAGAACGCGGGAATAGGCCCGCTCAATGACTCCGTCCAGAATATCATTTTTAGAGGGAAAATAATAATAGATGCTTCCTTTTCCAATGCCGGCTTTCTGAGCGATCTCACTGACCGTAATGGAACGGGTATCAGCGGTTGTCATCAGCTGCTGCATGGCATCCAGGATTTTTTCGCGTTTATTCAGATACTGCATGATGTTCCTGCTTTCTTTTAGTGTCATATGGATGGTTTTCAGAATGGTTCGAGTATAGCATATGTGATATAAAAAATCCACACTTGACCACTGGTCGAAAATATGATATTGTAAGGCAGAAACGATTCGACTAGCGGTCGAAAACACGGAAAAACCAGGGAAAACCATGGGAACGCAGCAGGAGGGGGAGTATGATCTACGCAGCCGCATACCGGCCGGAGGGCAGGAAATGCGACCGGTCCAGAGAACATATCCTGGGAAGAAGGCTTCTTGAGCGGGGGCTTTTGCAGGAATATGGGAGAACCTGGGAGGTGATAGCTCCGGAAAATGGAAAACCCTTTCTAAAAGACAGTCCAGGAGTTTTTTTTAGTATCAGCCATACAGAGGGAATGGCCGTCTGTGCGGTCTGCAGCCATCCAGTAGGGATTGATATCCAGGTCCGAAAGCCCTGCAGCAAAGGGCTGGTCAGGAGGATATGTTCTCCGGAAGAATATAGATGGATTTGTGAAAAGAAGGAGAAAGAGGCAGAGAAAACTGCGCTCCGTTTGTGGACGTTAAAGGAAAGCTATGCAAAGGCAGACGGCAGGGGACTTGCCTTTCCCTTTCGGCAGATTTCATTTGCAAACAGGCTGGAAAGAGAGCCGGAGTGTATTTTTTATGGGACAGCTTCCTTTGAACTTCCTCTGGATCTGGGAGATCGCCACGGTTTTACAGCAGATATCCCCGGCTGGCGCTTTTTTGAGGCCCAGCTGGGAGATGCGTATCATATAGGGGTCTGTATGAGGGATACGGATCCGGATAAAAAAGGAGCGGCAGGATGAAAATAAAGTGGATGTTGGGAATGGGAGCCGGAGCGGCAGCTTTGCTTGCTGCGGGAGAGTATGCGCTGGCGCGCTATTTTCTGCGCCGGACGCTGATGCGGGGAAAGGCGGATAATAAGCGGACCCAGAAAATGGCAGGTACGGACTGGAGCGTCTATCTGCCCTTTATGGAGGAAAACCGCCAGTGGTTTTTAAGCCAGTCCCATGAGGATGTGTACATACAGTCTGAGGATGGCTTAAAGCTTCACGGAACATACTTTCCGGGAAAGGATCCCAAACGGGCCGTGATCTGCTTTCATGGCTATACCAGCCGGGGACTGAATGATTACCCGTCCCTGGCCCGGTTTTATATGGGCTGCGGGCTGGGCGTCCTGACGGTGGATGAGAGAGCCCATGGAGACAGCGAGGGTATCTATATCGGTTTTGGCTGTCTGGATCGTCTGGACGCAAAAAAATGGATGGAATACATGGCAGGGCGTCTGGGAGAGGACTGTGAGCTTCTGCTTCAGGGCATTTCCATGGGAGCCGCTACGGTGGATATGGCAGTAGGACTTGAGCTTCCGCCGCAGGTAAAGGGGGCTGTTTCCGACTGCGCCTTTACCTCTGCCAAAGAGGTATTTACCTCTGTTCTTAAGACAACCTATCATATGCCGGCATTTCCCTTAATGGATCTGTCCGACCGGATGGCAAAAAAGGAAGCCGGATATGGCCTGGATGAGTGCAATGCCAGAGATGAGGTAAAAAAGGCTAAGATCCCCATGCTGTTTATCCACGGATCAAAGGATACCTTTGTGCCCTGCTCTATGGTGCATGAGCTTTACGAAGCCTGCGCTGCTCCAAAGGATCTTCTGATCATAGAGGGAGCTTCCCATGCAGAGGCATATTATAAGGATCGTCCGGCTTATGAGGCGGCTGTAAGGAAACTGATGGAACGTGCATTTACGAAAGGGGTATGTGAGGAATGAAAACGAGAAGGGGCTGTAAGGTATATCCGCTGACCGAGGCGCAGAAGCTGCATTTTTACTGTCTGAAATACTGTCCCCAAAAGCAGGTATTAAATATCGGCTCCAGCCTGACTATTGAGATCGATCTGGACTGGGAGGTGCTGCGGGGGAGCATTAAGGAAGCGATTTCCCGCTGCGAGGGAATGCGGATCCGTTTTGCCCATGACAAAAAAGAGGGAAAAGAGTACCAGTATGTGGTAAAGGAGGATCACTCTGAGATCGGACACTTTGACTTTTGCGGCTGGAAAATGGAGGACGCAGAGGCGAAGATGAGGGAGTGGACCGAGCTTCCCTTTGAGCGTTACGATTCCCCAATGCACCGCATTGTGATGATCCGCCTTCCAAACGGCTTTCAGGGAACCTATGTGTGCGTAGACCACATGACCATGGACGCCCAATCCCTGATCCTGTTTTACAGGGATATCATTGAAATCTACAGCCATAAGATGTTTGGAGACGAGGTGATTGCTTATCCAAAGGCCATGACCTCTTACATAAAGCAGCTGGAAAAGGATCTGGCTTATGAGGCGGGAAGTACATCCAGTCAGAGAGACCGGGAATTTTTTGAAAAGCTGATCGGTACATCGGAGCCGATCTTTAACAGCATCTACGGTCCAGGGCTTCTTGAACAGCAGAGAAAGGCTTCCGGCAACCCGGATCAGAGGGCGGCCCGCACCATTCCGGAGGATGTATCAGCCAATATTACCACTTTCCGGCTGGAACCGGAGCCGTCGGAACGGCTTTTAACGTTCTGTGAGGAACACAGGATCTCCATGACCTGCCTTCTGCTCATGGGCCTTAGGACCTATCTTCAGAAGCAGAACGGAAATGAGGATGTTTCTCTTACGACCACTATTGCAAGAAGGGCCACTCTGACCGAGAAGCGATGCGGCGGTACCAGGATCCACTGCTTCCCCTTTAGGACCATTATTTCACGGGACAAGACCTTCTTAGAGGGAATGGAGATCATCCGGGATACACAGAATCAGTATTTCCGGCATGCAAGCTACAGCCCTACGGAGTATTTTAATTACAGAAAGAAATTTTATAACCTGGAAGACGGCCTGACCTATGAGCCCCTGGCTCTGACCTATCAGCCTCTGGCTATGAAATATGAGGGGCCGGGCCTTGATAAGATGGGCGGGATCCGCTATGATACAGCCCGTTACTCCAATGGTGTGGCAGGACAGCCGCTGTATCTGACTGTGAGCCACCGCGCTCTGGACGATGGTCTGGATTTCTGCTTTGAGTACCAGACCGGTATTGTGACGCCCCAGAAACTGGAAGAGGTATACTACTATCTGTGCAGGATCATTTTCAGAGGTGTGGAGGACTGCAGCAGGACGGTAGGAGAGATTATTGACATGGTATAAAAAGAGGGAGAAAAAGGATATGTTTGAAGAGTTAAAAGAGATGATCTGTGAGTATGTAGATGTAGAACCGGGAGAAATCCGGGAGGATTCCCGTTTTGTGGAGGACTTGGGCTTTAATTCCTATGATTTTATGAGTATGGTCGGAGAGATCGAGGAGCACTGGGACGTTGAAGTGGACGAGCGGGAAGTGGTCAATGTAAAGACAGTAAAGGACGCCATGGAGTATATCCAGTCCCTGCAGTAGGCTGTCTGAGGCGGGAAAGAGGAAGGAGAAGGAATGGAAGCAAATACATTACAGGAGATCATAAGCCGGGCGGCTGATTCTTACGGCAGCCAGACCGCGTTCCGCTATAAGGTAAAGCGGGAGCTTGAGGAAAAGACCTATGAAGATCTGCACAGGGATACCATGGCCTTTGGCCGTATGCTGGAAGAAAAGGGGATGAGAGGAAAGCATATTGCTGCCATAGGCCCTACCAGCTATGGATGGATCACTTCATATTTTGGCGCGGCAAACAGTAAAAGTGTGGCAGTTCCCATTGATGTACAGCTTCCTGCGGAGGCAGTCTGTGAGCTCTTAAACCGGGCAGATGTGGAAATGCTGGTGTTTGATGAGGGGAGGATGGATGTGGCAGAGGCTGCCGCTTCCTCCTGTCCAAAGATCCGTGAGTTTCTTTCCATCCAGTCTCTGCCTGAGATTTTAGAGGCATACCGGGGAGAATTTCACTGTGAGGTAAAACCGGAGGACCTGTGTACCATTCTCTTTACCTCAGGAACCACAGGAAAGAGCAAGGGCGTTATGCTGACCCACCGGAATCTGGCGGACAATGCCCTGTGTCTGGATATGAAGATCCCTCAGGGAACCGTATCCCTGACCGTTCTTCCCATTAACCATGTGTACTGTCTGACCATGGACATTATAAAGGGCATTTCCATTGGAATGATCATCTGCATCAATGATTCGATCATGCGGTTCCAGAGAAATTTAAAGCTGTTCCAGCCGGAAATCGTGCTTTTGGTGCCTATGATCATCGAATCGCTGGCAGGAAAATTAAAGGAGATCGATCCGTCTGTTCCAAAGGAACAGGCTGCAGCGGCCATATTCGGCGGAAAGCTTAAGACCATCTGCAGCGGAGGCGCTTACCTCGATCCGGACTGTATCCGTCTTTTTAAGGAGTTTGGCATCACCATTCTTCAGGGATACGGCATGACGGAGTGTTCTCCTGTGATCAGCACCAATCTGGAGTGGGAAAATAAGATCGGATCCGTAGGAAAGCTTCTGCCAAACTGCGAGGCAAAGACCGTGGATTACGAGCTCTGGGTACGGGGAAGCAGCGTGATGCAGGGATATTACAAGATGCCTGAGGAAACGGCTGCCGCTCTGGAGGACGGCTGGTTAAAGACAGGAGACTTAGGCTATGTGGACGAGGATCGTTTTGTATTCCTTACCGGCCGCAGAAAGAACCTGATCATCCTTGCAAATGGAGAAAATGTATCTCCTGAGGAGCTGGAAAATGAGCTGGGCCGAAATGACCTGGTAAAAGAGATTCTGGTGCGCGAGCATGAGAAGGTCATCGAGGCAGAAATCTTCCCGGATCCGGAATATATGGAAAAGCATACGATTACAGAGCCAGAGCCGCTTCTTCAGGAGCTGGTTGACCGCCTGAATGAGACGATGCCTGTCTATAAGCGCATTGCCCGTCTGGTTGTGCGAGAAGTGCCCTTTGAACGGACCGCCGCAGGAAAGATCAAGCGGTTTTAAGGCAAAACAGAAGAAAGGAAAATGAAAGGCCCTGTCCTCTGAGGATGGGGTTTTTTCATGTTTTTTTCAGGAAATGTTTGAAATCTCCGGAATTGGGAATCCTGTGAGTGTATGGATGAAGCAATGAAACTCAAAATAAGGAGACAAGCCATGGAACGAAATTCAGATTGGAATGGAAATAGACAGATGTACCGCTCAGTGATCCGGGGAGACCTGTTTTATGCGGATCTTTCACCGGTCAAGGGATCGGAGCAGGGAGGGATCCGCCCGGTTTTAGTGATCCAGAATGACACGGGAAACCGGCACAGCCCGACGGTGATCGTAGCTGCCATTACAAGCCGGACGACCAAGGCAGCAATTCCCACCCATGTAAGTCTGGATAAGACGCTGTGCGGATTAAAACAGGATTCTACGGTGCTTACAGAGCAGATCCGCACCATTGACCGCAGCCGCTTAAAGGAATACATAGGGCACCTGGACCGGCGGCAGATGGGCGGTGTGGACCGCGCCATGGCAGCCAGCCTGGGGCTGGAATGGTATTTCCGGTCTGGCGGAAATATGTCTGGCAGTTATGAGATTATGGCACAAACATAACCTGAAAGAATAAAAAATATGAAAATACGGTATGTTCTATCTGATTGACTTCCGAATAAAAGGGATTATAATGACAGTTATTCCAGAAGGAAGGAGATAAGAGTATGAACACACTTGTAATTGTAATGATTGCAGCGGTATGTCTTTTGGCGGGATATACCCTGTATGGCCGGTGGCTGGCAGAAAAATGGGGCATAGATCCCAAGGCCAAAACGCCTGCCTGTGCACTGGAAGACGGACAGGATTATGTGCCCACAGACGGATGGACGGTATTCGCCCACCAGTTTTCATCCATTGCGGGGGCCGGCCCTGTGACCGGAGCGATCCAGGCCGCTGCTTTTGGATGGCTGCCCGTGCTTTTGTGGGTGATCCTGGGAGGCATTTTCTTTGGAGCAGTTACGGATTTCGGAGCACTGTATGCCAGTGTAAAGAATGAAGGAAAGTCCATGGGGCTTCTGATCGAGCGGTATATTGGAAAGACAGGGAGAAAACTGTTTCTTTTATTTTGCTGGCTTTTTACCCTGATCGTAATCGCAGCTTTTGCAGATATGGTGGCAGGTACGTTTAACGCATATACCGTGGCTGACGGAGCGGCAGTTCTTTCTCCGGCCGCACAGACCAATGGAGCGGCAGGAAGTATTTCCCTTCTGTTTATTGTATTTGCGATGATATTTGGAGTGATCCAGAAAAAACTACAGTTAAAGGGCTGGAAGAAAACGGCAGCGGGACTGGCCTGTACGGCGGCTGCTCTTGGGATTGGAATGGCATTTCCGCTGGCAGCAGGAAAGGATACCTGGTCCTATCTGACCTTTGCATATATCTTTATGGCAGCCGTGCTCCCCATGTGGCTTCTGATGCAGCCCAGGGATTATATGACAACCTTTATGTTTGCCGGCATGATCATTGGTGCTGCGGCGGGTCTGGCAGTGGCGCATCCGTCCATGAACCTCCCTGCATACACGGGCTTTAAAAATGCATCCATGGGAGATATGTTTCCTATTCTGTTTGTTACGGTAGCCTGCGGAGCTGTATCCGGATTTCACAGTCTGGTATCATCAGGAACTTCATCCAAGACCATTTCCAATGAAAAGGATATGCTGAAAGTGGGATATGGAGCAATGGTTCTGGAAAGTCTTCTGGCAGTTTTGGCCCTGTGTGTGGCAGGCGCTGCTGCAGGAGCAGACGGAACGCCTGCTGTGGGTACTCCCTTCCAGATCTTTTCAGCCGGTGTGGCAGGATTTCTGGAAATGTTTGGAATCCCTATGTATGTAGCCCAGTGCTTTATGACCATGTGTGTATCAGCTCTGGCTCTTACAAGCCTTGATTCCGTTGCAAGAATCGGCCGTATGTCCTTTCAGGAGCTGTTCAGTACAGATGATATGGAACAGGCGGAGCACTGGAGGCAGGTGGTATGCAATAAATATTTTGCAACTATGATCACATTAGCCTGCGGCTTTATCCTGACAAAAATCGGATATTCCAATATCTGGCCTCTTTTTGGAAGCGCCAATCAGCTTTTGAGTGCTCTGGTTCTCATTACGCTGTGCGTCTTTTTAAAGGTTACGGGCAGAGAAAACAGAACGCTGTTCCCTCCGCTTATTATCATGCTCTGCGTTACCTTTACCGCTTTAATTGAGCGTTCCATTGCACTTGTTCATGCTTTTGGCGCAGGAAGCGCCGTATTTATGGTAGAGGGACTGCAGCTGATCATTGCCGCTCTTTTAATGGTTCTCGGTGTGATCATCGTGTATACCTCCGGTCGTGAGCTGTTTCGGAAAAAGGAGGTTCGGGAAAAGAGCGTGGGAAAGACCGGTATTCAGGCAGGCGCATAAATGATCCAGGGGAAAAATGAGTATTTAAGAAAATAAGAAAAACGGACGGAATCCTGTTTGGGGCCGTCCGTTTTTATGGATTCGGGCCGTCCGAAAGCTGTTTCGGTTCTGTTTTTCCGGCGGCGAGGATGGCAAAACAGAAAAAAATGTGTTATAGTAAGGAATGGCATCCAGAGGGTGCCGGAGAGGAGAATGTACTGTGAAAAAACAAATTTCTGTATTGACTGCACTCTTAACCGCAGCAGCCTTTGCTGTAACCGGCTGCGGCGCATCCAGTGGTAACGCGGCTCCTTCCGCTTCTTCTAAGGCCGCCTCTCAGGAGGTTTCAGAGGAAACAAAACATTCAGAGGCAGAAACCACTAAGGCAGAAAATACTGGGGCAGAGACCGGCTCTGAGACGGTTTCAGAAGAGGCGAAGGAAGACTCCGGCGCAGCCGCTGTCCGTGTGGGCTCCTTAAAGGGACCTACCTCTATGGGACTGGCCTATCTGATGGAAACTGCCAAAAACGGAGAAACTGCCAATACATATGAATTTACCATGGCAGGGAAGGCAGATGAGCTGGTAGGAAATATTGCAAACGGAAGCCTGGATATTGCGCTGGTGCCTGCCAATGTAGCCAGCGTGCTTTACAATAAGACGCAGGGGCAGGTAAAGGTCATTGATATCAATACACTGGGAGTTTTGTATGTAGTGGCTTCGGATGATTCCATTTCCACAATGGAAGATTTGAAGGGTAAAACCGTATATATGACAGGAAAAGGAACCACGCCGGAATTTGCCATGAATTATCTTCTGGCTGAAAACGGCCTTGGCTCCGGGGATGTAACCATGGAGTTTAAATCCGAGGCTGCAGAGGTTGCTTCTATATTAAAGGAAGATCCGTCTGCCATCGGCGTGCTCCCTCAGCCCTTTGCTTCAGCGGCCTGTATGCAGAATCCGGAGCTGAAAACAGTGATGGATCTGACCGAGCAGTGGGATCTTTTAAATAAGGAAGGAAACAGCCGGATGGTTACGGGAGTTACCATTGTCCGCACCGGATTTTTAGAGGAGCATGAGGCTGCTGTGGAGCAGTTTTTAAAGGATCATGCAGAATCTGCGGAGTATACATCTGCTGAGCCTGAAAAGGCCGCACAGCTGGTAGCTGATATTGGGATCGTAGAAAAGGCTGCTATGGCCCAGAAAGCGATGCCTCTCTGCAATATTGTATGCATTACCGGTGAAGAAATGAAACAGGCCCTTTCCGGCTATCTGGAGGTGCTTTCCGGACAGGATGCCAAGTCCATCGGCGGAACACTTCCCGGAGATGACTTCTACTATCTGCCATAATGAAAAACATGAAAATATCTTCGCGTTTAAAAACATATATGATATGGCTTTTCTGGGCGGTTCTCTGGCAGGCCGCCCACTTAGCCATCCAGAATGATGTGATTTTTGTGGGGTCCTTCGATATGCTTGGGGCCCTTTGGCAGCTTTTACCGGAAGTTTCCTTCTGGCAGACGCTGCTTCATTCATTTTTTAAGATCAGCGCCGGCTTTCTCATGGCTTTTGTTCTGGGGATTCTCCTGGGGTGGGCCAGTTACGCCTGTTCCTTTGTAAAGGATCTTCTGGAACCTCCCATGCTGCTGATCCGTTCCGTTCCCGTGGCCTCCTTTGTGATCCTGGCACTGATCTGGATCGGCTCTGACGGCCTGTCCGTGTTTATTTCATTTCTGGTTGTGATCCCTATGATCTATACGGGAACGCTGACCGGTCTGGAACATACGGACAGGGAGCTTTTGGAAATGAGCCGAGTTTTTTCGTTTTCCTTTTTCAAACGCCTTCGATATATATATATTCCGGCCGTTCACCCCTATCTTTTAAGCAGCTGCCGTACGGCTCTTGGGATGAGCTGGAAATCAGGAGTTGCGGCAGAGGTGATCGGCATACCTCAGGCGTCGATCGGAGAGCAGCTCTACTATTCCAAGCTCTATCTGGATACAGCGGGCCTGTTTGCCTGGACCTTTGCCATTATTGTGATCAGCGCTGTCTTTGAGCGCTTTTTTCTGAGCCTGCTTATGCGGGTACGCCACTGATGAGGAGGTTGTATGAAGCTTTGCATCGAGCATCTTTCTAAAAAATACGGAGAACTGCAGGTCCTTCGGGATCTGAGCCTGACGCTGGAGCAGGATGCCTGTTATTGCCTGATGTCGCCCTCAGGCTCAGGAAAAACAACCTTTCTTCGGATCCTCATGGGGCTTGAAACGGCTGACAGCGGAAGGATTTTTACTCAGGATGGGCCTGGGTGGCCTTTGAGGATTTCTGCAGTTTTTCAGGAGGATCGTCTCTGTCCTTCCTTTTCCCCTATGGAAAATGTGCAGATGGCATTAAAAGAAAAATGGAAGGAAGAAAAACTGGCCCAGGCCATGACCTGCTTACTTCCTAAAGAATGCCTTACCCGCCCCGTGTCCACCTTGAGCGGAGGGATGAAGCGGCGCACCGCCATCCTGCGGGCCGTTCTTGCGCCTTCCCATATGCTTGTAATGGATGAACCCTTTACCGGGCTTGATGAGGCCCTTAAACTGGAGGTGATCCGCTATATTCTGGAAAACCGCCGGAACCGCTTCCTCCTGATCACAACCCATCAGGAGGAAGACGTAAAGCTCCTTGGCGGAGTCCGGATACAGCTGGATTAAGGGCTGCTTATCGGGGCTGGGGCGCCTGATCCGGATCAAAGGCCGGATTAAAGGCATAGAAATTGCGGCTGTCCAGTTTTTCCTGGGTGATTCGGAGGGTTTCACCGAACCGCTGGTAATGGACGATCTCACGTTCTCTCAGGAACTTGATAGGTTCGCATACGTCATAGTCTGTTACTACCCGGAGGATGTTGTCATAGGTACTCCGGGCTTTTTGTTCTGCTGCCATATCTTCATGAAGGTCTGTGATCACATCGCCCTTGGACTGGAATTCGCAGGCATTAAAGGGAATGCCGCCTGCGGCCTGAGGCCAGATTCCGGTGGCATGGTCAATATAATAGGGTCCGAAGCCCTGTTCTACCAGCTGCTCGGCTGTGAGGTTCCGGGTCAGCTGATGGACAATGGCGGCGATCATTTCCAGATGTGCCAATTCCTCTGTGCCGATATCGGTCAAAACAGCCTTGCCTTCTTTATAAGGCATGGCGTAGCGCTGGGACAGATAGCGCATGGATGCGCCCATCTCGCCGTCGGGGCCGCCGTACTGTAATAACCTATGATGTGTAATAAAAGAACGTAAAACTCCGGGTTTCCCGGTCAAATACTATCTTTTCGCAGAGAGATCGCAGAGCGTTGCCTTTGGTTTCGTTATCTGCGGTCGGATCGGAAAGTGTTTGATACACACAGGATACCTTTGCCATCATTTCAGCCTGATCCGGTGGAGCTGCCTCTGTCTGCTGGGCCTTTTGCCGGAGCTGATCCAGGGCGTTCTCCAGTTCCTTGCGTTCTGCGTTCAGGCGTAGTTTGTTCTGCTTATATTCTTCCAGGGTATCTATTTCATTTTCATATGCCTCCCGGATGCGTCGCTCTTTCACCGTGATGCGTTCGAGGGCTTCTTTTATTGCAATTTCTTCCTCGCTTATGTCATTTTCGGTTTTTGGGATGTGTTCGTATTCAAGGCGGTTATTTCCAAGGGCTTCCTCCAGAGATCGGAGCACGGTGCGTTCTGCAATTCTGGCAGATACGCAGCAGGAGCCGGGATGGAAGCCTTTGGCGTACTTCCAACACTGAAAAAAATCCGGGCGCTTCTTCTGATCGTTGGAGCGGTTGAATCCCAGGCTGCTGCCGCAGACCCCGCAAAACAACATACCGGACAGCCAGTGAGCATTTGCAGAGGCTTCCCGGCGCTGCTTTGGACGGTATTCAGAGGTTATGCGCTTCTGGACATCGTCAAATACAGAGGTAATGGAAGGGCGGGTTTCATGGGTTCCATGAAATGTGATACCGTTCCATGTGACCTCCCCGGTGTAAAAGGGATTGGTAAGGATTCTGTAGATGCTTCTCCGCTCGAAAGGATTTCCTCTCCGAGTGCGGTAACCCATGGTGTTGACAGATCGGGCAATACCGGTCATGTCACGGCCGCTGTGGTAAGCCTGAAATATGTATTCCACTATGGGATAAGTATCTGCATCGATTACAAAGGGCTTCCCGTCACCCACAGCCTTATATCCTAAGCATGGAGAGGTCTGATAACCTTCTCTCAGGGCTTTTTCTGTCATGCCTCTCTTAACCTCTCCGGAGAGATTAAAGGAGTAGTATTCATCAAACCACTCGATGATGGTTTCAATCAGACGTCCGAACATTCCTTCCATGATGGGCTCTGATATGCTTTTAATCTCAATGCCACATTTCTTCCGGAGGATGCCCTTGTAAAAGGTGCTTTCTTCCTGATTGCGGGCGAACCGGGAGAATTTCCAGAGGTACAGGCGTTTGAATGGGGCAGGCTTCTGGGATTTGGCAATGGCAATCATGCGCTGGAACTCCGGGCGGTTGTCTGCCTTGCGGCCGGAAATACCCTTTTTCTCCTCGAAAATGTATTCCTTGGGGATCACGAAGCCGTCTGCTTTGGCAGCGTCCAGAATCATTCGCAGCTGGGCATCCGGGGAAAGCTCTGTCTGATCGTCGGTACTGACACGGATGTAGGCGGCCCCGATTTCCAAGGGTTGTGCATTGCTGGTGGATAATTGTGACATTATATCATCTCCTTGTGGATTGTATGAAAAGTGGGTACAAAAAATACACCCCTTGCCAGGATGTACCAGAAATGATATAATTCAGGTGTTCAAGCTGAATTATCTTTCCGGGCATCCGGCAAGAGAATCTATGTAAAAGCCGTTCCTGTTGGTGCAGGGGCGGTTTTTGCGTTATATTATATTAGTTTTTGGATTTCCAGTTTACTCTGAGAATAAATCCGATAATCCAATATATACCTCCGGTTAACAGCCCAAGAATGAATATCCAAGACCATTTTAAATACCAAGGTAATTTCTTTGCAGTTTTTTCCGGTACGGTTGCACTGGAACTGGAAGATGCGGAGTTATTTATGATGATATTCTTGTCGTGTGCGGATGTTAAGTCTTCTACCTGTTTACCGCATTTAGGACAGACAACGCAATCCTTATCAATAAGCTCTCCACAGTGCTTACAGTATTTCTGATTATTTTCCATACTTTTTCTCCCTTCAATAAAATTTATTAAAACGCCATAGGCTATTTTAACCTTAATTCAATCAATTCTTTTTTGTAGCCCAATACACGTGCTACCTGTTCGATAGTATATTCCTGATATTTGAAATATTCATATAAAGTCTCATCTGTAATCAAAAATTCAACGGCAAATTTATTCGCTTCTATTTCTAATCTATCCACAGACTGGTAAGTATTTGCAAGTAAAAAAGGTGTATTTGCTTTAGGGTGCATAATGGCATGGCCCAACTCATGAGTGGCAGTAAAAATACGCTGAGTGCCTTCAAGATTACAGTTAAGATGTATTTGTTTTTGACGCAGTACAAGATTGTAGTATCCCCTGATAAGGCCAAGTTCTTCAGATAAGAGAAGAATTTTTTTTGCCCGGATAATGTCAAAAGGATTCTCTGTTTTGTAATATCGCTTTAAATAGGCAACTTCGTTATGTATATCCAATAAAATCACTTCTCCTGATTTTCAGAATTGAGATAACGCTTGTTTGTGAATTTTTTTGCATTGATTTTGGCAACCCGTATACTGTGCTCCAAGCTTGCTTTTAAAAGCTCCTTGGTTTCATCGTCTAATGGTGCGCCATCAAACATAAGGGCACCCTGTTGTCCTTCCAAATCAGAAAGTGTTTGTTCTAATCGGCGGCTGATATCTCTTTCATCACGAGTATTAAGCTGTGGATGCTCTTTTGCACCATCATCTGTTCCTGTCATCAGATAATCAATAGTTACCCCAAAATAATCAGCGATTTTTTGTAAACGGTCATATTTAGGGGTGCTGTGTTTCCATTTTGAGATGGAACCATTGGAAAAACCAAGTTCTTTTTCTAATTTACCCTGTGATATACCAGTTGACTTTCGCAGATTTTCAATTCGTTCAAATACCGTCACATTATTCCTCCTTAAAATACAGAAAAAATTCTGCAATTACCCCTTGACAAACAGAAAGTTTTCGGTATAATAAGAGACAAGATACAGAAAACTTTCGGTAAAAAACAAAGAGAATGCTACCGAAAATATTCAGTTTAGTTGACAACTTCATATTAGAATATTTTCAGTAAAAAGTCAATAGGAAATCGAAAATTTTCCGTATTAGATAAAAGACGTGGAGGTGAGAAATTGTTATACGATAATGTGAAACGAATTTGTGACGAAAAGGGGATTTCGGTAGGAAAACTGGAGAAAGCACTTGAATTATCAAACGGAAGCATTTGCAAGTGGAACGAAAGTGAACCCGGAATCCGCAAAGTACAAAAAGTGGCAGATTATCTGGGAGTTTCGATTGAGGAACTGCTGAAGGACTGAGGACGGGAGGTGAGGATACGAAAATTTTAATAAGCGAACATATTCGCAAGCAGGTCATAAAAAACCTGCTATTGGCTCATGAGAGAATAGCAGGCGAAGGAGATGTGAAAAGCATAGTAATGCTTTCAAAATTTATTTTGCAACTCTCCAAGAGTTTTAACAATGAGTTGCTGGAGTTGCGGTCTGAAAAAGATAATGATACTCATAACACTCCACCAGATGAAGGTTAATAAGATGTTGCAGGTTTTAAATAGAATTTTTGTTTCATCAAAGCCTATATAAGTCAATAATTTTTTCGGGGCGTAAATAATTAATTCTATCCAATACACAGGGTTAAGTGAATCAAGCATACGTTGTCGGTAAACACCTTCAGCTTCGCAAAACATACGAATAGCACCGTTATAAATATAGCTATTTGTTGATGGAAAATTGGTAAAAACATCTACATTGAAACTTGCGACTTGGTTGCATCCAATGGGCTGTGATATGGGGGTTGAAAGGTTTTGTACACCCGCTCTTTTGAAAAGAGAAATAGTTTCATGTTTGCGAGTAGGAAAGGTTGGATTGGTTCCGGATAACCATTTGATGTGAGCGCGATTCAGCTGTTTGATACGAAAATAAAAATATGTATTGGTTAGAAACTTGTACATTATAACGATAGCAACCAGAGTGAAATTCATAGTGGCTCCTCTTTATGGGAATTTCAGCATGGCGGTGCTGATAGATACCAGTATAGGGCAGAGGAGAAGACAATGCAAGATGTACAGCCCATACCGCATAAAATCAAAAAGGAGGTGGTTATAGTGAGGGAATACGGCTTCACGAATTACGTTGACATAGGCAGAACCGGGCAGAAGGTCCCCATGGATTCCCTCAGCCCGGAGGAACTTAAGAAGGTCGCATACGCCATGCAGGAACAGGCAATGGCGGTGCTGCAAATGAGAAGGAAAGACAAGACCGCCTGAGAGCGGTCGGAAAGGACAAGCAATGCAATCAGAACCAATTAAGTATCAGCCCCCAGTGGAGGGCGTTGTAGTAACCAGGAAGGAAGAGGAGCAGATCCTCAAGCTGGGCCGGATCGCCGGGGAGCAGCTCAGGCAGAGCCATAAGGATGTGCGGCTGTTCGGCCGGCTGTCTACGGTGATGGCGTTCCTGCTGGGGATGGAATCAGCGGTGCTGTGGTTGGTGGCCTGTGGAATTGTAACACTGTGAGAGGAGGTGAGAAAAGGATGGTTAGAGGAGCAAAGACAATAGCGGAATTTAAGATCCGTAAACATCTGGAAAAACTGGAAGAGAGAGGCCTTGTGATGGACAATATATCATTTGAGATGAAGAGCCAGAATGAAGCAGAGCTGACAGATGTGAATGGAGACAAACTGAGATTGATCTACGATCAGGAAACACGGACGGTTATAGAAATATGAGGGAGAGGAAAAGAATAAAAAAGGACCTGCACAGCGGCAACTGTGTTAGGTCCGGAAACTAAAAATCAACACCCTCTATTATGAGGGAGAACCGAGGGAAAATCAAGATGGCAAACCGAAAAAACGATGTTTTTTGTGCAGACAACCAGTATGAGGAAGCCCTGATGCTCATGGGCCGGGTTAATGCGCTGGCTGGAATCATTAAGACAAGCAGGTATACGATGATTGAATGTGAGACTGTGGCGGCAGTATTGGGGTTCGACTTAAATGCTGAATGCAGCGAGAAAAAGGAGAAAGAATGTACTACAAAGGAATAGGTCCTGAGGCCGGGACAATCGTGGAGGAAGATCAGGCTTATCAATACGCATTGGAGAGATGCCTGCATGGTGCGATAGAGGAACAGGAAGAATTCCGGGAAATGCTGACAGAATGGTATTACTCTGGGAATTGGATAAAGGAGGAGCCGTGTTAAAGAGTTATGAGGAACTGAGAGAGATTGATGTAACGCCATTTTGTGATGACAGGGATGGAGTAATGTATCTGCCATATAACAAGTGTATTGACCTGTTACGGGAAAATGGGGCTGAAAAAGCATACTTTCTTCCAGTACAAAACCCAAAAACCGGAGGGAGCCTGTACGAATCAGAGACAACATTTACAGATAAAAACGGGGTCTCAAACCGGTGTTACGAAACCAGGATAGAAATCCATATTGATGACCAAGTCTATTATATGCAGTCTCCTGTTATGAATGGAGCTAATCCTGTAAAAGACAATTCCATGAGCCAGCAGAGAGTGTGGAACAGCATGACGAGAAGTTTTGTCAAAGCGGTTGCCATGTATACCGGCCTTGGATTTGGGCTCTGGTTGAAAGAAGAGGCGGATGAGCGAAAGAAGCAGGCTATGGAAGACCAGTTCCATGACATACGAAAGGTTAAGGAACGGGTACTTAAAACTCTGACAACCATCCAGAAAGAAGGGAACCTGACTTTGGAACAGGTGGCGGATCGGATGGGAAGGAGTGCGGACGAATTAAATACATGGTTGAAACAGTATGACATTTTGTTTGCAGTTGAGAATAATCTGGAAATTGTTCTTAAAAAGGTAAGGCAGGACAAGCATGATAAAAGACCACGATAGGAGCTACTACGTAGGGGCGAGCGATACAGCGATGATACTCCGCAGCTTTGGAACAAAGACATTTGAAGCCTGGTATTTGGAAAAGATGGGGCTGGTTCATGGAAGCCTTTCTACAGACGCTATGATGGCAGGAACCGCTTACGAACATAGGATTTTAGATGCGCTTGATATTCCAGGAATGGAAAAGGATGAGCAGGTGATAAAGGGAAGGCTGCGGGTGAACTTGGACGGTCGCGCAGGTGATACCATTTATGAGGTAAAGACTTATAAGACAGGTAAAGAGTTCCGTCCATCCAAGGCTTATCGGGATCAGGTACAGGTGCAGATGTTTGCGACCGGGATGCGAAATGCCTTTATTGTGGCATATCCTCTTTCCGAAGAGGAGTATCAGAACTTTTACAGGGATATTGATAAAGCTCTGATACAGATGTTTCTGATTGCGTATGATGATGAGTTTATCAGCAAGGTATACATTCCACGTTTGGAGTATGTATCAGCTTGCCTGGATGCAGGGGCGTTTCCAACAGAGGAACATTATGGAGAGTTTAGGAAGTTTAAAGAATATCACAAAGGACTGGGCTAATGGAAAATTCCTGCTGACCTTTGAGATGGAGCAGGATATTGGAAGCCAGATAGAAGAGATTAAAGACCAGCTACTGACGGTTACAGCAAAGAAATTCCGGAGAAAGCGGAGCCTTGATGCAAATGCATATTACTGGCAGTTGATTACAAAACTGGCGGGCAGGCTAAAGGTTTCTAAACCATACTTGCATAACCTAATGTTGCGCCGGTATGGTCAAACCGAGATTGTTGATGGGAAGATGATTTACCTTGTTTTACCGGACAGTGATGATGGGAGCAGACGGGCGGATGAGGCGGAGACTTATCACATCAAGCCGACCTCAGAGGTCAAACAGGGAACAGACGGAATGATGTACCGGACATACCTGATGCTTCGCGGTTCCAGTACATATAACACCAAAGAGATGAGCGAGTTGATTGACGGCTTGGTGTCAGAGTGCAGGGAGCAGAGGATTGAAACAATTCCTCCGGAAGAGCTGAAACGAATGATGGAGTTGTATGAAACGAATTGGAGAAAACACCATGAAGAAACTGTTTAGCGTACTTACAGATGATTTGCATCATTGTATCATCACGGGGGATTGTAATGTTGCCATCCACCATGTATTTAATGGGCCGAACCGGTATCTATCAGAAAAGTATGGTTTTCTGGTTCCGCTCCGGCCTGACTGGCACAATATGACTTCTTACAGTGTACATATGGATCAGGTGTTTGATGAAAGCTTAAAACGCAAGGCTCAAAGATATTATGAAGAGCACTATGGAAGCCGGGAGGATTTCCGGCGGGAATTTGGAAAGAGTTACCTCTGATGGCGAGGATAATATGTCACGATATTAAATGCCATTTTGGAATAAATGTCCTAAGGCCGGTGCGTCTGACCGTCCATCGGCCGGAAAGGAGGTAAGGTGGGAAAGACACAAAGAGAAAAAGGGAAACGCGGGGAGCGTGAGCTGGCGGGCCTCCTGAGGGAGTACGGTTATGACTGCCGTAGGGGGCAGCAGTATTGCGGGACCTCCGGTGATGCGGATGTGGTAGGGCTTCCGGGTGTCCATATAGAGTGTAAAAGGGTGGAACGCCTAAATCTTCAAGATGCTATGTCACAGGCTGTAAGAGACACAGAGGCAGAAAAAATGCCTTTTTGTGATGAGATATATCCAGCGGTATTCCATCGGAGAGACCGATGCGAATGGTTAGTGACGATGAGGCTGGAAGACTGGATCCGGATATACAAAGAGTGGGAAGCAGACAGGGAGATGGACAGTAGGTGAAGACATGAATTACATAGCCATAATCAATTCTTTCTGGGATTCGGCCACGACAAATCCGTTGTCTACAGGGCAGGTGTCGTTATACTTTGCGTTATTGCATGTATGCAACAGAAGCAACTGGACAGAGTGGTTTCAAGCGCCGAATCAAGTGCTATCAGTACTGACGGGAATGAGTAGGTCAGGAATACTGAAAGCGAGAAACGAATTAAAACAAAGAGGGCTGATTGATTTCCGGGAAAGGGGAACCAAGACGACAGTGTACTGTATCACTATAGCAAATAGTAAGCAAGCTGGTATGCAAGATGGTGTGCAAAACAGTAATCAAAACAGTATGCAAGATGGTGTGCAAAACAGTAGCACATTATATAAACATAAACAAAAACAAAACAGTAAGAAAGATACTAACGTATCAAAAGAACCCACCGACCCGTCAAAGGTGAAACATAAGCATGGTGAATACGGTCATGTCCTGTTGACAGACCAGGAGCTTGAAAAACTGACCAGCGAGTACGGAACTTCCCTGACCACAGATGCCGTCCGGTACCTGGATGAGTATGTGGAAATGAAGGGGTACAAGCACAAGAGTAGTTACCTGGCTATTAGGAAGTGGGTCATTGACGCAGCAAAACGGGAGAGGAGGGAAAAAGGTGGATGCTTTGGAGAAGATGATAAGCCGGATAAGAACAGAGAGGCAGGAAACTATCTCGAAGATGCCGGAGAAGATTTCACAGGGTTCTGAATGTCCTGAATGTCATGGAACCGGATGGGTGTACTGGCGCGATGCGGAAGGCATAGAGTATGGGCGTCGGTGTGAGTGCGGTCTGGTAGAACGCCAGATCATGGAGCGCAAGCTGTCGTTCGCCAATCTTCCAGAGGCTTTTGCAGACATGGAACTCAATACATTCTGTCTGGACGTGTACCGGAAAGAGGACAGCAGGAAAACGATAAGGCAGGCGTGTTCTGCGATTAAATATTATCTGGATAACCTGGAGGATATGAAAGCTGCCGGAATGGGGCTGTACCTGTACTCTGATACAAAAGGATCAGGAAAAACAAGGATGGCGGCCAGTATCACCAACGAACTGATACGCAGGTACCGGATGCAGGTCAGGTTCTCCGGATCCATGCGGATTGTCCAGGAGATCAAGGCCACCTGGGATGACCGGGACCAAAAGGAAAGTGATCTTCTAGACGCGCTGGCAACGGTGGAAGTGCTGGTGATCGATGATTTCGGGACAGAGCTACCGAAGGAATGGATTGGAGAACGGTTTTACGCCATTATCAACGGGCGGTATCAGGATAAGCTGCCGACGATTTTTACCAGCAATTCCAATCTGGAGGATTTGCGGTACGATGAGCGGATTATAAACCGGATAAAAGAACGCACCTATCAAATCCCATTTCCGGAAGAATCAATCCGAGATGTAATTGCAGCAGAAAACCGGAAGGCTTTGATTTCCGGGATACAGAAAATGAGAAGATAAAGCTGAGGAAGTGCAATGATGAGAGAGTGTTGTGGGTGGCATATCCATTACGGGTGTATGCCGGGCAGGAAAGGAAAAGAGCTATGGAGAGATTAACACATCCCCGCAGTAGCGGGATCAAGACGGGATATTGGAGCCCAAATAAGAAAGATGAGCTGGTTGAGCGGTTGGCAGCGTATGAGGATACCGGGCTGACACCGGAAGAAATCGAACGGCTTAAGAAACAGCACCGCTGGATCCCGGTGGAGGAGAGGCTGCCGGAAGAATCTCTTAATAGTGTAATCGGCTGGGACAAATATAGAGAAAGATGCTGTTTTGTGCAGTATTATGCTGGCTCCTGGCATCTGGGTGATGAGTCGGTGAGGATTATTGCCTGGATGCCACTGCCGGAGCCGTACCAACCAGAGGAGTGACTTATGGAATATGGATATTACAACATGGACTGCATGGAGGGCATGAGGCGATTCCCAGATAAGTATTTCGATATTGCTATCACGGATCCTCCTTACTTTTCCGGCCCAGAACGCAGAGGGTATTATGGTCGGAAAGTAAGTCCGATAGGCGTACAGAGGCGCTACGAACCCTCAGAAAACTGGGAAGTACCAGGAGAAGATTACTTCCGTGAACTGGAACGTGTTTCCAAACATCAGATTATATGGGGCTGTAATTATTTTGACTGGAATTTTCCAACGGGAAGGATCGTATGGGACAAGTGCAATGGCTCCAGTAGTTTCTCGGATTGTGAGATAGCCTCCTGCAGTCTGCATGATTCTGTCCGCCTGTTCCGGTATATGTGGAATGGGATGATGCAGGGAAAGAGCATCGAAGAGGGCTGGATCCAGCAGGGAAATAAGAAGCTTAACGAGAAACGGATCCACCCAACCCAGAAGCCAGTTAATCTCTACCGCTGGCTGGTCCAGAAATATGTACAGCCGGGATGGAAGGTACTGGATACCCATGTAGGGAGTGCCAGCAGCCTAATCGCATATGAGGAAGCAGGGATTCCGTATGTTGGATTTGAGATTGATCCTAAGCGGTATGAGCTGTCGAAACAGAGGCTTGAAGAGCATCGGGCGCAGTTAACATTACATGATTTTGGGATAATTTAAGGCTCAGTTGTAGTAAACAGTTGTGGTATTAAACAGGTGGTTGTTGTATCGAGTTAAAACGAATTAAAGTCGAGTTAAAATTAAGGTTTAGAGAAAAATATGGATAGATTGACGAAAAGAAAAAGAAATAACGATGGGTCTGGAATTTCGACTGATAGTCTTATAGTTGAAAATGGTATGAGAAAAGGATTTCCGAGTAGTCACTGCGGGCGAATTGTAACAAAACTTGCGGAATACGAGGACATGGATGAACAGGGCTTGATTTTGCGGCTTCCGTGCAAGGTGGGAGATGCCGTGTATATACTTGCTGGGAGATTCGGAACATTTTACGAAGAAGACATATGCGATGGTTTTTTTGTAGGAAAAGATGGGACTTTACAAGTTAAGACACAAAACTATAAAGGAAATCACGGAACCTATGGCGAAGTGGGAAAAACATTATTCTTAAATCGTGAAGAAGCAGAAGCAGCATTGAAGAAAGTGAATTAAACTGACATTTAGGAGAGGATCATGGGAGAATGGAAGAGAACTATGGATATTCTGCCGCCTGAGAATCTGGTGGTGGAAACCAAGATTGATGATGGCGTATTCGTCCGAAATGAGCAGCCGTTGTACCGGTACAAGAATCTATGGTTTGCCCCAGATGGGAGTATGTATGTGTATTATACGCCGACACATTGGCGGGAGATTTTTTAGGAGGACAGATGATGAAAAATAAAGAGGGTTATCCGGATCCAACCGCAGGCAGGGCAATCAGGAATGCGGATCAGCAGCCAGAACAGGTGCAATGGTATTTCAGGACTGTTCGTGAACTGGCTAACCTGGTAGATCTGGAAGTGGAGAAACTGCCGAAGATACGCGATAAGAAAACCGGGAGGTTGTGGCCGTGAATGTACTTAAGGGCGTGGTAATTATTCTGTGGGCCATAACGGGGACGGTCAATCTGATACGGCACAACATTGACCGCAGGGATTACCTTATGGTCTGGGGCTCCCTGATGGCGGTGCTGATGATTTGGAGGTGATGTTATGCCGGGGCCAGTATATTATGACCTGTATGATTGCGGGAAGCTTGTGGGACGGTACAGCGGTGCAGAGATCTGCAAGATGTTTGGTTGGAAGTGCAGGCCTCAGGTCGACAAGTACAGCGACATGGGAATCCTGTACCAGAAGCGGTACCTGATTGTCCGAGTGGATATGGAAACCTGGGCGGATGAGTGGAATGAAGCCAGACAGAGGATTTTGAGGGCGAGGAGGTGATACCGTTGGACAAGCAGATATTAGAGCAGTACATAGATGCGTGTGAACTGATTAAGGACACCAAGGAGGAGATCCGGAAGCTGAGGAAGCGCCGCAGCCAGATACAGCAGGACAGCGTTAAGGGCTCTGCGCATGAGTTCCCTTACACCTTACAGACCTATCATCTGGAGGGGCTTGGGTATGCAGCTGTTAAGGATCCGGATGAGCTGGATCGTATGGAGGAGCTACTGGCGGAGCGGATCCGGAACGCAGAGAAGATCAAGCGCCAGGTGGAAGCATGGCTCAATACAGTTTCGCCCAGAATGCAGCGGATTATCCGGTACAGAGTGTTTGATGATATGACTTGGGCGCAGGTGGCTATGAAGATGGGGCGGAAGGCTACAGCGGATAGTGTAAGGATGGAGTTTGAAAGATTTATGTTAGTGGCGTAAAGTTTGTTCGATTTGTTCACACTGTTCGGTTTTGAAATGTTATAGTGTATCATGAAGCCAAAGGCATACAGCCGACGGCTTACACTTAAATCGACGGTCGCCAGGGTGCTACAGCCGGGTGGCCGGTTCGTCTGGCTCTGGTTCCATCCCAGGGCTGGACGCCCCCTTCTCCGGATCCTTAGCTCAGTGGTAGAGCAGTTGGCTTGTAAACCACATCGTCCCAGGTTCGATTCCTGGAGGATCCAGTGGTTTTCTTTTTTTACACATAATTTTCCTTCTCGGGAAAGGCTCCTGCTTTGAGGCGGGGGCTTTTCTTTTTGTCAACATATTGTGGATAATGTGGGGATAAGTACAAGATATTGGAATGGAGGTGAGCCTGATGGCATTAACGCCAAAACAAAAACTATTTGTGGATGAATATCTGATTGACCTGAATGCTACGCAGGCCGCCATCCGGGCAGGATATAGGCCAAGCAATGCAGAACAGATGGGATATCAGCTACTTCAGAAAACTTCAGTTTCAGACGCGATTAAAACAGCCATGGCAGAGCGGTCCCGACGGACAGGCATCAATCAGGACAGGATTTTGACGGAGCTGGCCTGTATCGCCCTGGTGAATCCTGCGAAGGTAGTTAATTTTGATGAGGCTACCATTCGAGAGGATGCACTTCCGGAAGACCTGGCAGCTGTAGCATCCGTCAAGGTAAAGAGATTCCCGACCAAAGACGGGGGAGAGGGAATTGAGAGGGAAATCAAGTTCTGGGACAAAACAAAAGCGTTAGATCTGGCAGGCCGCCACCTCGGTATGTTCAAGGACAAGCTGGAGGTTTCGGGCACTCTGGAAACAGAAAAGACAAAACTGGACGATCTGATCCAGCAGATGCACGGCGGTGATGGATAATGAGCACAGAGCGCCTGTTACTGTCCGAAAAATACAAGGCTTTCCTCCGATGTGATGCCCCTGTGGAGTTTCTGGAAGGCACTACAGCCGCCGGAAAGACAACGGTAGGCCTGTTTAAATTTATGCTTAAGGTAGCAGAGTCTCCCAAAAAGCTGCACATCATAGCTGCCAAGGATACAGGTACCGCAGAGAAGAACATCATTAATAAGGATTTGGGTATTGTTGATGATTTTGGTGTACTGGCTGAGTATAACGGCAATGGTACTAAGGACGATAAGATCCCGCATATTTTGTTTCACACGTCCCAGGGTGATAAGATTGTATATGTCATGGGATATGGGGACAAGAAGAAGTGGCAGAAGGCTCTTGGCGGTCAGTACGGCTGCCTGTATATTGATGAGGTCAACACAGCCGATATAGATTTTGTCCGTGAGGCTGCCATGCGCTGTGATTACTTTATGGCAACCCTCAATCCGGATGATCCGAATCTGGATGTTTATCGGGAATATATCAACTGTTCCCGGCCTCTGCCGGAGTGGGAAGAGGAAACGCCGCAGGAGATCCGAAACGAGCTGAAAGAAGAACCAAAACCTGGTTGGGTGCATTGGTTCTTTTCTTTTGTTCATAACCTTGGCCTGCCGAAAGAAAAGATAGACAAGATCATAGCCAACACGCCCAAGGGCACCAAGATCTGGAAGAATAAGATCCTGGGACTGCGTGGAAAGGCGACAGGCTTGGTATTCAGCAATTTTGACCGCGTCCATCATGTCAAGAGTAAGGAATGGGCCAAACAGTTTGTGCAAAGCCCAGACGAGCCGAGGAAAAAGGAATTTTTCATGTATTTTTCGGCTGCTGTTGATACGTCTTACTCCCAGAAATCTCCGGATACAATAGCAATGTCATTCCTTGGAATCACGAATAAGGGACGCTGTATTGTTCTGGCAGAAAAAGTGTATAACAATGCCACACTGGAAGTACCGCTTGCCCCATCCGATACGGTTCAGAATCTGGTTGATTTTCTGGACCGAAACAAGAAAGAATGGGGCCTGTCAAGAAATGCTTTCCTGGATAATGCAGATCAGGCAACCATGCAGGAGTGGAATAAATATAAGCGCCGGAACGGATGCGTCTATACGCTTAATAACGCATGGAAGCAGATGGAGATCATTGACCGCATCAACGCACAGCTGGGATGGATGGCATATGACGATAGCGCGAAAATAGAGCCATGCTTTTATGTGGTGGACACCTGCACAAATTACATTGCAGAGCTTGATTCCTATAGCTGGATGGAAGATAAGGACAACGTGCCAGAAGACAGAAACGATCATATGGTTAACTCCGTGCAATATGCATGGATTCCCTATCAGAGTAAGATTTTTAAGGGGTGAAACAGATGAATTGGATACAGAATTTTGTAAAAAAACTCTTTCGGATCCAGCCAGCCAGAGAAAGAGAGGTTGTAATCATAGAACCCCATACGTTTCTGGCAGATGTGATCCGAAATAAGCTATGGTACCGGGGAGACAGCGCGGAACTGGAGCAGTATTTTAAAAAGACAGCCCGCTGGGATGTAGAGAAAGCCAGATTTTGGGCGGCAACAGCTCAGGGAAGCGTTCGTAAGATGCACAGCGGAATCGTGTCTACGGTTGTGGACCGGTACAAGGATATTGTTCTGGCTGATATGGATGCAGTAACCTTCGGAGAAGGGCAACTGGAAACCGAGGAAATCTGGAAAAAAATATTTGACGGGGCCGACCTTAACAATGTGATCGGTGAGGGTATTTCTGGGGCGCTTGCTTCCGGAGACGGTGCTTTCAAGATTACAGCAGACGAGTGCAGTCCTTACCCGATCATTGAGTTTTATGATGCGGAAAATGTCAATTATGTATACAGTCATTCCCGGCTTAAGGAAATTAAATTCTATACGAGCTATAAATCCGGAAGCAAGGAGCTGCGGCTGGAAGAAACTTATGGATACGGGTATATCAAGTACAGGCTGTATGATGATTATGGTCGGGAGGTATCCTTAAAGCAGCTTACGGAAACGGCGCACTTGATGGATATAGGGATAGAGGGAGATCTGCTGCTGGCAGTCCCGCTCAAAATATTCTCATCAATCAAATACAAGCATCGTGGAAAGGCGTTATTTGACGGGAAGACGGACGTGCTGGATGGTTTGGACGAGGTAATAAGCCAGTGGATGGATGCGATCCGGATGGGACGTATTAAACGTTACATACCAGAGAATCTGATACCAAGAGATCCGGTTGACGGAAAGATGCTTCCGGCCAATCCATTTGACAATGATTTTATTGCTATCGGGGATAATATGGCAGAGAAATCCAATCAGCAGGTGGAGATTTCCCAGCCACAGATTTCCTACGAGGCATATGTCAGCAGTTACGCCAGTTTTCTGGACATGGTGTTGCAGGGTATCATATCCCCGTCTACTCTGGGGATTGATCTCAAAAAGACAGATAATGCCGAGTCGCAGAGGGAGAAAGAAAAGGTGACACTCCATGTGCGGAATAAGATTGTAGATGCTTTGAATGAGACGCTTCCGGAGCTGATCCAGGTGGTATTACAATGTTATGATCTGATGTGTGGGAAAGCACCAGGGGAGTATGAGCCGACAGTAAAATTCGGTGAATACGCTTCTCCTGATTTTGGTACCACAGTAGAGACAGTGGGAAAAGCCAAACAGTACGGCGTAATGTCCCTGGAAACCTCTGTGGATCAGCTGTATGGAGATACTTGGACGCAGGAAGAAAAGGACGCAGAGGTGGAACGCCTGAAAACAGAACAGGGTATTGCAGAGCTGGAAGAGCCGGGGATCAATCAGTCTGCCGGTTCTTTTCAGTTGAATACAGAAGGAGGCAGATCAGATGGTGGTGACAATAGGGAAAAAGGTCTGGGCGGTGAATCAGGAACGGTACAAGAGTCTTCTGGCGCTGGGAAGTGAGCAGGTTCCCTTTGGGGTGTACGCTATTGAAAAGGACGGGCAGGCAGAAATGCGCTTCGATCATTGCAAGAGCATTACCCAGCTGAAAAAACTGATTCGCCAATTCAAGGCGGCAGGCTATAAAGTATATGCAAACGGGAGGTAACTGCTATGGATATACCAGGATTTACATTGCTTCTGCAAGATTTTTGTGATTATTGCCCGGATTTTGAGGCGGAAGTTGAGTCCTTTGATTGTACATGCATTGGTCACAAATCCCCGAAAACGACTCATAGTATTAGGTGCAAGAATCGAAAGCGCTGCGCCCGGATTATGGAGAATTTGAAAGCGAAGTATCAGAATGAATGAGTATGACATTACAGCTGCTTTTAAAGTGATTGAAAATGAGCTGATCGCTTCCATGATCCGTAATATGGACCGCCACAGGGCCGAGGAAACAGCAGAGGGCTATGAATGGTCTATGTGGCAGGCCGAGCAGCTGAAAGCCCTGGAAAAGTATAAACGGGATAACCAGAAGAAGTATAAGAAGCAGTTCCAGAAGATAAACGGGGAGATTGACCTTCTGATCCGACAGGCCAGAGAAACGGGGAATATGCAGCAGGAAATAAAAATACTGGAGGCGATTAAAAAGGGGTTTCCGACCAAGAAGATCAGCAAGGGCGTGGCAGGAGAGTTCTTCCGTCTGAATGACCGTAAGCTGGAAGCTCTGATTGAGGCTACTACCCACGATATGGAGAAGGCTGAGACAGCGATCCTGCGCAAGGCAGAGGATGATTACAGGCAGGCGATTTATAACGCTCAGGTATACGCCAATACAGGCGCAGGAACCTATGAAAAGGCTGTGGACATGGCTACAAAGGATATGTTATCCCGTGGCATTAACTGTGTGCAGTATATCAATGGAGCTCGTCATACGCTGGCTGATTATGCTGATATGGCAATCCGGACGGCATCTAAGCGGGCTTACCTGCAAGGCGAGGGAGAGAAGCGGCAGGAATGGGGAATAGCCACGGTAATTGTCAACAAGCGTGGGAACCCCTGCCCCAAGTGTCTTCCGTTTTGTGGGAAGGTTCTGATCGATGATGTGTGGAGCGGTGGCCCTGAGGACGGGGTGGATCTGGAAACTGGGAAGAAATATCCCCTGATGAGTTATGCAATCAGCCAGGGGTTATACCATCCAAGGTGTCGGGACAGCCACACAACCTATTTTCCGGGTATTTCCACAGCGGACGATACATGGACAAAAGAAGAATTGGAAGCTATTGGACAGGAATACGAAGCAGAGCAGAAACAGCAGTATGCGAAGCGGCAGGAAGAGAAGTATGAGCGGCTGGCTGAGTATTCTTTGGATGCGGGGAATCAGAAAAAGTATGCTGAAAGACAAGCTCAATGGAAACAGCAGAATCCTCAGGGATGGCGGCGGCAGTTTATGAGGAACGGTTCTGCCGAACCTGAAAAAACTTGGAGGGAAAAATACAATGAGACGGTAGAAAAAGAGGCTGTTTTGAAGAACCGTTTAGACCAGCTCAATCAGGAGAGCCGGAAATGGGAAGAAAAGTATTTTGAAACCATGGAAGAAGAGTATGCTCAGAAATCACTTTCTAATGATCCGGAAATTGAGGACATCACAAAGAAGCTTGATAAAATTCAGGAGGGAAAGAAAACCTATGTTAAAATACGCCTGACAGAAGCCGAAAAGAGTATGGCAGAGGCAGGAATTGCTGAAACCGTTAAGTTATCTGAGAAAATGACAGTGGAAGCTATTGATATACTGGAAAATTTTCTTCAGGAAATGGTAGTGGATAATGGACTCCCATCATTGAAAGGGGTGAGATACGATCCGTCTTTTATCAATTTATACGGTGGAAAAGATACAGTCGCCCTTTATAACTGGGGTGACGAGACTATGTATATCGGAGAAATGCTGTCTGATCCAGATGCATATAAGCAGCACAGGCTCTTGGCTGAAAGATCGTATAAAAAACATCGTAATGAGTATGAACCCACTTGGAAGAGTACGATTGACAGCTTGGAAAAAGAAATACCCGAAGAGGATGACAGCGGGAGAAAAAAATATCTGACAAAAAATAGAAATGATGTACTTTCCGGATTGATTTCTCAAAGGAGGCTTGTGGCAGAGGATGCAAAAGACGCGATTATCCATGAATACGGGCACCATGTCCATAATAAAGCAAGTTCTGAAAGTAATATTTTTGGTTCCAAAGAGTTAAAATCGAGGAAATTTGCCGGATCATACGAATGGGGTGGAGTTCATGAGGGTAAAGTGACTGCGGCGCAGGTTAGTGATTATGCAGCAGAGTCGCCTCTTGAGGCATTTGCCGAGAGTTTTACAGCATATGTAAAAGGTGAAGATATACCTGAGAGCCTAAAATCTGTGGTAGAAGGAGCCATAGAAAAAACGGGCGGAAAATTGAAACAGCCAGTTGTAAAGAGGCTGGATTCTGGTATAATGAACTCAGGTGCAAGGATTATTAATACGTACAGTAAGGAAGCAGAAGAATTTGCCGAGATGTATTACAAAGAGATTAGAAGTTTTTCTACGGACACTGAGAAAATTGCAAAAAATCTTGGAAAGAGCGAAGATGATATAAGAAAAATCAAGGCATATTTGTTTGAAGATAATTCTTTATATGATCCAGATTCTGATACGTGGCGCAGGTTCGATCCTGATTGTGCGATTGCACAGAGCTGGCAGAGGCTTATGGTAGGTAAAGATATAAAGCCACATGACAGGACGATGATTGAGCATGAATTATTAGAAATGAGGATTAAGAAAGACAACCCAAGCATCACTCATTATGAAGCCCACGAGATGGCAACGGAGAAGTACGATTATCGGAAGGAGGCTGCAGAATATTATGGTAATCTTGAAAAACATAAAAAAGACAGAAAATAGTATTTCAGCTGACTATTATCCAGAAGGTAAGGAACCGAAAGGATTTATGAAAATGAGAATTTTGGATGAAGAAGTTGTAGAGCACGAAATGGGATGTATGATTTCTGCGCCTCATGTAAGATATGAATTGCGCAGACTTGCAAAACTTGATAATCCACCAACCGAAAAAATCGTGTTATGGTATTAATACCACCAGTCAGAAATGGCCGGTGGTATTTTTATACGCAAAATTAAGGAGGAACCACAATGGGAAATCAGGAATTTTTAAACATCTGCAAGGCCAAGGTAGCAGAGTATTACAACGAGAAGAAGGACAAAACCGATTTAACACCAGTTATGACAGTAAACGATGTGTTTGTAGTCTGGTACAGCAAGAGCCTCCAGAATCACAAGGCTCTGCTTAGTACACCAGTGTCTGACGGGATGTATTATGAGCTGACGTATAACGGAGACAAGAATGAGCTGTACTTTGATGCTTATAAGAAGTGGGAAAATATCTGTTACCCCATGTAATGGGCGTTGCGACGTCGCAACAGGAAGGAGCGCATGATGAATAGATTTCTAAGCTGGCTGAAACGGTTCTTTTGTCGGGCAAAGCCTGAATGTGAACACCGATATAGAAAGCACTGGTGCCGCCGCCATGGCCCTTATGGCGGGTATGTGAGGCGGTGTGTGAAGTGCGGAAAGGAGATCGAGAGATGAGTGAGTGTAAGAGAGAAATGAGATTAGATGATACAGCTGAGATGATGAGTAGCCCAGATTATAAGGAACGCTTTAAGGCTGAGTATTATCAGGTTGCGATCCGGTACCATAAACTGGAAGCCATGCTGGATAAATGGAATCAGGGTATGCTGGACTTTGAGCCGACCTGCCCCAGAAGTACCTACAATATGCAGGTAAAGGCTATGACGGATTATATTGCGGTTCTGGAGGCACGGGCAGTAATGGAAGGCATAGAGCTGTAGTCATAGCAAGTCATAGGATTAGTCATAGACACGCAGGCGGGGGTCTGGGTGTTATTTTTACGCCTTTTTTCGGCAGGCGTTAAAGAACCGGAAGAAAGGAAGGTGTCATAATGACGCAGGAACAGTTTGAAGCCCTTGGCATTGAGAAATCTCTTGCCAAGAAGGCCGCAGAGGAATCCAAAAAGGAGCTGGAGGGGTATGTAGCAAAAGACACATACGACCAGACAGAGCAGCAGCGTAAACAGCTGGAAACATCCGTCAATGACTACAAGACCCAGCTGGAGGCATTAAAAACGACTGCCGGGGACAATGCAGCGCTTACCCAGCAGATCACAGACTTCCAGAATCAGATCAAGCAGAAGGATCTGGATCATCAGAAAGAGATTACGGATCTTAAGCTGACCAATGCCATTAAGCTGGCTATTTCTGCATCTGCGCAGGATAGCGATCTGGTAGCCGGTCTGGTTGACAGAAACAAGCTTATCCTTGGCGATGATGGAAAAGTGACCGGTCTGGATGAGCAGGTAAAGGCTTTGAAAGAAAGTAAGCCATTCCTGTTCAAGGCGGAGCAGAAGCCTGCTGCAAAGAAAGGCTTCTTCCCGATTGGAGCCAAGGAAACGGATGGAGGCAGTGGCGGAGAAGGTGGTCGTATGACGATGAAGGAAGCGATCGCAGCCAAATTAGGCATGGGCGCAGATGAGAAAGGAGAGTAAAAAATAATGGCGATTACACTTGAAGAAGCAAAAAAGAATGTGCAGGATGACCTGCAGATGGGCGTGATTGATGAATTCCAGAAATCCAACTGGATTTTGGAGCACATTCCATTTGATGATGCAGTATCACCGACTGGCGGAGGAGCAACGCCAAGTTACAGCTATACCCGTCTTAAGACACAGCCCACCGCACAGTTCCGTGAGATCAACAAGGAATACACCCCATCAGAGGTAACCAAAGAGCGCCACACGGTTGAAATTAAGGTGTTTGGCGGTTCTTATGAGATTGACCGTGTGATTGCAAGCATGGGCGGCATTGTAAGCGAGGTGGAGCTGCAGCAGGCTCAGAAGATCAAGGCAGCGCAGGCACTGTTTAATGATACATTCATCAACGGTGATACAGGAAAAGATTCCAAAGCTTTTGATGGCCTGGATAAGGCGCTGACAGGAAGCAGCACAGAGTACAACAAGGCAGGAAGCATTGACCTGTCTACCTCCGAAATGATCACTAAGAATTACCAGTATTTTCTGGATATGCTGGATGAGTTCCTTGGCGGTCTGGATGGTACTCCGTCCTGCATCATGGGAAATAATAAACTGATCTCCAAGCTCCGTGCTTGCGCGAGACGTGCCAGTATGTACCAGGTAACAAAGGATAACTGGGGAAACCAGGTGGAGAACTATGGCAGTATCCCGTTTGTGGACATGAAAACAAAACCTGGTACCAATGATGAGGTGGTCGGGATTGATGACGATGCAGGAACAACCTCTCTTTATGTAGCCCGTCTGGCTATGGATGGACTTCACGCGGTTTCTTTCGCAGGCGTGGCCCCTGTCCAGATCTGGCTTCCTGATTTTTCTACCGCCGGAGCCGTAAAGAAAGGTGAAGTGGAAATGAATGCAGCCATTGCGCTGAAAGCATCCAAGGCGGCAGGCGTATTCCGTAACATTAAAGTGAAATAGTAGGAGGTATAAGGCATGAAGGTGTATAGCCCCAACAAAGATTATACCGGAGTATCAGCATCCGTGCCATTTTGCGGCGGAGTAGGGGAAACGGATGATCCATATCTGTTAGATTGGTTCAGGAAACACGGTTATACCGTAGAAGAGGCTGAGGGCGTGAAGGTGTCTGAACATGAGGATGAACCTGAACATGAGGATGAACCTGAACATGCGGAAGAGTCCGAAAAATTAGAAGAACCCAAACCGTCCAAAGAACCAGGCAAAAAGGCGCCCTCCAAGAAAGCAGGTGAGTGATATGGCATATGAGCCATACGCTGCACCTGATTTTTATTTGCATGAGTATGGCGGGAACCTGATCCCGGAGGACAAGCTTTCTGGCGCTCTCCGGCAGGCATCCCGTCACATTGATTCCCTGACCTTCAACCGGATTGTGGGTCGGGGAATTTCTGATCTTACGCCATTTCAGCAGGATCTGATCCGGGAGGTGGTCTGCCAGCAGGCGGATTTTGAGTATGAGAATGCGGATGAGATCAACACGATCCTGCAAAGCTACAGTATCAACGGCGTATCCGCTCAATTTGGCAGCTCCTGGAATGTGTATACGGAACAGGGAGTTGCCATGAAGAGAGATGTATATGCTCTGCTGTGTCAGACAGGCCTATGCTGCAGGGAATTGAGGTGATCATATGAAATATCCATGTTTAGTTCCAAAACGGCTGTGCAAGACGGAAATCCATGTGCATCTGGAATCTGAGGGGACAGACGAATACGGACAGCCGGAGAAGGTTCTGGATCTTGACCTTCTGGGCAATTTTCAGGACGGAGCTAAAACGGTGTGGACGGATGAAAAGAAGCTGGTACAGATCACAGGTACAGCCCTGTTTCCTGGGGATATCGCTCCGGACTGGCCTTCCTTAAGCGGAGGTACAGTAACGGTGTTCGGTGAAGTACGTCGGATCAATCGGGGAAGTAAAGCTCGGAATCCGGACGGGACGGTCAATTATTGCCGGCTGGAGGTGATCTGATGCAGGTAAAATCTTCCGTCAAACTGAATATGGCGAGGATTAATGAGCTTACACAGGCGGCGGTGGCAGCTTTGGAGAAGACTGGCGAGGCCCTGCATACAGAGGTGGTACAGGCACAGGTCATGCCGTTTGATACAGGCCATTTGCAGGGGGATGCTACTTTTGTGGATTACAGCGAATCTTCCCAGGGGAAGGTATCACTGGTAGCAAGCACACCATATGCCCGGAGGCTGTATTACCATCCGGAATACAACTTCCAGACGGATGAAAACCCGTTTGCAGGTGGTGAATGGTATGAGCCATGGCTACCTGGTGGGATCAGTGAGGATTTTGCAAAAGAGGCTTTCAAGAAATTTTACAAAAAGGCAGGTGGTGTGTGATGCTGACCTTGGATAATATCAGAGGATATATAGCTGGCCTTGGGGAGTGTAACATGGTGTACATCGGCAAGATGGACAACAAGAGGGAGCATTCCATAGGCGTATATCCCCGGAAGGCTTCCGGACAGCCTGTGACGGCTCTGGGAGGCCCACAGTACAGCTCCTATGACATCCGGCGCATATCCCTGCTGATCCACTGGGATAAGGACGTACGGGCCTCAGAACAGGCAGCCTATGAATTATTTGAGAAACTTAGAAATGTATCCAGCCTGATGATAGGCGATACCCATGTTAATCAGATCAGCCTTAAGGTACCGGAACCGCAGCCGGTAGGTACAGATGATAACGGGGTATACGAGTATGTAATCTGGCTGGATTTTGTATATCAGAGAAAGTGAGGGTAAGAAATGGCAGGAGAAGCTAAAGTCTATCCGGTACACAACAATGAGTTTAAATTCGGAACCAAAGGCGTGACCAGTTCGGATGAGGATATGGTGATGCCGGCAGACCTTGAAAATTTTGCTCCATCCATTGATGGAACGGTAGAGGAATGGTACGCCATGGATGCAAAAGGCTGGGCTAAGTCGGCTATGACAGGAAAGAAGCTGTCATTTGCTTTTAAAGGCAAGAGATCCGTGGGAGATCCTGGGAATGACTATATTGCGGGGCTTGCATGGAAATTCGGGCAGGATGTTATGACGAAATTTGAGTGGGTCATGGTATCTGGTGCAAAGCTGGCATGCACTGTGGTAGTCAACGTAACCACTCCCGGAGGCGGGGATACCACGAACATTGATACCCTTGAATTTGAGGTAACGTGTTACGGCAAGCCGGAATTTACACCGGCTCCGGGAATTGGCGGCTGAACAGAAGGAGAGAAAAAGAATGTCAAGAAGAGTAGATATTACAGAAAAATTAAGCTTTAACGAGAATCCCTGCCTTGTGATCAGGGGGAGGGAATTAGAAGTTAATACAGATGCCCCAACCATGCTTAAGGTGATGGGGATTATGTCCAATGATGATCCGGGAGCAGAAGAGATCATTGGCGCTTATGAGCTTGTCTTTCCTCAGGCGTCAAGGGATGTGATCGAAAAGGAATTGAAGTTAAGCTTTAACGACCTGATTATTGTAGTACAGGAAGCCTTTAATCTGGTTCTGGGAGAAGACAGCAAGCCGGGAGAGCAGTGACCCGTACTACGATCTGTTTGAGGACTGGGATCTGATTGTATCCAGTTTCCTGTCGCAGTACGGGTTAAGAATCAGGACGAAAGAGTTTGAATCGGTATCCTGGGATGAATTTAAGGCGCTGATTGCCGGATTAGCTCCGGAGACCGCTTTAGGGCGCGTAGTAGCAATCCGATCCGAAACGGATAAGGATGTTATCAAGCACTTCTCAAAGGATCAGCGCCGGATCTATGACGAATGGAGGAACCGAGGGGCTGAAACCATGGACGAGAAAACCTTTGAGCAGAGCATGGCAGAACTGGAAACTATGTTTGCAGCCATGTGCGGTTAGTAGGAGGTGGCGGAAATTGAAAAAGTAAGAAAGCAGATCCGGTGTCCATATTGCGGATACCGGATGCCTATTTATTATGATCCTGACGCCTGTGCAAAAGGGATTTTTGTACGATGTAAGGGCCGGGATTGCAAGAGAGAGTTCGAGGTAGATATACAGCCGGACAAGTAGTGCCATTATGTGCCGATGTCTGAGTAACAGATAGAGGCAGGTGGTACATATGGCAGCTGATGCATCCATTAGTTTTGACATATCGCTGGAATTAGGAAAAATCAAGACAGCAATAGACAATACATCTCGGAAAGTAAAGGCGGATTTTGAAAAAGCCTTTTCAAAGTCAGCACAAAAATGCCAGAGGTCATGCGACGAGATGGCCGGAGCTTTCAGAAAAGTGGATGCTTCTGCCGACGAAACCCGGCAGAAAATAGAAGCTATTTTAAGGGATAGCGAAAAAAGCGCAAAATCAAAGGCTTCCTCTATTGCTTGGATTTACCGGAAACAGGGAATGAGCCAATCGGAAGCCATGAAAAAAGCTTGGTCGGAGATTGAACGGAATAGCAAATCATCCTCTGAAAAGGTTAAAAAGAGCATACGGGGTATTGGATCGCAGGGCCAAGAAACCTCTGGAGAGCTTACTGGTGCACTGGGACCAGCGCTTAAAAAGATAGGGTTTGCCTTAGGTGCGGCGTTTTCCGTGAAAAAACTGATTGACTTTGGAGCTGATTGCCTGCGTCTTGGGTCAGATCTTCAGGAAGTCCAGAACGTGGTGGACGTAACGTTTCCCCAGATGTCGAAGCAAGTGGATAATTTCGCCAAGAATGCAGTGGCTTCCTTCGGCTTGTCTGAAACCATGGCGAAGAAGTTCGCCGGTACATCCGGAGCCATGGCAAAATCATTCGGATTCAGTGAACAGGCGGCTTATGAGATGGCTACAACCCTCACCGGACTGGCAGGGGATGTAGCCTCTTTCTATAATATCAGTCAGGATGAAGCCTATACAAAGCTGAAATCCGTATTCACGGGCGAAACTGAAACGCTGAAGGATCTGGGCGTGGTTATGACCCAAAGCGCCCTTGATGCGTATGCTCTGGCAAATGGGTACAGCAAGACCACGGCGAAGATGTCCGAGATGGAGAAAGTGGCTCTGCGGTATAAGTTTGTGCAGGACCAGCTCTCTGCTGCCTCTGGTGATTTTATCCGGACTTCTGACGGATGGGCGAATCAGGTAAGGGTCTTACAGCTCCAGTTTGATTCGTTGAAAGCCACCATCGGACAGGGATTGATTAACGTCCTGACACCAGTAATTAAGGTAATCAATACCATTATCGGTAAACTGATGAGCCTTGCTAACGCGTTCAAGGCTTTTACGGAAATGATTACCGGAAAGGGCTCATCTGGCGGTGGGACCAGTGCAGCGGCCGCAGGCATGGAAGCGGTAGCACAATCTGCGGATAAGGCCAATGCAGCCGCAGGCGGAGCAGGAAGCGCCGCGAAGAAGGCTGCCAAGGACATGAAGAGTGTCACTACAGGGATTGATGAGCTGAATATCATTGACCCTGATACCGGATCTGATGGAGGCGGATCGGGCGGAGGTGCCGCAGGTGGGTATGATGTAGACCAGTTCGATATGGGCGCGGTTGACACATCCGCTCTGGATGTCATGGACAGCAAGTACCAGGCACTGATCGACAGGGCTAAGGAACTTAAAGACCTGTTTACAGCGGGCTTCTGGGATGGCTTTGGAGATACATCCGTCTTTGACAGCATCCTTGCATCGGTTGATCGGATTAAGCAGAGCCTTGGAGAGATATTCACGGCTCCGGAGGTACTGGCTGCTGCCAATTCCTTTGCGGATCAGTTTTCTTATAGTCTGGGTCAGATTGCCGGATCTGTAGCCGGAATCGGCACAACCATAGCGGACAATCTTCTGGGTGGTATTAGTCTGTATTTGCAGCAGAATACAGAGCGGATCAGGGAATACCTGGTATCTATGTTTGATATCGGTTCCCGTGTTGCTCAGATTGCAGGTGATTTTTCCAAGGCTGTTAATACTATCTTTTCAGCCTTCCGGAGTGGAAGCGCAAAGCAGATCACTGCTGATGTTATAGGGATTTTTTCGGAATCCTTTATGGGAGTTTCTGAATTAGCCGGAACATTTGCGGCGGATATTCTGGATATTATTGCGGCACCATTCGTGGAAAATGCGGACTACATCAGAACTACGCTGGAGGACACGTTTGGAGCAATAGAACCTGTATTTTCCGCAATAAAAGACCTTATTTCTGAGACGTTTGAAAAAGTCAGGGCCACATATGATAGTCATGTAGCTCCCATGATGGCAGCATTTAAGCAGGGATTTACAGAGATAGGAACTCTGCTGCTCAATGTCTATAACACATATTTTCTGCCAGTATTACAGAATTTATCGAATAAATTTGTTGAAGTCAAAGACAATTATTTAAGTCCGCTCATTGATAAGTTTCTGGATTTTGGTGGAAAAGTAGCGGATGCTATTACTCAATTATGGACAGGTGCTCTGCAACCGTTTATTGAGTGGTTTATAGCCAATGTGGCTCCTGTAATTGCTGGCGCTTTACAAACGATTGTAGAAGCCGTTTTCGGATTTATTGAGGTTGTTACTCCAATTATCGAAGGGTTTATCACACTGTTAAGCGGAGTCATTGAATTTGTAGTAGGAGTATTCACCGCAGACTGGACAATGGCCTGGGAAGGAATTAAGGAAATCTTCTTCGGAATATGGGAGATCTTAAAAGGCATCGTTACAGCGGCAGTCAATACGATATACGCAACCATAAAGGCAGTATGGACGAATATCTCCAACATTACAACCGCTATCTGGAACGGCATAAAATCCCTGCTCAACACCATTTGGAACTGGCTGAAATCCCTTGCAACTACCCTGTTTACTGCGATCAAAAATGCGATCAGCACAATCTGGGAAAGCATTAAATCCACAACTTCCGAGATCTGGGAAGGAATCAAGAGCACCCTGTCTACCCTCTGGGATACCATCAAAACGGCTGTAGATGAGAAATTCACAGCCATGCGGGATGCGATCACGGGCGTATGGGATACTGTGAGAAGCAAAACCAAGGAAATATGGGATGGTATCTGGGCTGATATAAAGGGCATCATCAACATGATTATCAGCGGCGTTGAGAGCATGGCAAACCGCGTTATTGATGCTATTAACGCCATGATCGATGCTGTGAATGAGGTAGCGGATAAAGTGCCTGGAATCGGTGCAGATCTCATTCCTAATATTCCAAATATCAACCTTCCGCGTTTGGCACAAGGCGGCTTTGTCCGCGCCAACACGCCACAGCTTGCCATGATCGGTGACAACCGGCACTATGGAGAGATTGTGGCACCTGAGGATAAGATGCAGGAGATGGTAGACCGTGCGGTTGCAATGGCATCACGCAACAGCAGCGGCATGAGCGACCAGTACCTTGCTATTATGGTAGGCCTTCTGCAAAAGATTATAGAGTTAATCGAGCAGATGGATCTGACCGTCTATGTGGATATCAGGGAAATCAAGAAGCAGCTGGCTGATCTGGAGAAGCGCAGCGGCTACAAGCTCAGACCAACATAAGGAGGAAACAGCATGGCAATCTATATCAACGGGCACAAATACCCCTCTTATGACCAGGGGCCGGGTCTCACCATTGCCACCAACGTCAACCAGGGCAAAAACGCCCTGGGAGAGTTTGTAGGGCAGAGAGTGGGACGGGATCAGGACAAGATAGACGGCCTGCAGTGGTCTTATCTGGATGCTGCCACTTGGGGAAGTATCCTGCGGGAATTTGACGAATTCGTAGTAACTGTCAAGTTTCCGGATATGAAGACAGGAGGCTGGAAAACAGAGCGGATGTATCCCGGAAATAGAACGGCCAAGGTCTGGGAAGAAGATGAAGACGGGCTTCCGACTATGTACAAGGACTGCAAGGTTAATCTGGTAGACTGCGGGGTGATTGAATAATGCAGGCAGCAAGCAGCAAATACAAAGAGGTTATGCGCCGCAAATGGCGCAATCCTCTATCCCATCTGCGTGTTACGATTGGTCTTATCAATCAGGAGGCACAGGCATCCGCATATATTCCAGATCCGGATCAGTATACTTATTTTTCCGACCTTAAGAAACCCATGGACAATTACAAGGTACAGGAGTTGTATGGTACCTGTGATGAGGATTATACGCAGGTGGATGGCTCCATGTACTTTCTGCCGCACGAGGCGGATGCAGTGGTTCTCAATCAGGGACTTGTGACGGAGAAGCTTCTGGGAGATATCGAGATCCGTTTTCCGGTTCAGTATGATATTAAGGGTCTGACGGTAGAGTTCGGGAAAGCATATCCGGTTGATTTTTCCATTGTGTCCGATCATCATACAGTAGAGGTAACAGACAATGCAGACGGCCATTATGTGACCGAGGAGATCTTCGAGGGAGCCACCTTCCTGCGGTTCTCCCCGTCCCGGATGATTAACGGGCAGAGTCGGTTCCGGATCAACCAGATCACTATGGGGATTGGTATTTACTTTGACAGCCGCAAAATTCTGTCAGCCACGAAAAAAGAGCATATCAGTCCTATATCGGAGGAATTACCTACGATTGATTTTAGTTTGACGGTCAGTAATAAGGATCGGGCTTTTGATGTGGAGAACGATGAGAGCAGCGTTAACTTTTTTGAGTTGGGACAAGATATAGAGGCGCTGTACGGGCAGGAATTGGACGATGGAACCATAGAATGGATTCCAGGCATTAACCTGGCGCTGAAAGAGTGGTCTGCGGATGATGAGAAACTGAACCTGAGCGCATCCGACCGGTTTGACAGCATGGACGGTACCTATTACCGGGGACAGTATCATCCAGAAGGGATTAGTCTGTATAATCTGGCGGTTGATGTATTCACGGACGCCGGGGTGGATCCAAGGGAATATGGGGTTGATACCTATCTAAAAACCGTGATTGTAAGGAATCCCATCCCGGTTGTAGCCCACAAGGAAGCGCTCCAGCTGATCGCTAATGCAGGTCGCTGTATCCTGTATCAGGATCGGACAGGAAAAATATATCTGAAATCCAGCTTTGTGCCGGAGATGTCCGCATCATCAGAGGATGAGGCGTATTTTTCCCATGTCAGTACGATATTGAGTAAGGATGCAGGCACCCGTGATGAGTATGCACTGACAGGGCAGGATTATTCTACGGCGGGCGGCGCAGTGTATTTCCTCCCACGGCAGTCTGATGGAGGAACGTACCTCAATACAGGATATGTCTCTGATCTGGCAGCGGATGAAAAAGGAACCTTTCAGAATAACCCCACCGTTACCCTTACGATGGAAGCGGCATATAAGTGTTTTGGCGTTACACTGATGTTCGGACGCAACTGGCCGGATACTGCCATATTCCATTCATACAACAGCGGAGAGCTTCAGGAAGATTACGAAGTCAGAGGTTTGGAACAGACAGCAGTAATCAGCCATGAGTTCCCAGAGTTCGACCGGTTGGTGATTGAGTTTACAAAAGGGGCGCCCAATAACCGTGTGATCCTGGATCAGATCGCTTTCGGGGACAGCACGGATTATGTATTGGAGTATGGTGTAGAGTTGACGAAAACGCCGGAAGGTACCAAGCTGCCCCGTGTGAAAGAGCTGCAGGTATTGCGTACTTTGTACAGCCAGGGAAATGGCGAGGTACAGGAATTGATTCGGGAAACGATCAGCCTGACAGCGCAGGACAACCAGTATACATTCTATTTTTCCAACCCGTCCTATGGATTATCAGTATCCCTCACAGAGCCACAAGAAGGGCAAGGGGTAACCATTATAGAGAGCAGTGCTTACTATGCAACCGTGGCCCTTACAGGCGTTGCAGGAGCGGCAGAGGTTGTAATAAGCGGTAAGGAATATGTGGCAACACAAGCTAAGGTCAGCCGCCAGCTTAATCCCACAGGAAGCTCGGAAACGTGGGAGAACCCGTTGGTATCGGATGTAGTCCATGCTGCCGATCTGGCTGATTGGATTGGTGATTATTTTAAGGCTGACCGGGAATATAACCTGCAATATCGGGGAGAACCGAGGATAGACGCCAATGACATTGCATTTTTGGAAAATAAGTATGTGCCGGACCTTCTGATCCGCGTGACAGACCACACGTTGAAATATAATGGGGCACTATCCGGAACGATCAAGGCAAGGAGGGACATGAGCTATGTGGCAACAGCCAAAAACAGACTGGCAGGCAAGTGATTTTTTTAATATTCAGGATTACAACCGGATTAAGGGCAATCTTAACGAGATCCGGAACATGGCCTTGGAACTCTGGCCGGAGTTTGATTTTGAGGATATGGGGCAGGACAAGACTTATCAGGACTATGGATTTTATGCCGATGAGATTAACCGGTTTGAGGACAATCTGGATCACATTTGCGCCGGCACATATCCCTTTGAGATCGGAGAAAAGCGGACATACAGTGAGAATCAGCCCTTTATTGGCTGGGAGGAGCTGAACCGGATTGAAAGCGCCTGCCTGAAAATGTACCTGAATATCCAGTCGGGCATGGACAGCAGGCCAACCTTGGAAATGACATTGGGAGGAGATGTAAATACATGGCTTTAAAAACAGATTTTGTGGATGCTCTTTTTGAACAGAAAAAGATTCGCCTGAATGAAAACGGGGATGGAACGGTGACGCCGGTAGACGAAACAGAGTATACTCGTCAGGGAGATAAGTTTGGAGCTAAGGAGATTAACGCCACCAACGAGGCAGTAAACGGTCTGTCAGAGGATATGGTAGACCTAAAAAAATCTGTCAGTGATGGAAAAACACAGGTTGCCGCAGCCATCACTGCGAAACGGGTACCTACAGCGGCAACCGCAACATTTGGGGAGATGGCAGCCAATATCGGGAAGATTGTCCTGGGAAGCGGTAATGCGGTGCCGTCGGATGTTCTAGCAGGCAAGACATTTACAAACAACGATGGCAAGGAATATACTGGCACCATGCCCAACCGTGGCGATTACAACGGCTGGGGCAACAGCAAAGGGAATGATGCAGGCAATCAGCGGATGTGGGTCAAGGTGCCTCACGGATATTACAATGAAAACGCCAATGTGTTCCTGTCATGGGCCGATATCCGTAATATGGCAGGGATTACGCCGGAGAGGATCAAAAAGAATGAGTCGATAATGGGTATTATCGGAAGTTTTGAAGGGTGGGTACCAACGCCTCAGGATCTATATTATAACGGTGTAAATGTTGGGGGATTGCAAATCAACTTGTTTGCGCAAGAGAATACCAGACTACTTATGAAAGGCGACTACTCAACATGGAACCATAGAGCTATTGTTTTCCCAAACACGATTGATGTACGAAGTTATAGTAAGTTGATTTTTGAAGGACAATTTCTTAGATATTGGAAAAATGATCCTGATAATGGCATCCCTCCGTCATGGATCAGTCTTTGTCGATATAAGACGTATAATAGTGATGAGGAGATTGCAAAAGTTAAGTGGGATGGAGGATATGGAGCCTCTATTGGAAATTTTCAACTTGACATTTCACAACTTACTACTTTTGAAGCCAATAAATATTATATCAGTATTGGTTATATTGCCAAGGGGACATATATTACCCGCATTAGATTGGAATAAATTAAGCTATATAAATACGAGTAATAGAACCTCTCCAACCATTGGCAGCGTATGGAAACGAGATTTGCGGTGTAAATGTTACATTTCTATTTATAGAAAATGAAAAACCATTAGCTATAGATACATCCCCCCAGTTTTATTGAGGAAATAATATTATAATTACTGGTTCACGACTATTGCGAAAGGAGATGATTCAAATGATTACAAAACCAGAAAAGGAGCCAGATGATGGATGATTTAACAAAAGCAGAGCTGGCCCGCATCCGTGACGAGGATCAGCGCCAGAACCGGCGCATTGAGCTGCTGGAGGACATGAGTAAGGTGATCCAGGATCTGGTGCTGTCCATCCATGGCCTTGCAAAAGATATGGAACAGATGCTCCAGGAGCAGAAAGAGCAGGGAAAACGCCTGGACAACCAGAGTAAGCGTCTGGACGCCCTGGAACGGGAACCGGGCAACACCTACAAGGACATTAAGAAAACAGTAATCACAGCGATAGTAAGCGCGCTTGCCGGATCACTGGCAACCGGGCTTATTTTAATTTTGTCGCAGACTATCCATTGAGAGGAGGTGAGTATATGCTTAAGAACTGTGTATTCCGTGCCGACGTGGATACCATCCAGTGGGTCAAGGCTGCAGGTATCCGTGCGGTCAAGACCATGGCGCAGACATTTGTCGCCACCATCGGCTCGGCAGCGGTCATGGGTGAGGTCAACTGGCCTATGGTAGCCAGTGCATCCGCGCTGGCAGGTATCCTGTCAGTGGCAACATCCATTGCAGGCCTTCCGGAACTGCCAGCCAAGACCTGAGAGGAGGTGATCCATAGGTCTCCCGTCCGGCAGGGTCAGAGCCGGAAAGAAACTACTATTACATCATTTTGAAAGTGAGGAAAAAGATTATGGCAAACGCAACAGGAAAGAGAGCAGACAAGAGAACCGCAGAACAGAGAAAGAATGACGCAGCCCAGAAGAGAAGACCCAAGGGCGCACAGGATACTACTTTTGTAACCACCGGCCCTGCAACCGGCAAGGAGGACGAGAGAGCGGTAGGCACGGAAGATAAGTAAGCTGTGCGACGTCGCAACACAGACAGGCCCCGGGATTTCCTGGGGCCGTTTTTGGTTGGAGGGAATATGATTACAGCAGTATTTACAGATAACGATGATTACGCCCATGCCTACGGCCTATGGCAGTGGGATTATGGTCAGCAGCTCAGGATAGAGGGACTGCATCTTCCGACGGCGGTAGAAATCCACTTTGCGCTACAGGAGACCGGCGGTGAGGCCATAACCCGTGTGGGTACCACTAAGGACGGCGTAACAACCGTCACGATCCCGGACAGTGTGCTGGAGGGCAACAGTACAGTATGGACGGCAGATAAGGCATATAACATCTATGCATGGGTGTACCTGTCGGATAAGTTATCCGGTGAGACAATCAAGCGGATTACGATGCAGGTCAAATCACGCCCCAAGCCGGAAGCCTTTGAGGCACCGGGAGATGGGGAGATTTTTCACGAGGCGATTGAAGCCGTTAATGATGCCGCCAAACGTGCGGAGGAGGCCGGAGATAAGGCTATAGCTGCTGCGGATGAGGCCGAAAAAGCAGCCACCCAGACAGCGGAGCATCTGGAAGCAGTACAGGGGCTTGCAGAGCAGGTAGAGACTAATGCCGACACTGTGGCACAGGATAAGCAGACTGTAACAGGGATGCTCTCTCAGACACAGCAGGTGGCCTCAGAAGCGGCGTTATCGGCACAGGCGGCTAAGTTATCAGAGACAGCCGCAGCACAGGCACAGACGGGCGCTGAGGCGGCTGAGGATGGGGCAAGACAGTACGCCGAGGATACAGGGGCAGACCGTCAGGCAGTTGCCAATGATAAGCAGGTAGTTAGCCAGATGAGGGAAGCCGTGGCGGCAGACCGGAAGGCGGTAGAGCAGACCGCTTTGCAGTTTGGGCAGACCTCCCAAGATGCGCTTACAGCCATAGGGCAGGCTCAGAGCACAGCTGTGGGAGCTGTTAAGGCCGAGGGCAATAAACAGACCACAGCGGTACAGGAGGCAGGCACACAGGCGGTCAGTGAGGTTGCTGAGGCCAAGACTACAGCAGTGCAGGCAGTCACCACAGAGGGCGATAAGCAGACCAAGAGGGTTGAGGATGCGGCTGCCGGGATTGTGGCGGATAGGGAGCAGATTGGCCAGAATAAGACTGATATAGCCGGTCTGGTGGAAGGGATGACCGATTTGGCACCGGCAATCCATAATACGGCTTCCGGCTCCGTCATTACCGCCAATGATGCCGCAGAGGGTCGTCCGTTCCGGAGGCTGAGGGTGTTTGGGAAGAGTACGCAGGATGGGGCACCGAGTGTGGAAAATCCAGTGCCAATTGTGAATGCCGGTGAGGGTGGAAGTATTACGGTTGAGGTGACGGGGAGGAACCTGTTAACAGGGAGATTGTACTATACTGATTACTCAATGGGGATTGGTTTTATAAAAAATGAAAATGAAGTATCATTACCATATGCATCAAAATCGGAAACAGCTGGTATTGGATATGTAATCCCGTGTGCACCAGAAAAACACTACGCATTTAGTGTTACTAATCCTAATGAGAATGCCGTTGTTGCCATATCAGAGTACAAAACGCTTGAGGATGCAAAAAATAAAGAAAATGCCATTGGTTTTGTTGCTCCAAGATCAGCTTCTCCTTATAAGTCAGTCTATACATCAAAGGGAAATGGAGTACTTGTGTGTTGGATAGCAGGAAAATGGACAGATGGAAAAACATCTATCCATGAGCATACAGAATCCGAGCTGTTGCAACTTGAGTATGGAGATGTGGCAACCATCTACCAGCCACCACGCATTCCTCAATCCCTTACCCTCCAAACCCCTAACGGCCTCCCCGGTGTGCCAGTCAGCAAGGACGGCAACTACACAGATTCCAACGGTCAGCAGTGGGTGTGTGATGAAGTGGATTTGGAGCGCGGGAAGTATGTGCAGAGGGTTGCAATTGAAAAAAATAATGGTGGTTGGGAATTGAAACCTTCATCAGATATATCAGGAAGGTTTTTTCAGTCCAGATTGACTAATGTTTTTCAAACCGCAGTCAAAACAGCGGTCTGTAACATTGCGAATTTTGTTAGTTGGGGAGCACCTACGAATGATATATATGCATTTGCATTAAATGGTCATGGCATTTATTTTTCGCCCCCGAAAGGTGCGGAAATAACAGCAGAAGAACTCAATGCAAAGCTTAATTCACTCTCATTTCCTGTGGTGGTTGTAGGCGAGTTAGCTACCCCCATCGAGCGTGACCTCACCCCAGAAGAGATTGCCGCCTACAAGGCCCTGCGGACATATGGCCCGACTACCGTAATCTCCAACGATGCAGGGGCAGAGATGGAAGTAACCTATGTGGCAGATACCAAGGCTTACATTCGCAATCTGGAAGAACGGCTTAATGCCAAGATGGTTAATATCCAGTCGGCCCTGATTAGTCAGAAAATTTCTGGGAGGGGGGGGTATAAAAGTAACTGACAGTTCCAGGGTGCCGGTTGTGCGGTTCGCTATGTGGGGTAAAACGAAGCAGGTGCGGACGAGTGGGAAGAATCTGTTTGATATTAACAGTTTAAAAAAATATGAGGTAGACAATAACGATTTAAAAACATCTGTCGATAATGACAAAATAGTCTTGGAAGGAAAGGGAGTTACGACAACGGAAGTAATTTTCTTCTGTTTGAATAAAACTGATGATTTATTAAAACTTAATCCCGGAAAATATACACTTTCTTTTAAAAGTAATATGCCGATGGGAACTGCTCATAAAAGTAAGACTGTCGAGGCCTTTGCTATTATTAAAAAAGCTGATGGTTCGAGTGATTATTCATCAACTGGAAACAAAAGATGGACAACATTTGATATTGCAGAAGGCGATATGATGTATTTTCGTTTTGATATCAATAACGGAACTATGACGGCTGAATTTTATGATATCCAATTGGAATACGGTTCTTCTGTCACTGCCTATGAACCTTATACTGGCGGTCAACCTTCTCCATCACCAGATTATCCTCAGTCCATCGAGTTGGCAGACCAACCCATCACCGTCACGATTAAGGGCGGTACGGAGAGCCAGTCCATCATTTTAACGCCGCCCAGACCATTTACCAAGTGGGACAAACTGGAAAAGGTAAATGGTGTGTGGTGCTGGGTATATCAGCATAAGGTGCTGTCGGGAACAGAGATGGCGAAAAATTCAAGTGGGCTTCATACATCTGGTGCACTTATGGTAAATGTTTCAGGGCTTGGAATTGCGGAAAATCAAGACAATTCTGTGTGCAATAAACTTATTTGCCCCACAAAAAGTGTAGCTTCGCTTGCATATGGAGAGTTCCGAATTTTATATGGAAATATTTATCTCAAAATTGATGGAGTTACAACAATTGAAGAGGGAAGACAGTGGCTCGAATCCAATGACATTATAATCATTGCACAGGCTTCCGCACCCGAGTACATCCCCCTTGCTGCATCCGAACAGGCCCAGCTCAACGCCCTCACCATGTATGCGGGCACTACCGAAATCACCAACAACGGCGGCTGTACCATGGATTTAACCTACACCGCAGATACCAAAACCTATATTGATAACAAGTTAGCGGCTATCAGTGCCGCTATGATAGGAGGTACATAATGTACGATATTGTAAAAAATGTTATTATATCAGGTGATTTTAGATTATCTGATATGCAGACTAAAATTGATACTCTCTGGGTACAGGGAGATTTAACTGATGATGAAAGAAATGAGTTAATTGCTATTATGAAACAATATGTCAAACCGGAATCAGAAGCTCCAGAACAGATAGAATTGTACAAGCAGCTACTTGCAAAATATGAATCTCTGGATGAGCGTGTGACCAAGTTGGAAAATGGCGGTGTGACACCGGAACCACCTACAGGCGTAGAAATTCCTGTCTGGGAGCCTTGGGACGGCATCAGTAATCAGTACCAATATGGAGCTGTAGTTACAGTCGATCAGAAATATTACATTAGTGCACATCAGGGACAGAATACCTGGATGCCGGGTAGCATGGGAACCGATGGATTGTGGAAAGAAATCAGTAAGGAAGATGCGGAGGCTGTAATATCCGGCACGAAAACACCGGATCAGGTGATTAAGGGAGAATAAGGGATGGAGATACGAAAAGAGATTAAGCAGATAAATTGTTATGCAGGTCAAAACCGCCCAGCATGGATCGTGATCCACGAGACAGACAATTATAAAAAAGGTGCAGGAGCACTTAAACACTCCGAAGCCCATCGAAACGGCAACCTGTCCACCTCAGTCCACTGGTATGTGGACGATACGGTAGCTGTACAGACATTATATTACAGCGACGGGGCATACGCAGTCGGTAGACAATATGGTACGCCTCTGGTGCCGGGAGTAACCAACACCAACAGCATTAACATCGAGATCTGCGTCAATCCAGACTCTGATTACGATCAGGCCCGCGCAAATTGTATTGAGCTTGTGCGCCAGATTATGACGGAGACGGGGATTGGGGCCGACCATGTGATCCGGCACTATGACGCCAAGCGTAAGCACTGCCCCCGCAAGATGCTGGATCAGCCGCAGCTATGGACAGACTTTAAGGTAGCGTTGGCTAAATCAGTAAAAAAATCCGGCTGGCAACAGGAAGATGGTGGCTGGAGATACTACCTCGGAAACGGTCAGCCGATCCGCAACGATTGGTACTGGTATGGGGGCAAGTGGTACTGGTTCGACGGCTCCGGCATAATGGTGCATGATACATGGTACAAGTATAAAGACCACTGGTACTACCTGGGTGCTGATGGTGCTATGGTAACAGGCCAGCAGACCATAGACGGTAAGTGGTACATCATGGATGATCAGGGCCGGATGATTGCGGAGCCGGTGACGCTTACTCCGGATCAGGATGGAGCACTGAGATGGCCAGGGCTGGTGGAATAAAGCAAAGAAAAAGAGGGCCAATATACCTGAGGCCCTCTCTGTATCTAATATTAGATTATAAAGTTAATAGTATTTTATCTTCTCTTCGTCGGTAGGAACAACCTCGATGATATCACCTGGCTGCATTTTGCACATAATACATATTTTATTAAGAGTTTCCAGAGTAATGCTTTTCCCTGACCTTATATTTTGCATAGTTTGCGAGGGAAGTAGCTTATCATGCTGGATTCTTGTTTGACTATATCCGTGTTTCTTTAATTCCTCGAATATATCTATCTTATATTTAATCAATGGTTTCATCTCCTTTCATTTATATAGTATCATTTCTTCTTTTTTGAGTCAATAAATTATTCTAATTTTAGATAAAAACTATTGACATTAAGCTAATATTAGAATATGATAATGGTGTAATAAAGAAAACGGAGGAAATAGAAATGAAAAAATATGACTTAAGCAATATTATGAAGCAGGCTTGGAAGATGGTTAAAGAAATCGGATTGACTATTTCCGCCGCACTTAAAAAATCTTGGCAGGAGGCAAAGAAGATGAAAGATGAAGTTAAAAATGTAGTGGTAAAGAGTTTTTATGATTACAATGCACGTCGGTATGGCACACCGTGGGTGACTGTGATGGACGAGCAGGGTAAATACGATTTTACCAAAAGAATCGGAACTTTTACCGGCAACGCTGATGATGGCGGGGATTTGATTGTATACGCTCCCGTAGTTGGCCAGGTATATGGTTACGGTCAAAAAGATTACCGCGGTAACAACACCATTAAGCGGTTTTGCGTGTGGACTGAAAACGGTTTTGCAGAGTGTGATAAGATGGGTAAAATAAAGGAGGCGTAATCGATGAAAGAAATCAGCAGGAAGGAAATAGAACAGCAGGTTCGAGAGGAGCTTAAGGAAGCGAGAGCGTTCTGCTCTTATGGTTATGGAAGGTATTACACGATGATGATTGATTTATCAGATGGGAGCATTTGGTCAGATCACTTCCTGGATTGCGAGACTTGGAAAGAGTATCACAGTGAAAACATCGTGAGATTAAGTACCAATGGCATGATTGATAATGTGGACAGTGCGTATATTGATGATGCCGTTGATAAGTTGACCACAGCAGGATGGATTGTCAAAAAATAAGCGGCTGCGTAACCGACCAAAGTACACCGCAACCGCTACCAACTAAGGGCAGCTTCATTATATCATAGCTGCCCTCTTAAGAAAAGAGGATTATAATGACTTTAAAAGAATTTCAGTCAGTGAGTGCCGGGGAAAAGAACGGACCGGAGATTTTTGCAGATCTGTATTTTGCAGAGGTCATTGATTTTTGGTTTGAGACTCATAGGCTAACACTGGCTAAACCAACGGTATACAATTATAAAAAGTACATACCATTGGTAAAGCAATATTTTACAGGTGCACTCGTCCAGAAAATAACACAAGAAGATGTTTTGGAGTTTCTCGAATATCTGAGCCGACTGAATCTCAAGAAGACCTCGCAAAGAAATTACATCAAGATACTACGAATGAGCCTGAAGTTTGCACACCAGGAAAACTGTATTTATCACAATCCATGCGATGGCGTAAAATTTCCGAACATCAAAAAGACAGATATTACGCCGTTCCAGGAGGAAGAGGTTATTGCACTATTGTCCCAAGATGCCCCACAGTGGGTTAAGGACGGGATTGTTATAGGATTTTATACCGGTTTACGTCCTTGTGAGATTTATGCGCTTAGATGGGTAGACATTGTATTTGAGGCGGCAGGAGGATATATCATGGTCCAGCACTCCATTTCTCGTGCATCATCGGACGTAGGGCTAAAAAGCGCTAAAACAGATCAAGGCGTCCGCAGGGTTGACTTTGGGCGCATTCTTGGCAATTATCTTAAGCAGATGCCGCACACATCAATGTATATTTTCCCATCCCCTGCATCAGGGGAAAGGTACAGAATCCCTTGGAATATTGCCAAAATAGTCAAGGGGATGTGTAGGAAGTCCGGGGTGATGGAGCGCGATTTTAGAGCGATCCGGCATACCCATGCGAGCGTTTTACTAAAACATAATGTGCATCCTAAAATAGTTCAGGAGCGTCTTGGGCACACAGACGTTAAAATAACGTTGGGTGTATACAGCCATATTGTTCCAACCATTCAAGCGGTGGCTGTTAATGTTCTTGACACAATCGACATATGTGGAAATAAATAAAGAAAAAGCGGCTGTCAAATAAAAAGACAGTCGCTTTTTGGAAAAAATTCGCATATGAGTCGAAACTCAACATAACAAAAAATATAATAAAGCTTAAATCCACGATGCATTTGCATCGACAATGTACTTAAAGTATAATACCTATCCTCGCAGACGTCAATGGTAAAATGATACTATATACTAGGAAGAAACATCATAGGTTATGACATTCCGGCCCGCCGTACTGACTCATAATAAACTGCGCCAGTTTGGCATTCGGCTCCTTAATATTTACCGGAAACTGGAGACGTTTTTCATAAATCCACATTATAAATTCCCTCCTTCCCATGGCCAGGGATCACTGACCCAGGTCCAGTAGGCATTTTCAGTCACATTGCCCGCATTTAAGGGGCCAAACTGGGCCTCATAGGCGGCTTTTGCGTTTTTGTAGGCTTCCATCATCTGATTGAGATAGGAGAGAGCTTCCATATCACAGGGATGAGTGTCCAGATAGAGATTGGCCTCCACCACGGCAAAGCTGGTCTGGTTTACTGCCTGGAGCATGGCTCCTCTTGATGGGTTCTGAAGATGTTCTGTCATCGTCCGCACCTCCCGTAATTAAATGGAAGATCTAGGTCAGGGAAGATGGTTCCCTGCATGAGGCCGCGTTCAGGCGCATAGGCAGTCTGCCACTGCTGCCACGGTACATAGGCCATAGCTACGGGGTGATGCTGCTCCAGATAACCGGCTGTGGTATCCGGGCAGTTCACGATGGGCCATACGGTACCTCCCTGATTCATATTTGTTCCCATCTGAGGATATCCTGTCTGGGGATAACCGGCTTCTCCATAAGGAAGGGACTGATTCATATCCCATCCGGGCCACATCTGGGTGGATGGTCCGGAATATTCCGGCTGTGCGGCCGGTCTGTCTGATACGCCGGGAACGACACGGCTTCTGCATCCGCATCCGCAGCTGCAGGTCGAAGCTTTTGCATCCATATATGCTTCCATTGTTTGAAATCTCCTTTTTATTCTTTCTTTATTATTTTATGAAGAGATACATAACAGGTGACGGTTTTTGCGCAGGAACACTTTGTCTCACTGTCCCATATGATATGGTACAACCAATTAAAAAAGGAGAGTAGAGATTATGTGTTGTCTTTTATGCTGTTGTAATAATGGATGCAGAAATGCAGAACAGAATGGAAATGGTTCTGGCTGTGGATGTCAAAACAGATGCGGCTGCGGATGCAGAATTTCCGGCTGCTGCTGCGGCTGCCGAAACTGCAATACGGGGTCTGGCGGTACCGGAACGACCGATTCCTGCGGCTGCGGCGGAACACAGGCAGCGGACAGGGAACGCCGGGCATACCGTCAGGGATACCGCGACGGCTGGAACTGGGGGTACTGGCAGGGCTGGAATGATGCTGTCTGGGGCCGGAATGGCAGAGACAGAAATAGCTGCGGAGATTAAAACGTATAAAAATTCAAATTGCAGGAAAAGTCCCGGCATTTACCGGGACTTCTCTGCATTTGTAACTGTTTTGACATGATGGGGATATTTGTTTGCAAACAGGTGGTTTTGTATAATATACAAAAATATGGAAGACTATATAATAATTCAATCAATCAAACATACATATTTTTGTTGGAAATAAAAACAAAATAATTGTATTTTTAATTAACTGATATGTAAGATGGATTACATATGGTTTTTTGTAATGTCAATATTTTTGTGCAAATTTGTACTTATGTTAAAGATAAACAAAAAAAAATAGAAGAAAATCGTATAAAATTGAGTATTTAATATTCTATATTTTTGTGCTAATATACAAGCGGGGTGTTAATAATACGTTAAGATTTTATATAAATCTGCAAATAACGTGTTAAGACTACAGAAACATTAAAAAGAGGAGGAGTTACAACTATGAGAAAGGTGAAAAAATTTATGGCTCTTGGTGCTGCAGCTGTAATGGCGGCCAGCATGTTGGCGGGATGTGGAGGTTCCGGATCGGCAGCAACAGAAGCGCAAAAAGAAAATGCTGCTCCGGTGTCTGCAGAAGCAGAAAAGGAAAAAGAGACTACTGGTGAAGCGGCATCAACAGAGGTGGAGAAAATCGATTTGGTATTCAGTCATATCAATGCAGAGACTCATACCTGGCATAAGATGGCTGAGAAGTTCAAAGAACTGATTGAAGAAAAATCGGGAGGAAATATTACAGTTACTATTTATCCAAATAACCAGCTTGGTTCTGAGATTGAAACAGTACAGTCTGCAATTGCTGGTATGGGGGATTGCGATATTGTTCTGACTGGCGAATCTATGCAGACTTATGTTGAAGAGTTGGGTATCATTGGTATGCCGTATGCTATTACCAGTGATGAACATATGGATGCGGTTCTGGAGGGTGATGTAGGTAAAGAACTGGGGGATCTGATGCTAAAGGCAGGTCTTAGAAGTTTAGGCGCTGTTAAGCGTGGACCACGTAACATTACTTCTAATAAGGAAATTCACACCCCAGATGATTTGAAGGGTTTTATTATTCGTACTCCAGAGTCAAAAATGACTATGGCAGCATTTGAAGCTATGGGTGCAAAGCCAACTCCGATGGCATTCTCTGAGATTTTCACATCCTTACAGCAGGGCGTTATCCATGGACAGGAGAATCCTCTTGCAAATATCTATGACGCATCTCTGTACGAGGTTCAGGATTATGTTATTGAAACAGAGCATCTGAGAGCGTGGGTTTATATGGCTATTTCCGAAGCAAGATTTTCAAGTTTTTCTCCAGAAGCGCAGGCTATGATTCAGGAGTGTGCTTCTGAGGCCATTGCTTATGAGCATGAGCTGTTCCTAGCGGACGAAGCTCAGTTAAAGAGCACTCTTGAAGAGAAAGGGATGACCTTCATTGAGGTTGACCAGACTCCATTTAAGGAGAAAGCTGTTTCTGGTGTGCTTGAGGTATTATCCGACAAACAGAAAGCAATCTATGAGAAGATGGTTGCTGCTGATCCGGCAAAATAATTCAGAGATATAAGGCAATGCCGGTTTCCTGTTAGACAGGAACCGGCATTCATTATGTGCGCTGCTATTAAAAGTATGCTGAGATTAATTCAGGAGGTAGTGTGAAAGAAAGTAGAGGAAAGCCATAGATTGGCGCACTTGAATAAGCTGTC
>ERZ773144.135-NODE-135-length-72667-cov-16.693577_pt1 | contig 72667 bp, 69 predicted proteins | sample MGYA00580849_ERZ773144 | MGnify/ENA primary metagenome ERZ773144 (study PRJEB29015, sample SAMEA2737861) | human gut metagenome | biome: human gut; feature: human-associated habitat; material: faeces | place: China | collected 2012 ...
ATGATCGCTGTGCCGCGTCTTCTGGTATTCATACACAATGATCGGCGACACCGGACTTAACTCTCCGGTGATGTGAACCCACATATAGCTTTTACTACCTGCAGGTCTGCCATCATGGATTACATCCACAGGTGTTTCATCACTCTGATTTACGTGTGCTTCCAGCTGACGCTTTCTCATGAGATCACACACTGGTGATAAATAGCGCTCAGCCGTCCACACCGTCCAGTTGGACATCGTCTGTTTGGACAGATTCAGGCCGTTTGCCTGGAAGTCTCTGGAAATGCGGTCAAGCGGATTACTGTTTACATACTTGGCATTGATGATCGCGGCTTCAAGAGAAGGAGTTGCAATGCTTCCCCTGAACATCGTTTCCGGATGATCGCCACGAAGAAATTCATCCTGATGCGCACCATCTGTTCCAACATACACTTTTATGATGTGTTTTTCCGCAGTCCATTTGGCCGGTTCGAAACGAAGCTGCCAGAAAACCTCATCCGGCATACTTTTCCAGTTCCCTTCACCGAAAGCTTCATTCAGTTCCTGTTCCGGTATATCATGAGGGATTACTTCCTGCGGAAAATCCTTCAGGTCTTCTTCACGCTGGCCTTTTTTCTTAGGCTTTCGTACTGCCTTTCTGGATGGATCAATGACATCTTCCACGGTTGGCTCTTTGGCTGCTTCATCATAATCCGCTTCTGCTTCATTAAAAAAAGAAAGCTGTCCTGCGATATCATCCAGTTTTTCTGTCTGGCGGCCAAAACGCTGCTGATTTGCCAGCCGGATCTGCTCTATGAGATTTTCATAGTTCTGTTCCAACCGGTCAAGCCGATCCTGCATGTGGTAGATGACATCGTTCTTGGTTTTGTGATCCATCTTGTTCAGTTCATCTGGAGTGAATTTTTTGCACATGATATCCGCCTTTCTTATTAATAGTAGTATAGCAGAAATCTGCGGCAAATGCGAATCAGCCCTCAGGCAAAGTCCGTCATTTTTTCCTGCCATGAAAGTCATCAGAATCCGCATGCCAGCCTTTGGAAATATAGGGTTTTCAAGGTGCAGTTGCATCATTCCTGCCTAACAGCAGGCGAAAGAATTGTTCTGGTTCATGCATCCGCTGAGAACGAAGGCAGTTCTTTTCGGTGTAAAAACAGAAAAGTATTTTCTCTGTTTTGCACAAACATCTCAATATATTTTTTTCGGATCGACATCTTTGATCTTGGGATCCAGGGGATTTAAACCCATCATGAGATACTTGTACTGTTCCTCGGTAAGATCCGCTGCTTCCTGCGTATTCCTTGGCCAGGATAACCGTCCCGCTTCAAAGCGTTTATACAAAAGTAAAAACCCGGTACCCATCCACAGGAGCCCTTTGCACCGATCAGAACGCTTCCCGCAAAACAAAAAGAGTGTTCCCTTCTCAAATGGATTTTGACCATATTTATCGCCTATGATCGTTGCCAGCCCGTCAATGCCCTTCCGCAGATCAACCGTACCGCAGGCAAGAACAACGCGGCGAATACCAGCAGCATCTTCAAGCATGGGACACCTCCCGAATGATCCGGGTCAGGAGAGCATCCGAGATTTCATTGGAAATATCAATCTGTAATGTTGCCGTCCGGATCGTTGCAACCGATTTATCGGAAACCATGTATGTATTTGTTTCCGCAGAAGTGTGGCATGGAATTTCAACAAAAGTCAGTTCTGTTTTCTCTGCCACAGCAGGAACAGATGCATTTCCTTTCATTTCTTCATAAGCCTGTTTCCGGAACCGTCGCTGCCAGTGATAATAGCTTTGTTCGCAGATGCCATTCTCATCCATCCAGCTTTTGGCTGACTGGCCTGCAGGTCTCTGCCCACAGGCCTGAATGATCTTTTTCCAGTACTCTGCACGGACTTCATGAGTGCACTGATCCATAGTCTTTAGTCCTCCCTTGAAAAAATCTATTGTTTTTCTCAAGTATGCACTAAAAATGGATTTAGTGAAAGGCGAGTGGTTTGACCTTTACTCGAGTACGAAAGCTACCCTTGTTTAGTTTGATAATTTATAGTTAATAAATAGATATAAAATCAAACCCCGAAATACTTTGCGGGACTTTGGCGAGTTTTATAATGACGCGATGCCCTTGTAGTCTATATACTTGACAATCAATTTTCTAATCACCGGACAGCAATATCATTCCAGTCCGGAATATTAAGCCAAGCTTTGATAGTACTCTCCTTTAGTCAACATAAACATAATTTAGTCTAATCAGCACACTAGAGTCTACACATAACAATAACCACTAAAGCAGCATAATGTATTACGTATATGATACGAAATCATCTTATTCAAATAATTGATAAACAAACTAATTCTCAAAATACGAAGAACATTTTTAGGCAATGAAAATGGTTGGAATTCAATTTTTAATATTTAATTCGGCTATCAATTTCGTTACCAGTTCTGTTGTTTTATAAGACTCGAGCCTTCTATATTCTCGCTGCTCCATAAGTAAATTCTTATAGTCATCGTAATTCTTAACCAAGATTTCAAATTTATCTTTGAGCAACTCGAAGGATAAATCTGATATATCAATACAATATTTTTCTTGCTGGATTTTCTTCATAAAGCCCTTCATTTTTTGCTCATAAGCAACAGAAACAAATGGCGTTCCCATTTTGGCAGAGAAGATATTCGAATGATATCTCATTCCAACTACTGCATAGAGTTTTGAAATAAGATACTGCTGGAAATAACAGTCATAGTTATCGTCAACAACGAAACAATTTTCTATAGAAAAATCCGACATATACTTTTTATCTGACGCATTCGCAAACAATTGCGGAATAAAGACAACTCCATATCCATTATCTACAAGATAATGGATAAATACGCTAAAAGCATCATGTATCTTGACCGCAAGATCGCTGTTTTTATATAATTTATGCCATTTTAGATCACTGATTGTAATTCCCACAACCTTCTTATTGTTTGATAAAAATTTATTTAGTTCTACATAATCTTCGAGCATGCGCTGATACTTTGCTTCATCAATTTTATGCTGAAATGCCGAATCCAACGTAACATTAATCTTCAGTTTGCGATTCAGTTCCAGCAAATATCTTTCAGAAATTGATTCCCTTAAACATATTAATGAAGATCTTGAAAGCATTCTACTAATTCGTTTCTTATATTGTTTAAATGGTCCCATAGAAGGCGCATAAAATGCATAAGGAACCCTATTAGCATACATAAGATGAATCATATCAAGTAAAACATATTGGCGGTAGAAATCTCCTATGTTGGGACCGCCTGGTGCGTACAAAGCTAAGTCTGCCCATTTCACCGCACTCAAAAATTCATTAAACAATCGGCGGTTTTTTCCAATCAACAGATTAATTCTTCCTCCGCTAAGTACTGAAATATAATAAGGAATAAGTTTAAATTTGTTCCTTCCTGCTGGTTTATAAAATGGCCTTACAAGCTCAATATTTTCATATGGAATTTCTTTCACCGGGACATTAAACTGAATCTTTATATTTACATTTGGATAAATTTGTATTATTTCATCAATCATCGCCCTAATCGCAGATTCATCTCCACGATTGTCCCAGTTTCCGCTAAAAATCAAAATATTCATTTATCTTCTCCTTCATCATAATCAGACAATCTCTTGCGTTTGATTATCATTGGCAACTTCAACATTAAGAAACTCTACAATCGAAATGAGCAGAGGAAACAGCACAAATCTTTGCTGATTAATAATAATTAGGGAACCACAAGAAAACATCAGGTAAGCAAAAATAGTATATATATATATACCTAGTTTCCTGTCATATCTCATCACTTTTCGTGCGACATTGAATATTCTAAACGCTGGGACTAAAAAGAAAAACATTGAGAACATACCTGTTGTAGCCAATGAACCCAGAAAACCAACATCGTCCACATAACATAATGCCGTTGGTCCGTGAACCAACGAAAAGTAATATTGCTCAGCTGCCAATCCAACTCCGCCAAATACTGGATTTGCTAAGAAAGCTTTCCAATAATATTCTGTTGCGTTAACGCGAGCTAATGTACTTCCGCCATATTGCGCACCTAAATCAAAACTACCAAAGAAATCGTTAAGCACTCCAGATGTTCCAATATATACTGCCACAACAATAAGTATAATACCCGCACGCATTTTCTTTGTTGTTGTGTCGTTTGCAAAAAGCGTAATAATGATCAAGGATATTGCAATAACTAGCATATACCCTCGTGTCTGTTGCACAAACACTAAGCAAAATACTCCCAGAAGAAAACTCAGAAGACTCCACACTTTTTGTTTAATATTGTTGCCATAGGATGTATACCAATAATAATAGTTATTCACTATCATGAAATTTCCTATCGATTTTAAGGAAAGCCGTATACCCTGATCTCGCACAAGAATTTCCGATGTAAAGCTACTTTTTAAATCAAATATGAGTGAACCACTAGACTGGAAAACAAAGTACTGTGCTATTAGTATCAAATACCACACTATTGCAATTTTATTAATCATTCCGAGAACACGTCTTGGTCCACCATCACTACGAAACAAGTACAAATAAATAAATACTTGAGAATACCACAGATACTGTCCACATAGTCGCAATGTATCATTCAGAGATTGTGCAGAGTAAACAATCTGTGTGTATATAATCAAGACAGCAACTGCCATTCCTGCTAGAGGGATATAATTTGCATAAAATGCATTTCCTAAATATGTACTTAAAAATTTTGAACCCTTATAAATAATATAGAATGCAAATCCAACAAACCCCAAAAGCCATAGTCTGTTCGATGATCCAAAATACCGTTCTATAAAACTCGGGAACTTGACAATATAAAAAAGGTGAAAATCCAACAGGATAACTACAGCCAGATATAATCGTAATGGAAATGTTTTTTTATTGATTGTATAGTTATTCATGTTTAATCACCTTCTATCTTTTCTTCCCATTTTACCTCTTAGAAAATCCATTGTTGCCGTTACCGTAGCTGTCCAATCCCTTCGGCCTCTAATCAACTCTTTGAAGCACTTAATTAATCTACCTGTATATGCTTTTGACTTATTGGAACCGTAGCATTTAACCATATACAGATAATTTCTCTGATTATAATATTGGTAAAGCCAGCTCCCTTTCTGTGTACTTCTACTCTCCTTGTGATAAATAACTGCATTTGGCTCATAAAGTATGAAATAGCCAGCACGCTGCAGTTTAATACAAAATTCAGTATCCTCATAGTAAAGGAATAACGATTCTGGCATCATTCCCAATTCAAAGAATATATCCGAACGCACAAGCCACACACAACCTGTTGCGAATTCAATGCGTTTGCGCTCACTGAATTCAGGTCCATCTTTTTTTCCATTACCTAAAAGTGGGGTCTCCATCTTTTCTAGGTCTATCTCACCACCAGCACACCAGATAATATCTTTTTCATCAAAATATAGTATCTTTCCTGTCACAAGTGCCGGACCTTCTACTATATCCATATCTTCGATTAATTTGCTGAGGCAATCCTTACATATTTCTGTATCATTATTTAAAAAGAGCAATAAATCCGGATGAAATCTATTTTTAGCGTATATTGCTCCATAATTATTTCCACCGGCAAAGCCAAGATTTGCACCTGTTTCCAAGTAGATTGAATTTCTTTTTATATATGTCAGGGTATTTTCTTCAGCAACGACTGTCGATCCGTTATCTACGACAATAATTTGATAATCGTTTCTGTCTGATTCTAAAATACTTGCTATACAAGCTGCGGTATCCGTAAAGCCATTGTAATTCACAAGAATAATGCATAACTTTGTATTCATCATCTCACCCTTTGTAGACATTTAAGAGTGCAGATGTCATAACCTGTATTGAAAAACGGTTATAAGCATTCTCTCTAATCCAATTTGGATTAAAATCCGAAATGTTGCTTACCACACTATCTATTGCCTGTGCAAGTGCTTCCGCATTTCCAACTTCAAACAAACACCCTAATCTCTTGTCATTTACTACTTCTGCTAATCCATCAATATTACTTGCAACGCACGGAATACCAGCCGCTGCCGCTTCAACAGCAACAATCCCAAACCCTTCAAATCTTGATGGAACAACAAACACATCAGCTTTTGCAAGCAAAGACGGAACGTCAGAAACATTTCCCAATAAAAAAACGTTTTCTTCTAATCCATATTCACGAATCTTTGATAATATTTGCTGATATTCCGAATCTTCCGTGGATATTGGAGCACCGGCAAAATAGCATCGTATATTCTTTCCGTTTGTCTTCAAAATATTTACTGCTTCGATCAACAAATCTTGCCCTTTTTTGTGAGGAATAAATCTTGCAACATTACAGATTGTAATCTGTTCTGAATTATGCTCGGCTATTTTAAACCTATCAAAATTAACTCCGTTATAAATCCTCTGGACTTTGTTCTCTGGAATGCCCCCAGCAAGAGCATCTTTCCTTACAGCGTCTGAGATTGCAATAATTTTATTACAATTTACCTTTATAAGGAATCTATCCAAACTCGATAGTTCAAAAAAAATACGCGTGTCATGCAATGTATAGTAATATTTCGTTCCGGGACAAGCCAGTTTTACTAAAGAGAAGAATTTAATTAAGTTTCCCTGATGTATATGGACTACATCTATTTTATTCTGCTTAATAATATGAATAAGTTGTTTCAAGTATCCCAGTTTATAATTTTTCCCAATTTTTTTTAAATGAAAAATTACTACTCTATCATCAATTGAATCCAACAGAGACTGCGTATAGCTATTATTAATAATGCAAAGATATGCTGAGACATTTTGCTTTGCCAACTCATTACTAACATCTATGATTAAACGTTCCACGCCGCCTGTATTAAAGTTATACGCTACGTTCAAGACGTTCATTTCATTTCACCTCTTCCCACGGAAATTCATGTTGCGCTTTCAGCGCATCACGAACACCTTCAAGATAACCATATCGATTGTCCTCATCAGGCTCAAGGTATCCACCCTCTCCCCATTCATTCCAGGCAAAAATAAACAAATAATCCGTTTTATAGTCTTTCTTTGCCCTCTCTACAAGTTTACCAAAATACTTTTTAAATTTTTCTGGTGTTACTCCAGTATAAACCTGTCCACGTTCCTTATATCGAGGTGTATTGTCCCAGTCAACAAAAGCACACGGAATTGATTTTTTACTGAATGGCTTTCTGGTCAGAATATTATTCCATGCCGCATCATAATCAACCCTTGTAGTATTGCTAAGTTTCTGGTACGCCTGTACACCAAAGCGTTGTAAATCCCAGCCAAAATGTTTTTCACACCAGGTCATAACATCTCGACGAAACTGCTTTAAGGTAGCAAGTTTTTTTGGGGACATACATCTTCTCGAAGTAGCAGGTTCATATTCGATATCATAATCAATCTGGCTTCCATCGCCACGTCCATCCCTCGCAAACGCAACACTTTGGTTTGCTATTACCAATCCAGGGAACCCATTTTCTACTGCAAGTTCTTTCCAGTACTGAAGCATTTCAGTAAGACAACTTATAGATTCTGGGCGATAAATAACTATTAAAGGTTTCCCATCTTCTTTAATATAGCGATCGTCCTTAAAAAATTGCAATAAATATTCAAAATGCTCTTTCCACTCTTTTCTTTCACCATAAAACTGAGGCATAATTACTTTTTTCTGTCCAGTCCACTCCATAGACCATGCTTCATTTGCCCAGCAAAAACAAAACGGTAAATCTAGTTCCTTATCCGCTAAAATCTGCTCGCACGGCTTCTCCAACAGCATTTTTCCGTTAAACCAGTAATGATAGTAGCAAAATCCGTAAATACCATATTCTTTGGCCAGATCTCTTTGCCAAAGCTTTGTATCTCTATCCAGAAGGTTATAGTAATTATTATTTAGTGGCACTCTGGGCTGTCTATGTCCATCAAAAATCGGCTTTGCATTTTTAACGTTCACCCACTCAGTAAATCCCTCACCCCAATATTGATCATTAAGAGGAATCTGATGATACTGAGGTACAAAAAAAGCTATTGTTTTCATTTTATTTGTTCTCTCCTACCTGTTCAATTAATTCACGCCATTTTTTCATTATGTTGTTCACATACAGTCGTTCTACTGTTCTTTGAGCACTCTTACCATTCTTTTGTCTTATATCTTCATTTTTAATATAGGTAAACAATGCCTGTTTCATCTTAGAAACATCTCCAATCGGAACCAATGTACCGTTTAATTTCTGTTCTATCAATTCACGGGGACCACTAACACAATCAGTAGATATACATGCACAACCTGCATACATTGCTTCGCACAATACATTAGGAAATCCTTCATAATACGATGATAGTACGAAAATATCAGACTTGCTCATTTCCATTACAGGTTTCTCTGTTCTTCCACATAAACAGACTGCGCTAGTTAAATTCAAGTCATCAATGAGTTTTTGAATGATTTCTTGTTTCTCACCGGTTCCATAGATATCCAACTTCCAATCAGAAAATTGTTTATTTATCTCAGCAAATGCTTTGATTAACGTCTCAAAATCTTTTTGTGGCTCCAAACGCCCCATACTAATCACACGCTTTGTATTGTATCCATCTCTGCACAACTCATTTTGTAGTTTGTGATTATCTATAGGATTTTCAATTACCACAATCTTTTTTTGCAAAAATCTTGGATAGAACGTTTTAATTTGATTTGTCTGCACAACAATACGGTTAGCTCGCTTATAGAGTAGGCAACTTAACCAAAATATAACTCGTGAATGCTCTTTTAGTGGGTTATTCCTGTCACAAACTATAATTTTTCTGTTGTTAAACAAGCAGCATAGCAACAATAATAAATTACATCGACTCAAAAAAGAAATCATTACTTCTGCACTATCATTTTTGATATGTTTTCTTATGCTGACAAAATCTTCCCAAAATGCTCTGATCCCTGTGTGTTTATTCTTGATTTTATACAGCTCAACCTTTTCTTCATCGACCTGATAAAATTGAGGTCTTTTCTCTAAAGAAGTAATTGATACTGAGCCAATATTATTATCCGCCATAGATTGAGCAATTGTTATCAATACCTTTTCTGCTCCTCCTCCTGACAGACTACTAATAAAAAAACCAACTCTCATTTCTTAATTATCTCCAATTTCTGCTCAATATATCGTCTCTTTTCTTTCTCACTCATTTTTGCAGTCGGTACCGATATTTTTTTTGCTTTTTCGTAGTAATCATCAACACTCTTTATAATTTTTGCCGGAACTCCAGCCACAATCATTCCATCAGGTATGTCTTTTGTTACCACAGAGCCACACCCAATAATACAATCATTGCCAACATGTACATTGGGCATAATAATACTATTCCACCCGATATGAACACGATCTCCAATCGTTATCTGACCAAAGATATCCGCATCTTGCAAAAGTCCTTTTTTTCTTAATGTCCAAATCCCACCATCATGCGTACAGAATTTTACACCACTTGTAATCCGCACATCATTTCCTATTGAGATTAGATACGGCTCACTACCAAAATTTACACTGCGATAAATCTCACATCCATTTCCAATCCGAAGCCCTTTGTTACGTAAATGCTTAATTCGATATCCGGTTGGCATAATATATTGAATTATATAATCAATCATCTTCATGACATCACCCATTATTTCTTTAAAACTGTGTTCGCCCAAAAATATTCATCCAAAGCGACTTCATCGTTTCGGTCATCAGGTCGCTTATCTTCCGCGCTTGCGCGTCGCTTTGCCAAATCTGATAAAGAACCGATTACCTTAGCTGGATTTCCGCCAACAATCGCTCCTTCTGGAACATCCTTAACTACAACACTCCCTGCAGCAACCAGTGCGTTTGGTCCGATTTTGGTATTATATAAAATCGTAGCATTCGCTCCAATAACTACATTATCTAATACTTCGATTTTTCCCATGTAAAACCCATTTCTACCTGCAGGATAGTCAGGATTATCCATGGTCTGAAGCATTGATTGTATAACATCATGCGTAATGAATCGAACATTTGCAGAAATGCTAACATTATTTCCTATTGACACAAGCTTTGGTTCACTGGGTAAATTGAAAGGTTGATACAGCCCCCCAAAACCGTAGTGATGAAAGATCTTCCATTTTCTCAAAAGATCCGCACGTTTTCTGCTATTACCTCGTGAGCACAACATAAGTAGCATTGATAAAACCGCATTATTCTTCATCAATCGCATTGTTTTCACCTTCCTTACCGATAGTATAATCTCAAATACTATTTACTCTACTTCAAAAATCTCCTTGGATAAATCATTAGTAAAATTACTCTTACCAATCTTCCCAACACACAATGTCAGCCCTCGGCTTAATCAATCCGTCTAATTAATTTTGCAGGAACACCAGCATAAATACTATTGTTTTCACAATTACTTGTAACTACTGCACCTGCTCCAATTACTGTTCCATCTCCAATAGTCACGCCTGGCAAAATTGTAACACCTGCTCCTATCCAACAGCCATTTCCAATATTTATAGGCTCTGCTATATATCTTCCTACTCGACGACTTGGATCTTCAATAAGGTGTGTCCCTGTAATAAATCTGCAATCCATCCCAATATTACAATTTCCGCCAATCCAAATATCAGCTGAGCCATCAAAAAAAGATGCGTAGTTGATAAATGTGCCTTTTCCAAAATGCATCTTATTACTGCCAAAAAAGCATTTCGGAGAAATATATGCAGCATTCTCCATACCATAGGCTTTATATATTAGATTTCTCAATTTTTGAGGAGTTGTGTACCCCCCTATAGAATTCACGAACATATCTCTTAGATATCTTTGTACTCGGGATTTACTAATTTTGAAGATTCTCATTTATTTGTTCTCCTTGTAGTTCTTCTCAATCAAGCTCAGATAACCGCCAAATCACATTTTATCCACTTCTAGACTTTTTCAGACAGATATCACCTATGATAAAGACGATGCTGTCCTAAAATATCGTTGTAAAAATTCGCCCTTGTTCATCCATATCCTTCACAATGACACAGAACTCTCTGGTTATGACTGTGGCAGTCATCTACATAGTTTATGAGACTCTCAAGCTATCATAATTTTCTCTTTAAAATATTAATCCCTCCGGAAAATATCTCTTGTATAAACTTTTTCCTTCACATCATCCAAGCACTTGTCATAGCGGTTTGCGATGATTGCCTGGCTCTGTTTTTTGAACTCCTCTAAATCATTAACAACACGGCTGCCAAAGAACGTATCCCCATTTTTCAGCGTAGGCTCGTAAATGATAACTGTTGCTCCCTTGGCCTTAATACGCTTCATGACACCCTGAATAGAACTCTGGCGGAAGTTGTCGCTGTTACTCTTCATGGTCAGACGATATACGCCAACCACTACTTCCTTCTCCTTGTTTTCATCCCAGCTATCATTTGCTTCATAGGCACCAGCAATTTCAAGCACACGATCAGCAATGAAATCTTTACGAGTTCTATTGCTCTCGACAATTGCTTCAATCAGATTTTCCGGTACATCTGCGTAGTTAGCCAGCAGCTGTTTGGTATCCTTTGGCAGGCAGTATCCGCCGTAACCAAAGCTAGGATTGTTATAGTGAGTGCCGATACGCGGATCGAGACAAACGCCGTTAATAATCTGCTGAGTATTCAGCCCCTTCATCTCAGCGTAGGTATCCAGCTCATTGAAATAGCTAACACGCAGAGCCAGATAGGTGTTGGCGAACAGCTTAACAGCTTCAGCCTCTGTGAATCCCATAAACAAGGTATCGATATTCTCCTTGATAGCACCTTCCTGCAGAAGTTCAGCAAAAGTGTGTGCTGCCTTCACCAGTCGAGCATTATCCACGTCGGTACCAACAATGATACGGGAAGGATAAAGGTTGTCGTACAGAGCCTTACTCTCACGCAGAAATTCCGGGCTAAAAATGATGTTGTCACAGTGGAACTTCTCTCGAACGCTTGCTGTATAACCAACTGGGATGGTGCTCTTGATAACCATAATGGCTTCCGGATTGTATTCGATGACCAATTTGATTACAGCTTCAACTGCACTGGTATCAAAGAAATTTTTCTTGCTATCGTAATTTGTCGGTGCAGCGATAACTACAAAATCAGCATCACTGTATGCTTCCTTGGCATCCAATGTTGCAGTCAGATCCAGCTCTTTTTCTGCCAGATACTTTTCGATATATTCGTCCTGAATCGGTGATTTTCTATTATTGATAAGTTCCACTTTCTCAGGGATGATATCCACAGCAGCCACCTTGTGATGCTGAGATAACAGCGTAGCAATGGAAAGGCCAACATATCCCGTTCCGGCAACAGCAATCTTTAAATCTTTAAACTCTCTCATTTCTCTGTCCCTCTAATTCTTTTATTTATAAAACTCAGCGTACCACTCAGCGAACTTTCTTAATCCAGTCCGCAGACTTGTGCTCGGCTTGTACCCGAAGTCGCGCTCCAGTGCACTCGTATCTGCATAGGTCACAGGCACATCACCCGGCTGCATCGGGACCAGCTCTTTATGAGCCTCGAAATCGTAATCTTCCGGCAGCACCTTTGCACGAACAAGCTCCTCGCTCAGAATCTGCACAAAGTCCAGCAGGTTCTCTGGATTCTGATTGCCGATGTTGTAAACTGCATACGGTGGAATCGGCAGACCATCCTCGCCATTCTTTTTGTCCGGTGCTTTCTTCATCACACGAACAACGCCCTCAACGATGTCATCCACATAAGTAAAATCACGCTTGCAGTTGCCATAGTTGAAGATTTTGATGGTTTCGCCCTTCACCAGCTTGTTGGTGAATCCGAAGTAAGCCATGTCCGGGCGACCTGCAGGACCATACACGGTGAAGAAGCGCAGACCAGTGGAAGGAATGTTGTAGAGCTTGGAGTATGCGTGCGCCATCAACTCATTAGATTTCTTGGTGGCTGCATAAAGGGAAACAGGATTATCCACCTTATCATCTGTGCTGTACGGAACCTTTTTATTAGAACCGTAGACGGAGGAGGAAGAAGCATAAACCAAATGCTCCAGACTCTCACAATGACGGCAGGCTTCGAGGATATTAAAGAAGCCGACCAAGTTAGATTCCACATAAGCATCCGGGTTGGTGATGGAGTAGCGCACACCAGCCTGTGCTGCAAGGTTGACGACTACAGACGGCTTGTACTTCTCGAACAACTCGGTGATCAGTGTCTTATCAGCGATGTTGCCTTTTACAAAAGTGAATGTGGGATACTTGGCCAGCTCGTTCAGGCGGAATTCTTTCAGTGCCACATCATAGTAGGCATTCATATTGTCGATGCCGATGACCGTAGCAGAAGGAGCCTCCTGATAGATTCGCTTTACAAGATTGGACCCTATAAAGCCCGCCGCGCCTGTGACTAAAATTGTTTTTTTATCTAAAGTTACTGTGCTCATATTTTTACTCCTCAATTTCTTATCTTCACAAATTTATTCGGATACAGGAAGAACTCCAACCACTTCGTTTTCTTCATAATCCAAGCTGCAATGATTGGACCCACAAAGCTAATTCCTAGTCCCAGCACCACATGAATCACAGAACTTCCGATACCCAACTTCAGTAAGACTGATCTCATTGGTGCCGCAAACAACGTATGCATTAGATAAATCGGCATTGTGTATTTTGCAAGAAAATCCATGCCTCTGCCAAATGTTCTTTCACCCCCCGCCACCATCAGGATGACAGCTACACAAGCCAACAATCCCATTACAAAAGGAATCACACCACCACTAATTTCTGCCTTATACACCATCACACTCAAAATCATAAACAACAATCCGCATATCGTTCCTTGTACTTTTCTGCCCTTCAGCTGCACGTTAAATGCACAAATACTCATACCGAGTACAAACCAGATTTCGTTTGAAAGAACTGTTGATACTGCGTAAACGCCGTACCCCCCCCCCCACTCAATGCAATGGTTTTCATAGCTATTGCTACAATTAAGCCTCCTACAGCTATCTTTACACTCTTAAAGGTTGGTGTAAGAAGGAAAATAAAGAATAAGGCATACAGATACCAATATGATAAAGCAGGATGAAATAACAGGGTGTCTCCCAATCCACCAATTTGACTATTAACACTACTCGAAAATACCTTTTTTAATATCCAAGCAGCCGTTGAAAATGTCACGTAGGGGGTACACCGAGTGCCAAAACTTTTTTCGCTACATTTCTGCACCAACTTCCCACACTGTTTACCTTGCTGTACTTCTGATAAAGGTATCCGCTACAGATAAAGAACAGCGGCACATGGAAATAATAAATTGTAGTAATAAACCACTCATATAAACCACTATCTGGCAGGATACTTGCCTTCACCATACTTTGGAAGAAATGCCCCACCACAACCAATATACAGGCGATTACTTTTACATCATCCACCCATTTTTCTCTTGTTCTTGCTACAATTTGCTTACTCATGTTATTTTTCCTTATGGGCTCTACTTTATTTCACTACCTCTGTTCAGATGAAGCACTTCCAATGTATTGTTCATAAACCAGAGTGCTCCATACAAACGCGGGTAGTGATACTGAAAGTTCTTATGATAAAATCATCTACTGTTACTGAACCTAGGTAGCGAGATAGAAACTGCTCTCGCAGCCTTATCTATCTCTTGAAAAGTTCCGTAAATACGCCATTTTTCCGGTGTTTTCACTATGTACATCTCACTACCTGCGTTCGGTTAGAGGAGATTATTGATAATCAACGTTCTCATATACTTTTTCCTTCACAAAATCTATTTCATATAGATTTGCAGTGTCTGTTTCACAGTATCATCCCAGTTATATTTTTGGCAAATAAAATCAGCTGCTTCTAATTTCATCTTTTTTACCTTTTCTGGATGATCACAAGCATCCTGCAATTTTTTTCTCAAATCATTCTTGTCCGATTTTTTGAAAAGAAACGCTTTATCCTCAACTACTTCTGCGCATTCCGGAATATCCGATGTCAGGCAGCAATTTCCATAACTCATAGCTTCCAACAAACTAAGCGGCATTCCTTCCAAATCAGATGGGAGTGTATATAAATAGGCATTGCTATACAATTCCTCTAATACTCCTCCCTGTACAAAACCAGTAAATATGATTCTTTTATCAGTTCCTGCAAGATTTTTCAATTCCTGTTCAAAATCATCTGTATCACTAGCACCTCCTGCGATTACCAGTTTTTTATCTGTTTCAACTGCCTTAAATGCCTCAATCAGATAACGAATCCCTTTTTCAGGGACAAGACGTCCTAAAAAAAGAATATACGAATTCTTTGTCAAACCAAATTTTTCGGTAATCAATTTCGGTTGACGTACAGCTGCACGTTCTATCCCATTCGGAATAAAACAGGTTTTACGTTCGTACGTTTTTTCAAAATAATCCTGCACACCTTTACTGAGAACGATGATTTCATCTGCATACTTTACCGCATTTCGTTCTCCTTGACGAATAAATTTAGAGCCAAATCCACTTTTCCACTTTTCACGTGACCAGTCAAGTCCATGAACTGTCACTATCACTTTTTTCCGAAACAATTTAGGGATCCAGCAAAAAAAGGCTGGTCCCTCTGCATGAATATGTACCACATTATAATGCCCTAAAGCAGCAAAAATCGCTGCAAAAAAAGAGGAGGATACTGCTGCGAGTCCCTTTTTTTCAATTGTCGGAACCTTTTTCAGCCGAATCCCTTTATACTCTTTTGCTGCTTTTGTATCATACTCAGCTCCGCTTACATGGTGTCCGGCTCTGTTATAACAGGTAACCCTGTTCCCTTTATTAACCATCCTGGTACACAATTCTTCTACAACAATTTCAATACCTCCTTCTCTCGAAGGAATTCGCTTATGGCCAAACATTGCTATATCTAAATTACTTTTCATAAAGCGTTCCATACTCTCTTTACTCAGCCCCTCTATGCATCAACACAACTAGAACCGTCTGAAGCAGGATTTTAATATCCAGCCAGATGGACCAGTTGTCAATATATTCCAGATCCAACTTCACTACATCCTCAAAATTCTGAATCTCACTCCGTCCGCTGACCTGCCACATTCCCGTGATTCCTGGCTTTAAGCTTAAACGTCTCTTGTGATGTTCTTCATACTGCATAAATTCATCCAGCGTCGGCGGTCTTGTTCCCACCAGACTCATATCCCCCTTCAATACGTTAAAGAACTGTGGAAATTCGTCGATACGGGTTTTTCTTATAAATTTTCCTACCTTTGTAATTCTGGGATCGTCCTTCATTTTAAACATAAGGCCGTCCATCTGATTCTGTGCCATAAGCTCTTTTTTACGTTCTTCCGCATCCATATACATGGAGCGGAATTTGTAAATGGAAAAACGTCTTCCATTCTTTCCAATCCTGGTCTGTTTAAAAATAACGGGACCGGGAGATTCCAGATATATGGCAGGTACAACGAAAATGGATAAAATACAGGTGAAAATGATTCCCACCAGACCGCCTACTATATCCATCAGGCGCTTTAAAAACAATTCTGCAGGCTCAAAAATTCTTGGACTGTATGTAAGCACACGGTAAGATCCGAAATTTTCGATTGCTTTCTCTTTTTCTGCCATTCCAAACGTATTAACCGTAACGTGGACAACAATTCCCAATGCCTCCAGCCGGCGGATTAAATCATTCAGTTTTTCACGTCGCATAGTGGGAAGGCTTAAAAGAGCCTCGTCTACCACCTGTTTTTTCAGATATTCCGTCAATCCGTCTGAATCAGACCAGAGATAGCTTCCGTTTTCATTTCTCCCTACCTGGTTCAACTCTATCTTTCCGTGAATGTGCATAACCGCAATGGCAGACACATCATAGTCGTATAGTCTTGCGTTAACTACCTGATTCATTACCTTCAATACATTTGTATCTGATGCGCAGATCAACAGACGCTTTCTGTTTTCCTGTTTTCCATAATACCGAAACAGCGCCGTCTTAATCGTGATCCGTCCCAGATACATGGTCAATATATTGAAAAGAAAAAATAATATGTAAAACTTGCGGGACGAATTGTCTCCAAGTTTAAATGCAAAAAGAATAAGTGTCAGCACCATAACCATATAAAAGTTATCCGTGATGACTACTCTCAGTTCATTCCATCGGTTTCGCTTCATTATAGGCTGGTCCGGCTGATAGAATAAAATAACCACAATGTAAATAAAAAGCATCAAAATACAGCCGTACCAGTTTCCCAGCTGGAAGTCCCCTGCATCCAGAGAAGCAAATCTGCCCAGCAGGGCAAGTATAAATGATACAACCACAGCAATGGCGTCTGCAAACATATAAAATGATTTGTTCCGGATCAGCATAATCAATTACTCCTCACTGTGGTTCTTTTTTAAAATTCCTGTCCCCATAGCTGTCACAAAACCAAAACAGGACGCCAGAAAGAGCAGTTCATATGCCAGTATGTCCCAGTGGATCCTGTCCTGAGCATACTGGACGTCCTGTAATGTAATACAGTTTCTGATCTGAAATACAGACCATACCATCAGTACAACCATCAAACATTCCATCATTTTTCTCATACTTGCAGATTTCATTAATATGTCCCCCTTTTCCTTTGTGTGTTTTCAAAACAGCGTTTTGTGACTGCGCCGGCCTCACGATCATGGAAACCGGCGCATATTATCCTTACACGCTCTGTCAGCGCTTATAGATAACCGAAAATGTTCCCGAGTTCGGGATGGTCACATGGATCATCTTCTTTGCCACATCCACAGATGTAGGCGTGATCAGCTCCCACTTGGAAGTCATGTTGTTGTAGAAGAGCACCTGTACGGTTCCCAGACCCTCTACCAGATTTGGGACATACACAGGCATATTGGTAGCTCCTGTTTTTTCCACTCTGGTTCCGGCCTGATAGGTCATAACTGCGGTGGTTCCTACCAGGGCATTGTAGCCGCTTAAGTCCAGACCGGTTCCGGCCTCTGCCAGACCGGTTCCGGTATTAATGGCATTAATGGTGGATACAACGGTTTCCGGAAGTCCGCTTACCGCGCTTTCGCTTCCCTGTACAAACTCGATGCCTGTATCTCCTACTACGGCCTGGCCGCCGCTCTGGCTGGCTGTTCCGCTTTCAGTGGGAACCGTAATCTGGGCTGCGGTCTGTCCTCCCGGCGTGGCGGCTGAGGAATTTCCTGTGCCTGATGCTGAGGAAGATCCGCCTGTTACCTGATCCACGCGCTCTCCGATGTCATAATCGCCGTCGCTGTCCTCATTGGGAATCACAACTCCGGTTCCCGGACTGTTTGCCGCAAATACGGCTGCATACTGTGAAACCGCAAGAGCTGCTGCCATTGCAATAACTACTGCCTTTTTCTTCATGATCGTTCACCTTTCCTTTCCTGATAAATTTGTTCTATTCTTCAACCCTGTAAAACAGGTCTAGAACCATTTGTGTTACTCCTTCCGGATCCGGATGGTATTCGTCATAGATCCTTGTCTCTGCTCCTTCTCCCGGAAGTGTGCGGATATCATCTCCCCCCAGCTGCTGGCTGCTTCCAATAAATGCCATCATCATATCCAGATACTGATCCTTGGAAAGATTTGTTACCATATAGGGAGCTGCTGTTTCCAGAAGCTTTAATGCAACTCCCTCTTCCCGTGAGGCCTTTTTCTTCACGGCCTCCGCATAACCGGCGATATATCCCTTCTGGCGCTCCAGACGGGTTACGGCGCTCTGACTTTTTCCTGTATCCCTGTAGCGCAGGAAAGCTTCGGCCTGATCGCCCATCAGGGTTACGGAGGTTCCGGGTTTAAAGGCCGGATCTCTTTTTTCCAGCTCCGGATCGTCAATGGTTACGGTTACGCCGTCTACCGCGTCATTAAGAGGTTTCAGCGCTCCCATGCTTACAGCCATGTATCCGTCGATCTGAAGGCCGTCCAGAAGCTCTGTCACCGCCCGGCACATAAACTGGCAGCTTTTTTCTCTTCCATCCCCATAGGCATAGGCCAGTGTGAGATGCTGTGTATCATAGCCCAGGATATTTCCGCTCAGATCTGTAAGGGGAATGGGGGTCATGGTGTCTCTTGGTATGGCCAGAACCTGTACCCGGTTTCTGGCCGTGTCCTGGGCGACCAGAAAGATGCCGTCGGACTGTCCCCCCGCTCCCGCTGTTTTCATCTCTGTCAGAGGTTCTCTCCGGTCGATCCCCATGCACAGAATGGCTTTTACATAGGTATTCCGGCGATAGGTTTTTCCTTTGTATTCAATGGTGTTTTGTACCTGTCCGTATCCGGCTTTCCCCTCTTTCTGTGATGTACCGGCCTGCTCTCTCCAGAGCTGTGCCTCGGCGGCAGCCAGCTTTTTTTCCTGATACAGATTCCAGGAAACAGCTGCAAACAGGATTGCCAGAATAACCGCTGCTGTAACCAGCCATTCTCTCTTTTTCTTATCTGCTTTCTTCAATGTTTTCTCTTTCTTTTGGGGAATCGTATCCGTAACGCTCGTACTTACCGTATTTTCCGTAATATTTCTTATAATATTTGCCGTAATACTTCTTATAGTAGCCTGAGCCGTACTCTCCTCCCACCCGGTTTAAGACTGCCCCCAGGATCCGGCATCCGCTCTTTTCCAGCTGGGATTTTACCTTCTGGGCCATACGGTAGCTGATGCCCCCGCTTTCCACTACGATCACAGCTCCGTCACACTGATTTGCGATGATCGCGCCGTCAATAAGGTTTAACATGGGAGGGGTATCGATTATGATGTAATCATACAATTCCCTTGCATTTTCCAGCAGGACTTTGAACAGTTCATCCTCTAACAGCTCTGCCGGATTGGGAGAATAGGGGCCTGCCAGGATCATGTCCACATTTTCCATATTTGTATGGTAAATAACTTCTCCAAGCTTTTTCTGGCCGCTGAGATACTGGGACAGGCCGTTGGGACGGCCGCTGATCTCATGACGCTTCACCAGTACGGATTTGCGGATATCCGCGTCTACCAGAAGAACTTTTTTTCCGATACTTCCCAGAGAAGAAGCTACGGCTACTGTAGTAGCGCTTTTTCCTTCTCCCGATACGGTACTTGTAAAGAGAATGGTTTTTAAGCTGCTGCCGCAGAACTGGATATTGGTACGCAGTGTCTTAATGGCTTCTTCATAGTAATAATCATTTCGTTCCGTATTTTTTAATTCCAGTCTCATCTCCATTTTTTACACCGCTCCCTTCGTTTTCTTCTTTTTTCTTCCCTTTTCGTTTTCTGATTTGCCAGTTTCATCCACATCCGGAATAGAAGCCAGTACAGTAAGTCCCAGATATTTCTCCACGTCTTCTTCTGTCTTTATAGTGTCGTCCATGATCACTCCCAGACAGATAATTCCGCTGATCAGTACGGCTGCTGCCAGACCGCCCATAGCCGCATTCTTTTTCACATTTGGAGAACTTGGTTTTTCTGCCGGTACGCCTTCCTCGATGATCTTGGGCGGAACCATTTCCATAATATCGCCTATGTAATCGGAAGAAGTCTTTGCCACCTCTTCTGCCAGCGCCTGGGCGCGGATCGGATCTGTATCCGATATGGTAATAGTGAGCACACGGGTATCTGTCGGATTTCCAATGCTGATCATACGCTCTAGTTCATCCACCCTCATGTCTAACTGCTGTTTTTCAATCACCTGCTCCAATACCGGACGGCTGGTTACCAGCACGCTGTAGTCCTTGGTAAGCTGGCTGCCGATCTGCAGGTCTGCCAGTGAGGTAAGAGTTGTTTCCTTTGAAAGTACATAGACCATTGCGGTGGATTTATAAATGGGCGTCAGCAGGATCTTGCTGTACAGCCCCGCTCCGAAAGCTCCTACGATCAGCCCCAGGATGATCAGCCACAGCTTCTTTTTTAAAGCATAGGCCAGTTCCAGCAGATCGATCTGTATCTCGTCATTGTCATCAAACTTCTTTTCCATGGTATAACATTTCCTTTTCTTTTCATAATAGTTTTGCTACAGTACCTTGTTTTCCAGAATATATCTCTGATTTTTCCCAAATATGGTGGCCGCATCTGGACAGCTGCGCTTTTTTGACAGTTTTTTAAATGCCTCTTCCAGCCTGGGCGGCCTTGTATCCGGCCGGTGCATATCGCTGGCGGCAAAGTGGATCCTCCCCTTCTGGATTTCTTTCAGGCACCAGGCTGCCGTCCGGTCAAACAGACCGCCTGTCAGGCTTTCTGCATTGACCTGCAGACAGGCTCCGCTCTGAACCAGCTCCTCGGTCCTGCCTGTTTCACGAAGGCAAAGATACCGCTCTGCGTGAGCCAATACGGGAATAAATCCGTACTGGACCAGTTCCCGGACTGCCCGTCTTATGGTCTGAAATCCATCTCCCGGTTTGAATTCCACCAGAGCATACCGGCTTTCTGCCAGTGTGAGCGCTCTGCCCTGTTCCAGATACAGCGGCAGTTCTTCAAAATACCGCAGTTCCTGTCCCAGGCTTATTTCAAGTTCCAGCCCTTTTCTGTGAGCCAGCTCCCGGACGCCTGCTTTTAATTGTCTTAACTGCTCCATATCCGTCTTTCTGGAAAAATGGGGGGTTGCGATAATATGGCGGACTCCCTGCGCCCAGGCTGCCTCCAGCAGACGGCCGGTTTCCTCCCAGTTTCTGGCTCCGTCGTCAATTCCCGGCAGAATATGAGCGTGGATATCGATCATTTCCAGCTGATCCGTCATTTTCTCTTTCCGCCTTTTTTCCCCTGACTGAGAATCGTCTCATGAACCTGATCGGAAAGTCCGTTCATAGGCGTTTCACAGTACTGGCAGTAAAGGTTGTTTAAATAAGGCACTACCTCCTGCCCCCACTCGTAACCGGACATATAGTTTCCCAGAAACAAGGGGACATAGTCGGGATTCCCTTCCACAAATTCGTATACGTCACAGATAAAGCTGCTGGCGTCCACCGCAAAACTTCCTCTCTTTTTGATCAGCATGCCGCCAATCCCGTTATTCTCCAGTATTTTCTTCAGCCGGTAATAAATCACCCGAAGATTATTTTTGGCGGTCTGTTCCGGTGACTGTTCATACAGCAGCCAGGCCATCTGTGATAAGGATACGCTGCTCCCTCTCTTATCCACCAGAACCGCCAGCATTTCCTTTGCCTTTTCACTGGAAAAATGGACTTGTTTCCCGTCTACAAATACATCGAACCCGCCAAAGGTTTTTATAAATATGTTTTGCCCTTCCCTCTGACTCATTAAATATCTCTCCCGCTTTTAATCGTATTCTTAATAAAAACTTAATTTTTATTAACTATCCTTTAATAAGATACACCATGAACCTTATCAGTACCGTTACAGTTTTGCATTGTTATGCATGTTTCCTGTATTTTCGTAACATTTTCAAAGTGTTTTTATTTTAGTACCGTTTTTTTTACATAATTTCCAAAAAAAGGACTGCAGGTATTCTGCCCTGCAGTCCTTTTTCCCCCATTACTTTATTATTCGTTCTGTGCTTCCCTTATTTTCCGGGTTTTAATTTCCTCAAACTTCTGGAGCAGATATGACAATGTAACCTCTGCCCAGCTGTACTCCGGCATATATTCGCCCATAAAGTAACGGTCTTCATTCTCCTCCAGCATCTCCCAGCAGTCGCACCGGATCCGCCGGCGGTTCAGCGCATAAAATCCGCGGCCTTTCCTCACGATATCTCCCAGCCCATAGCTGACGAGCGTTTTCTTGAGCCTGGACCACGCCACATGAACTGCCTGTCTGGCCGTTTCATCATCTTCCCCGTCCGAAAGAATCTGGGCCATCTCATGCAGGCTGATTTCCCTGCCACCCTGGTCTACCAGAACTGCCAGCAGTTCTTTTGCTTTGGCATTTGAAAAATCAATCTCTTTCCCCCTATAATACAGGTCAAATCCCCCAAATGTTTTAATGTAAACCTTTTCTGCGTCCACTAAACTTATTTTACGGTACATTTATATACCCCCCCCCCGGTATTTCCGGAAGCAAGAACATATTTTTATACTAACACAGAAAGAGGTGTTTTTCCAGTAAAAAGATAGTTAAATTACTAATTTTTGAACTGTCACAAATTTTGCGACAGTTGCAGGGGTACTTTACAATTCTTCATTCAAAGCGTTATTTATATGCTTACCAATCGTTTTTATATCTCTACCAAATAATTCAGCCATTTGATTTCTATTTAACCAAACTGTTTCTTGTTCTACTGCAACAGGAAGCGTTATCATTTTATCACATTTTCCCACCATAGTCTTGTGTTTTATAATGAGTTTTTATTGAGAATACAAAAAGGATGCCAGTCAATATGCTTCCCTGATCTGACATCCTTTAATGCTTTATTTATATTCTTCAGGCCTCTTTTCCCTTCAGATATTCATCAATACCCTTCGCGCCTGCCTTACCTGCCTCCATAGCCAGGATCACGGTAGCTGCGCCTGTTACGGCATCGCCGCCGGCGTATACGCCTTCCTTGGTGGTCTTTCCATTGCTTTCATCTGCAATGATGCATTTCCACTTATTGGTCTGCAGTCCTTCGGTTGTAGAAGAAATCAGCGGGTTTGGTGAAGTTCCCAGAGACATGATCACCGTATCTACCTCGATGGTGTAGTCGGAGCCTTCTACCTCTACCGGTCTGCGGCGTCCGGATGCATCCGGCTCGCCAAGCTCCATCTTACGGACTACCATGCCGGTTACCCAGTCATTTTCGTCGGTCAGGATCTCTACCGGATTGGTAAGAAGGTCAAACTGTACGCCCTCTTCCTTTGCGTGGTGAACCTCCTCCACACGGGCCGGAAGCTCTGCCTCGCTTCTTCTGTATACAACATGTACCTCTGCGCCCAGACGAAGTGCGGTTCTGGCAGCGTCCATGGCTACGTTTCCGCCGCCTACTACGGCTACCTTTTTGCCCAGGAAGATCGGTGTGTCATAATCGTCTCTGAATGCCTTCATCAGGTTGCTTCTGGTCAGGTATTCATTTGCGGAGAATACGCCGTTGGCATTTTCACCGGGGATTCCCATGAACTTGGGAAGTCCTGCGCCGGAGCCGATAAATACGGCCTTAAAGCCCTCTTCGTCCATCAGCTCGTCAATGGTTACGGACTTTCCGATGATCACGTCTGTCTCGATCTTAACGCCCAGCTTCTTTACATTTTCAATCTCAGGACGAACGACTCTGGTCTTTGGCAGACGGAATTCCGGGATACCGTAGGTTAATACGCCGCCCGGCTCATGAAGTGCCTCAAAAATCGTTACCTCATAACCCATCTTTGCCAGATCGCCCGCACATGTCAGACCGGAAGGGCCGGAACCGATGACAGCTACCTTGATACCGTTGGTCTTTTCAGGCTTTGCGGGAACGACGCCGTTTTCTCTGGACCAGTCCGCTACAAAACGCTCCAGCTTTCCGATGGAAACCGGCTCGCCCTTGATGCCGCGGATACATTTTCCCTCGCACTGGCTCTCCTGAGGACATACACGGCCGCAGACAGCGGGAAGGGCGCTGGACTCAGCAATGGTAGCGGCTGCATCCGCAAATTTGCCCTCTTTTACCTCTGAAATAAATTTGGGGATATTGATGGATACGGGACAGCCCTTTACGCACTGTGCGTTCTTGCAGTTTAAGCAGCGGGACGCCTCCTCCTGTGCTTCTTCCTGTGTATAGCCAAGGCAGACCTCTTCAAAGTTAGCTGCTCTTACTTTTGGCTCCTGTTCTCTGATGGGTACTCTCTTTAAAACGTCCATTATTCGTCACCTCCGCAGTTTCCGCAGCCGCCGTGATGGGTGGCTCCTTCCTGAGCCTTAAGGATGGCTCTGCCTTCCTCTGTCTTGTACATCTGCTGGCGCTTCATGGCCTGGTCGAAATCTACCAGATGGCCGTCAAACTCCGGTCCGTCTACACAGGCAAATTTCACCTCTCCGCCAACGGTTACACGGCAGGCGCCGCACATGCCGGTTCCGTCTACCATGATTGGATTTAAACTTACAATGGTCGGAATTCCCAGCTCCTTTGTAAGCTTGCATACGAATTTCATCATGATCATGGGGCCGATGGCTACGCAGACGTCATACTTCTTGCCCTGATTCTCCACCAGATCCTTGATCACGTCTGTTACCATGCCCTTGCGCTCATAGGAGCCGTCGTCTGTGGTCACATAGAGATTTCCGGCTACTGCCTTTAATTCATCCTCCAGGATCAGCAGATCCTTTGTCTTGGAGCCCTCGATCACATCCGCCTCAATGCCGTGCTCATGCATCCATTTTACCTGAGGGTATACGGGAGCAGAGCCTACGCCTCCTGCCACAAAGAGATACTTTCTCTTCTTTACTTCTTCGATGTCTTCCTTTACAAACTCAGATGGCTGTCCTAAGGGGCCTACGAAATCCTGGAAATAATCTCCGGCTTTTAATTCCGCCATGCGCTGGGTAGATGCGCCTACGGTCTGGAATACGATGGTCACCAGTCCCTTTTCTCTGTCAAAGTCGCAGATGGTCAGAGGAATACGCTCTCCCACCTCGTCAATCTTTACGATAACAAATTCTCCCGGCTGGCAGGCTCTGGCTACTCTGGGCGCCTCTACGTCCATGAGATAGATCTTGTCCGCCAGACATTCTGCCTTAACGATCTTGTACATGATTTTCCTCCTCTTTTTCACTCATACCCCAAAACCGCAGATGCGCTTCTAATGGCATGTGTATTTATAAGACTCAGCTCCTCGGTTCTATTCGATCCGGATGCTGTAGCTTTTCTCCCAGGTTCCCCAGGCTTCCAGCTTCTGGATGCCCGGCCGGTCTTTTAATTCTCCCTTGTATCCGTCGGGAGCGCACAGGCCGTACCATGGCTCCAGGCATACAAATGGATGGGTTGCCTCGATGGTCCATACGCCCAGGTATGGAAAATCGCCGCAGTCTATGGTCACATAGGGCGTTTCGTCAACCAGAAGGCCCACGCTTGAAATCTGCGCCCCGTCAAACATATAGGTAAGGATCTGGTCAAAGAATCCCTTTGTTACCGGAACCTGACCGTCCTTAAGCTTTAAGCTGCCGGTCTTTTCCTCCACCTGATATCCCTGGTCATTGGGCGCCAGATAGTGAAGCTCCTCCTGATGATTTCCCGCTTCTTTTCCTTCTTTATTAAATACCAGCGTATAATCGTAAATGGTCTTTCCCTCAGGTACCTGAAAGGCCGGATGGCCGCCGATCATAAAAAGAAGCTCCCCGGAATCGGGATTTTTTACTCTCCACATCACTTCAATGGTCCGCCCCGTAAGCCGATGCCCTATCTCCAGCTCAAAATGGAAGGGGTAAACCCCATAGGTATCCGGCGTATCCTTTAACCGGAACCAGCATTCATCCATATCGCAGAGCAGAGGTTCAAATTCCATATCTCTGGCAAAGCCGTGGGGCGTAATACCATACGCTTTCCCCTCATGGGTATATTTTCCATCAAAGCTCTTTCCTACAAACGGGAAAAGTACAGGCGCATGGCGATTCCAGACTGCCGGATCTGCTCCCCAGAGAAGCTCTCTGCCGGCCTTTTTGTCATAAATCCTTGTAAGCTCTGCCCCGTGACGATCCACGGTGATCAGCAGTTCCTCATTTTCAAGTGTAAATACGGTTCCATCATTCTTCATAAGTCATCCCCCTTTTCTGATGTCTGCATCATTGAATCTGTTGTGAAAATGTATTGCTGCATAGACTTCATATTATCATTTTCCAATGAATGTTACAACTGTTTTTAAGGATTTTGTCACATCCCGGTTCTCACATAGCGGCAAAAAGTATAGCAGAGGTCAAAATAAGTCTGTTCTTCCCCCTCCTCTGCCAGTTTCCAGTCCGGAGCCTGATCCAGATCCACAGGGAAACGCAGATCTGCGTCATAAACATAATCAATGGCAGTGAGATGAATGGTATCGCAGTAAGGCAGGAACTGCCGGTAAATGCTTTCTCCGCCCAGGATATAAATATCCTTTGGATCAAACTCCTCTAAGTATGCAAGGGTCTCTTCCATACTGCGGAAGACCACAGCGCCTCTGGCCTTGAAGGACGGATCTGCGGAAAGAACCACATTGGTACGCCCTCCCAGGGGCTGGCCTCCGGGCAGTGTTTCCAGAGTTTTCCTTCCCATCACAACCACCTTCCCGGCGGTTTCCTTTAATAAAAGCTGGCGCTCCGCCGGAATATTTACCAGTGGGCGGCCATTTTTCCCGATCGACCAGTGTTTATCCGCTGATACAATAAGATTCATCTGCTAAATCCCCCCTTTCCCGTCCGATACCGGCTGCTGCTCATACAGGCGGAATTCGTAGCGGATCCCATTGTCCTCTCCCGTTCCCAGCACTTTTGTCTGCTTCCATCCCGGCTCCCGATCCAAATCCGGAAATACCGTATCCGCAGGAAAGGTATGGAAAATGTGGGTAATATAAGCTTTTTTACAATAAGGAAGAAATGCTCTGTAGACCGTTCCTCCTCCAATGATAAAAACATCCTCGCTGTCATACTGCTTTAAAAGCTCCAGCGCTTCCTCCACACTGCCGCACAGAGTTACGCCCTCAGGAGCATAGTCCGTATTTCGGGTGAGCACAATATTAACCCTGTTTTTTAAGGGCTTTTTGCCCGGAAAGCTCTCCAGGGTCTTACGCCCCATGACTACCACCTTTTCCTTCGTGGTTTCTCTGAAAAATTTCATATCCCCCGGAAGATGAGCCAAAAGCCCCCCATCCTTTCCAATGGCCCAGTTTTCATCTGCTGCTGCTATCAAATTCATGCACATATCTCCAATCTGCCGTAATGTATCCATTCTATCACATTTGCCTAAAAAATACATAACAAAAATCTCCCAGAATCATCATCCTGAGAGATTTTATTATGTATTTTTCGATATGCCTGGCTTCTGGACACCAGACTCCAGACCTCGATGCTATTTCAAAGCACTCCCTTTGCCCTCTTTTCCTCATAATCCTTCAGAGAAGCCAGCGCTTCTCCTGCCATAGGATACAGAGCGATCAGATTGAAAATCGTCATCAGGCCAACGCCTACGTCGCCCAAATCCCATACGATGGTGTAAGCAGCCAGTCCGCCGATAAAGAGCATCACCAGCGCCAGAACCTTATAGGCGGTCTGGGCAGCCCAGCTGTCTCCGAACAGATAGGAAACATTGCTGCGGGCATAGTACAGGATTCCAAGGAAGGTGGAAAAACTGAACAGCCACAGGATCACTGCGATAAAGATCACACCGAACTTGCCAAGATGATATCCCATAGCAGCCTGTAAAAGATCCATTCCTGCCAGAGAGCCGGTAATCTCATCCGGAGCTAAGAGCATTAAGAATGCGGTACAGCTGCAGATTACAATGGTATCAATAAATACGCCCAAAGCCTGAACCAGTCCCACCTTGGCAGGATGATCGGTCTTTGCGGTAGCTGCGGCGCAGGGAGCGGAGCCGGAACCGGCCTCATTGGAAAAGAGGCCGCGCTTTACACCATTCATGATCACTGCGCCGATTCCGCCGGCCACTGCCTGGCGCAGTCCAAAGGCCTCTGAAAAGATGCGCTCAAGCACAGCCGGAATCTGGCCGATATTTAACAGAATCACTCCCACTGTGATCAGCAGATACAGACCGGCCATTACAGGCACAATGGCATCCAGGGCTTTTACCGTGGCATTTTTACGAAGAACGATCACAGCGCCCAGGATCACCAGTACAATGGTGCTGTAAAGAGGCGGGATGTTAAATGCATTCTCAAAGGAGGAGGCCACTGAATTGCTGATTACCTGGCTGATGCCGCACCAGCAGATCAGGCCTGATATTGCAAAGAGCACAGAAAGAGGGAACCAGCGGGTCTGCTTCTTATTTTTCTGGAAAAATTTATGCATATAGTAGGCAGGACCTCCCCGGTAACCGCCGTAAAGAGGATCCTCTTCCTTATAAAGCTGAGCCAGCGTAGCCTCAATAAAGGCGGTAGTGGAACCCAGAAGGGCTGTGACCCACATCCAGAATACGGCTCCGGCTCCGCCTGCGGAAATCGCAGCCACAACGCCTACCAGATTTCCCATTCCTACACGAGTGGCAGTGGAAACTACCAGCGTCTGACAGGCAGAAAGCGCAGTTGTTTCTCCATCCTTCCGCTCCAGAGTAACCCTCAGCATATCCTTAAATAAACGCAGGGAAAGGAAACGGGTCCGCAGAGTAAAATAAATACCTGTAGGGATCAGCAAAAGCACCAAAAGAGAAAAGCTTATGCCTGCGCCCCCAGGCAGAGGCAGGGTGATCAGATCTCCCCACAGAAACTGATACACCGTTTGAATTAACGTAACCATAGTTTTAGACACTCCTTCTATATAGAACATAGATTTTTTCTGTGTTCCAGTATATAATAGTTATTATCATTTGTAAAATTGATAGTTTAAATCTCAACTATCTACATTTTCGATTGTTAGCAGGATAAAGTACAGGAGCGAAAGAAATGAACATAGATACGAAAAATATGGAAACCTTTATTCAGGTAGCGGAACTGTGCAGCTTTACAAAAGCTGCCAAAAAGCTGGGCTACTCCCAGTCTACCGTGTCATTCCAGATCCGCCAGCTGGAAGAAATGCTGAATGTGCGGCTTTTGGAGCGGATCAATCATACGGTCGCACTGACAGAGGCCGGCCGGAAGGTGCTCAATTATGCCCATCGTCTGGAACAGCTGACAGTGGACATGGAAAAAGAATTAAGGCCGCAGCCCTCTGTAAGCGGCCATGTGCGCATGGCTCTGGCAGATTCCCTTGCCTGCTGGATCCTGCGGGAGCACTATGAAAATTTCCGTGCTGCCTATCCGGGAATTACTCTGAAAATGGCAACTGCAAGCACGGAGGAGCTGTTCCGGATGCTGAATCAAAATGAAACAGACCTGGTCTATACGCTGGATCATCATGTTTACAACAGCGACTATATCATCGGTGCGGAAGAACGGATCCAGGCTCATTTCGTGGCAGCTCCCGGCTTTCTTCCCTTTTCCTCTCTGACTGTACCGGTCCGAGAACTGATCACCTTTCCATTTCTCCTGACAGAAAAGGGGATGAGCTACCGCCGTCTGATGGATGAGCATCTGGCCCGGTTCTCCCTGGAGGTACGCCCGGTTCTGGAATTTGGCAGTGCAGATCTTTTATGTACCCTTGTGACTCAGGGCGCCGGAGTGTCATTTTTGCCTGATTATGTAACAGAAGCCGCCCTAAAAAGCGGGCGGCTGGTACGGCTTTCTGTGCCGGAATTTAAGCCGGAGCTTTGGAGGCAGCTTCTCTACCACAAAGACAAATGGGTCTCTCCGGCCATGCAGACGGTGATCGAATATTTTTCCGGCCTTTCCCCGGCACATACGGATGCTTCCGATCATATGCTGTTGTAAATGGCACTTTCAGGAGATTTTTATGAATCAATCTGAATCCTCCACCCCCGGCGACCGCTTCGCCCAGATCCTGCAGTTTCAGACACCTGCGGCTCTGGCCTGGATCCGCGGAAACACGCCCTATGCTCCCGGCTTAAGCGGTATGGTGCGTTTTTATGATACGCCTTACGGCGGTGTTTTGATCGAAGGGGAATTTTTCCAGCTCCCCAATAAGGGAATTTCCAGCTCCACCGACTTCTACGCCCTGCATATCCATGAAAATGGAGACTGCTCCGCGGGATTCACACGAACAGGCGGCCACTATAATCCCACAGGCACATCACACCCCTGGCATTCCGGCGATCTTCTGCCTGTTATGGGAAACAGCGGGTATGGATGGCTTTCTTTCTATGACAAGCGTTTTACAGTAAAGGAAATCATGGGACGGTCTGTGGTCCTCCACAGCGGACTGGATGACTTTACCAGCCAGCCGTCCGGGAATCCTGGGGTTGTGATTGGGTGCGGGGTGATTAGGGAGAGGTAGGATACAGCTTTTTACCACTCTCCCTTGCTTATCTGCTACACTGACATATATAAATATGAAAAACACCGTATCCATCTTTTTCATCTGCTGTGAGATCTTTCATGGATACGGTGTTCAGTTTTTAATGTCTACTCCTTTTACTCTGCTTTTTCAGCAAGCTCTACTGCTGCCTTTCCATCCATGCGTCCATATACCCGCATATCAATCAACGCGCAGCGTTTTCCATGCTTTCTGCAAATTTCCTTAATATCGTCCAATTTAAAACGAACCTGAGGCCCTACCAGGATCACATCATAATCATCTACAATTTCCTCAAGCGCTGCAAACGGACCTGCATCAATTACATAATCTGCCGGAGCACTTTTCTTCATATTATTTACCAGCAAACTGGTGGACATGCCCGCTGAACAAACTAAATGTATTCTCATAATCATTCTCCTTCTTCACATAAACATTGTTTATTCTGCTTTTATCTTAGCTTTTAATACTGCAATTTCTTCTTTTAAACTATGTATTTCTTTATAAACCTCTACCAAATGTTCTGAAAGATCCTGTGCCGTCATAGCCATACTGAGATGATCCTGAGAATGAACCAGAATAATATTTACTGGAACTATATTGCCTGATGCCTCCTGTGTAATCATCTCTGTTTGAAACTCATGTGCCTCCAGCAAAAGGGAGGATGCTTCCTTCATATCAGCTTCCGCCTGTTCAAATTCACCATTTTGAGCTGCTTTAATCGCTGATATGGAATATCCCTTGGAATCTCCTGCAGCAGCAATAATCTGAAAAGATGGGCCATAATCTGCTTCTGTCATGTTATCATTTCTCCTTTTTTCATTCAGCCTTTATTATCCGAATGGTATCATAACTGCATACACTGCAATTACTGCTATCACCGAAGTCCATATAAGCTTCTCTTTCTGTGTAAACTCTGTTTTGGGACGCCAAATACAAAACAGTGCCACAGGAACCAGCGGCAAAATCAACACACATAAATATGTCAGAATCTTATAAACAGTGAAGGGACGAATCTCATTTGGATCTGTTTTATTTAACTTTTCCCTTAATTCCTTTATATGTTTTTGTGTTTCCGTCATTGGAACTGCCGATTTTGCTTTCTGCTTTATCCTGTTTGACATAACTGACACCTCATTTGAATTCTTTCTTATTTTCATACATAAAGTATCTGTTTGCAATGGTTTTTTGATAAAAGTATGCTGATTTCTTCAAATGACGGTCTCTGTTATGTTCCAGATCTATTTCAACCAGACCATATCGATTTTTAAATGCATTCATGGGGGATACATTATCTGTAAAAGCCCACAACATATATCCCAAAATATTAGATCCGTCTTTTGCTGCCTGTACTGCCCAATATAAGTGCTGTTTAATAAAATCAATTCTGTAGTCGTCCTGAATTATACCGGATTCATCCCTGAACTTCTGCTCATCCTGCACACCCATTCCGCTTTCAGCTACAAACCATTCCGTATTTCCATACTCATTTTTCATTCTCATGCCAAAATCATAGATAATCTTAGGCCAGATTTCCCAACCTCTAAATGGATTCATCTTTTTTCCCGGCATATCAAAGTCTTCATAATAAAAATCCGGATGAAAAGGGGCCCCTTCTTTTACTGCACATGTTCTTTCCTTTACCCTATTTGGATGATACAGATTAATTCCAACCCAATCAAGGGTATTTTCCTTTATAAGTGCCAATTCCTCCGCTGTATGCTCTACTTCAATCCCATGCTTCTTCAACAGTTCAAAAAATCCCTCCTGATACTCCCCCTTTAAAGCCGGATCTAAAAATACCCTGTTGTAAAACAAATCGTACATATCAGCTGCATCGCAATCCCCTTTGGAATCACTTCTTGGATAAACAGTCTCAACATTGATTATACTTCCAAATTTACATTCCGGCCTTTTATAACCACTTTTTTTATAGGCATCCATAACCGCTGCCGTAGCCAATGCTTTATAATAATTCCATTGCATCCACATGGCAGAATCCTGATGATGAGGCCACCTTACTGCATCCAGATAGCTTCTGGTCTGAATAACAATCGGCTCATTAAAAGCAAACCAGTATTTTACCCGATCTCCAAAACGCTCAAATGCTTTTAGGGCATATTTTACAAATAAATCAACCACATGTCTGGAACTCCATCCATTATACTTATCCAAAAGATAGGTGGGAAGTTCATAATGCTCCAAACACACCATTGGCTCAACCCCATTCTCAATACAGGTATCCAGCATATCTGAAAAATAGGCCGCATACTCTTCATCCACTACTGCATTCTCATAATCTGTCAGGAAACGGGCCCAGTTAATGGATGTACGGTAACTCTGGATTCCTATTTCTTTCATATAAGCAATATCTTCTTTATAACGCTCAATAAAATTTGTGGCCACTGCTGGTCCATAGCCATCATACCAGATATGTGGCTCATTTTTATACCAGGAATCCATCTGACTGTCCTGGCCTTCTTTTTTTCCCATCCATCCTTCTGTCTGCCAGGCACTGGCTGCTGCACCCAGAAAAAAACTTTTAGGCAATTGAATTTTTTCTATCATAATATACTCTCCTCCCTTTTTCGGTCCTACTGCTGTGTATCCTGAGCCTTATTTGCCAGAAGAACAAACGGAGCGTAAATAAGAACTGCCATAACAATACAGATAATCTGTGTAACAATCGCACCAATACTTCCTCCGGTAGATAACCATGCACTTAAAATCGGTGGGGTTGTCCATGGCATTGCATAAACACATACACCTGCAAAACCAATTTTTGTCATAAAATAAGCAAATGTACCTGTCACCAACGGAGTAAGAATAAATGGAACTACAAGCAATGGGTTTAATACAATAGGAAGACCGAAAATCATAGGTTCATTAATTTCAAATATTGCAGGTGCTGTTTCCAACTTTGCAATTGCACGGTAATCCTCTCTCTTTGACAGTAACAGAATGGCAATTACAAGTCCCAACGTACAGCCTGAACCTCCCAGCGACATATATGTATCCCAGAAGGACATATTAATAATATTCAATTTGGATATATCCTGGATACCCTGAGCTACCATATCCGTATTTGCCAAAATAGCTGCATTTAAAAGCGGATCTCGAACTGGTTTAATAATCTGATTGCCATGAATACCAATACTCCAGAATGCCTGTGATACAAACATCAAAATCAACAGCCCCGGAAGTCCCTGCATAACCTTCTCTAATGGGGTCTGAAGGAATGTGTAAATGATGGAGTAAAGACTCATTCCGATGAACTTTGTAGTAACAAAATTAAACAAAGCACAGATCAGAATGGTAACCATGGACGGAAACAGTACATTAAATGAATTAGAAACATTACCTGGAACCGAATCCGGCATATTAATCTTCATTACTTCACTTGTAACCAGTTTTGTATATATTTCAACTGAAACAAGTGCAATGACAATTCCCAGAAACAGTCCCCTGGATGCTGTATAATCCTTACCGATTACATTTGCTACCTGAATAACTGCACCCTCGTTTGTAATTTCTACAAAACTGGGCAGACAGCTTACAAATGAGCAGAGTGCAATAATTCCTGGCATAAATCCCTGCATCTTATTTAATTTACCCAACTCCAAACCAATCAGAACCACTGCTGCCACTGTAAAGAAATTAAGAGTTGCATAATTGGCTGCGTTGAACCAGTCTGTAAACATTGACAGCCACTGCATTCCCGGAAGCTTCCCCAGACTAATACCATTTCCCTCTGTAGCACATACTACATTGGTAATCAATGTACAGAAGGAACCTGTGATAATAACTGGTATCAAAGCTGTAAATGCATTTTTAATTGCACACATATGTTTTTGTGTCGCAATCTTATTCGCTGTAACTAACAATTTTTCAGTAAGTTCATCTGAAAACTTCATGTTTTCTCCCCCTCTTTTGACTATTTTTACTCATGAGCTTGTTTTTAATATATACCTTTACCTTTTATATGTCAAGCTTTTTATTATTAAAAGACATATCTTTTTATTTTATAAAATATGTATATTGTTTTCTTGTCGTATAAGCAACCAAAAAAGGCATATGCGGCTCATATAAGCCACATATGCCCCTAAAGCTTTTTTATAAAAAATATAATAATCTATCGAATACTAATTGTCTTATAACTAAAATCATCTCCTATGTGATGTTGTTCTGAATACTCAAACGGTACTCCGTTATCCAGATACCCTGTTTGGATAATAGAAAGAACCGGGTCTGTGTCTTTGAGTCCCAACCATTTTTTATCAAAATCATCCGGTCTTTGCGCCCGTATAATACGATGAGCACTCTGTATACGAAGTCCCAAATTGTTCTCTATGTAACTATAAATTGAGTGATATAAAATATCCCTCTTTAATCCGGGTATCAGATCAATCGGCATATACACAAAATCAAGTACTCTCCAATCTTTATCATCATACCTGTAACGAATCAAATGATATACAAAGGCATCCTCCTCTATATTCAGCTTATCGGCTATAAACTTTCCTGCATTTATCACCTCAAACAAAACAATATCGGATTGGATCGTTGATTTATCCTTATTAATATAAAGCCCATTTAACTGAGTTGAAATCTGTCCTTTATGATCTTCCAATCCTTTTACAAATGTGCCTGACCCCCTTTTTTTAATGACCAGACCTTCCATTACCAACTGATCAATTGCCTTTTTAACTGTAATTCGGCTTACCTTATATGTTTCACACATTTCGGGTTCTGTAGGAAGCTTCGTACTAACTGCATATGTTCCATTTTGTATTTTCTTTCGAATATCTCCTGTTATTACTTCATATTTCGTCATAAGCAATCCCCTCATATCATACTAAAAGATATATCTATAATCTTTTTATTAAATATATGATTATGTTTTTTAGAATTATACATCATATCTTATTTACAAACAAGTAATTTATAGTCTTATTACCTCACTTCTGCTGAAATGCACTCTCATAACAGGCCACCTGTACCCATTCCTTCTATTTTTCTTACAAATAAAAACCTGCCGACAAATGCCTTTACCTATGCATTTCCCAACAGGTCCTTATTCTCTAAAAATACTTCTTGCTTCCCCAAAGATTACTCTTCTTCAGATCCAGATATTCATTATAGGCCTTTTCCAGGATCTGCTTTTCATTGGAGAATTTCAGCAGATGGTAGGCTTCGTAAAATTTGTAATATCCGGAATCCAGAAAGTACTCTTCCCGCTGTGGTTTGCTGTAATAGCTGTCGGCCATCATCAGATACCAGTGTACATCCTTTTCCACCACATCCTGTGGGGTATTGAAGGTATACTGGCTTTTGCCGATATATTTGATGATGGAGGCGCTGACTCCGGTTTCTTCCTTGACCTCTCGCAGCGCCGTTTCCTTATATTCCTCTCCAGCTTCTACGGTTCCTTTGGGAAGAACCCAGCCCTCGTACTTGTTTTTGTAATTCTTGTACAGCACCAGGATCTTTCCTCGAAATATAACCACACCGCCGCAGCTCGTTGCTTCAATCATTGCAATCCCTCCTGGTTTTGGTGTGAACCTGGCTGCCCTGCGCAGCCGTGACTGGTTTTAGTATACAACGTTTGGAAGGGATATGCAAGAATTTTCACTTTCCCTGTTATATCTGTTCTAATACCTCCTGCAGGTCCAGCGTCTTCATTCCATTTTCAAGTTCAAAATAGGGCACTCCGATTTTTCCCTCTTTCTTTGGCCCGTCAAACAGAGCCTCCTCATCCCTGATCTTTAAAAATGCCTTCATTTCCGTCAGGCTGGCTGAGATATTTCTAAATTCCAGGTCTGCTCCCTTATCCTCCAGCTTGTAAATTGCATATAATGTATCTTTGCAGAGATGGGTTCCGTACATGATTACTTTCATTTTTGTGCTCCTTTTTATCTCATTTTTTCATAATGTAACAGCTGTCCTATTATCTGTCAATAGTATCTAAAGGAGCAATACATCCCCGGCTAGTTCCCTCTTGACAAAATCCGCTTTCGGATTTATACTCTCCTATACAAAAACCGAAATCGGATTATCAATTTATAAAGGAGCCTCAGCCATGTGCAGCAGCCATACCGCAAAAGAATTAAATCTTAAATTTAACCAGTTATACCGCCGTCAGTGCAATCTCTACCACACCTATGCAGCGGCCTGTCATCTTTCTGATACTGCATTTTCCATTCTTTACTGTCTCTGTGAAACAGAAGCAGATGAACATACCACACCATTTACTCAGCACGAGCTGGCTGAGCTTTGCAGCCTGCCCCGCCAGACAGTGAACTCTGCCATCAGTGGTCTGGTAAAAAATGGATATGTAAGTCTGGAGCAGTTAGCCGGAGCCGGCAATACCAAGGCAGTATACCTGACAGAAAAAGGGACTCAGCTCTGCCGGCAGATTGTAATCCCCCTGATTGAGGCGGAGCAGCATTCTCTGGCACAGATGACCGCAGAAGAGGTAGAGCTGTGCCTGAAGCTGTCTGTCCGCCAGTTAGACTTGTTTGAGGAGGAGCTGGCTTTAATCCTTCCGAAAAAGGAACACCCCTCCGGGGAATAAAGGAGAATTTGACATCATGCGATATTTTATACGATTTCTGAAACCTTACCGAATGACCTGTGTCCTGATATTCTTTACTGTACTTTTAGATGTGGCCGGAGCCCTTCTGGTACCTACGGTAACCGCCAAAATGTTAAATCTTGCCGCAGCAGGCGCAGGGCTTATGCCGATCCTTCACGAGGGTCTTATCATGCTGGCTATCTCCCTGATGGCCGGTTTCGGCGCTTTGTGGGGAAGCTTTCTCTGTGCGCGCCTGTCTGCCAGACTTGGCCGGGACATGCGTGTGGCTGTCTACGAAAAAAGCCTGAGTTTTTCCGCAGCGGATTTTGAACGGTTCGGAACAGCTTCTATGGTAACCAGAACTTTAAATGACATTAACTCTATCCAGACTGCCTTTGTCATGTGTATCCAGATGGTTCTTCCCGTTCCGATCATGTGTATCCTGGGCATCGTTTTTGCATTTCGAATCCATCCTTCTATGGGATATCTGGTTACAGCCATAGTAATTTTTCTGCTGGCAGCAGGCTTCTTTATTATCCGCAGGGCATCCCCTATTTTTGAACGGCTTCAGCGGTTTTTAGACCGGGTGAATACGGTTCTCAGAGAAACTATCACCGGTGTGCGCGTGATCCGTGCCTTTGGAAAGGAACACCATGAAGCGGGACGGTTAAACCGGACCTTTTCTGATTATGCCGATTCTGCCATCCGGGCCAACCGGCTCTTTGCGGCACTGGACAGCATTGCCAATGTAGCGATCAACCTGACGGTCGTTGCAATCCTGTATATAGGCGGCAATCTGACCGGAGCCGGGGCCATGGAAATCGGCGGCATTACAGCTGTGACCGAATATGCGATCTGGATCCTGTTCTATATCATGATGGCACAGATGGTTATCATTATGGTACCCAGAGCCCTGGTGTGTATTGAGCGAATGGCTGAGGTGCTGTCACTGGAACCGGAGATACAGGATAAGCTTCCGGTTCCGGCTAAAACTGAAATCGTGAAACCTGATCCCCATACATCTGAGGCACTTGATTTTGGGGGCGCTGCCTCCTCCCACACTCTCCTGTCCTTTGACGACGTTACCTTCCGCTTCCCGGATGCGGATGAGGATACCTTAAGTCATCTGGCCTTTCAATGTGAGAAAGGCACTACAACTGCCATTATCGGCGGTACGGGAAGCGGAAAATCCACCATTGCAAAGTTGATTCTGCGCTTTCACGATGTTACCTCCGGACGGATTTGTCTGGATGGAACCGATATCCGGGAACTTCCCCAGAAAAAGCTTCGTGACGCAGTATCTTATGTACCCCAGAAAGCCTGGCTCTTTTCCGGCACCATTGAAGAAAACCTGCGGTATGGAAATCCCAACGCCTCGGAGGCGGAGCTACGGACAGCTCTGGATACAGCTCAGGCGGGCTTTGTATATGACCTGCCGGATGGCCTGGCTTCCCATACAGCTCAGGGGGGCACGAATTTTTCAGGCGGACAGAAGCAGCGCCTTTCCATCGCCAGGGCACTGGCAAAAAAAGCCGCTGTTTATATCTTTGACGACAGTTTTTCCGCTCTGGACGCAAAGACAGACGCAGCTCTCCGCCATGCTTTAAAGGATGCCACGAAAGATGCGGCTGTCATCATCATCGCCCAGCGTGTAAGCACCATTCTTCACGCGGACCAGATCCTGGTGCTGGATGACGGGAAAATCGCAGGACTGGGCACTCATTCCTGGCTTTTGGAGCACTGTCCGGTATATAAGGATATTGTGCGTTCCCAGCTTCGTGACGCCTGATTTTGTCATATTTTAAGGGAGGTTCATTGATTTTATGGAAAATGACCAGAATTATTTTGATACAGAAGTATTTGAAGCAAAGCATATGAAAAAGACCATTCTGCGCTTTATCCGCTCTATGGGGAAGCAGAAATGGAGACTGACCGTTGTATTTATCTGTATTGCCTTTTATACCTATTTTACGGTCATGGCGCCCTTATACAGTGCAGATGTGGTAGACCTGATCTGGAACCAGATGAAGGAGGCAATGCAGACCGGACAGCATTTTCAGATCACCTGGGAGTTTGGCGGAAGGCAGCTTTTCTCCCTTCTTCTCATGTTTTTAGCCTGCGGTATCTTCTATTCCCTCCAAAGCTTTCTTATGGCAAACTTTGCAGAAAAATTGAATCTGCAGCTGCGGGGGGAGATCAGCGAGAAGTTAAACCGTCTTCCCTTGTCCTACTTTGACCGCCAGCAGCCGGGAGCCATCATGAGCCGGGCCACCAATGACCTCGAAAAAATGTCCGAGGCTCTTCAAACGGGACTTCTGCGCCTGTTTATGGCTGTTGGAACCATCCTGGGTTCTCTTTCTATCATGGCTTACTTTGACGGATTCCTCACTGCGGTCTTTTTGTTCTTCACCGCAATTTCCCTGCTGGCAGCCAAAGCCGCTTCACAAAAGACCCTGCGCTATGCGGCCAGACGCCAGGACTGCACGGGAAAACTCAACAGCCTTATCGAAGAAGCATACAGCGGCCGTATGCTGATCAAAGCCTTTAACCGGGAAGAGGAAAGTCTGGCCCAGATCCGCCAGGCCGCTGTGGAGCTGGCAGACGCTTCCGAAAAAACAGATTGGATCATCAATGCCATTAACCCCGGAATCCGCGTTATCAACCGGTTCGGACAGGTTGCTGTGGCTGTTTTGGGAGGTGTTATGCTCTTAAAGGGCCACCTGACCCCGGGACGGTTCCAGGCGTTCTTCCAGTATGCCAATCAAGCCGGAGAACCCATTACCGAACTGTCCTATATGATCAATTCCCTCCAGTCTGCCCTTGCATCGGCGGAACGGGTCTATGAGCTGCTGGACGAAGAAGAAATCCTACCGGATCCTGAGCATCCGGCCTGTCTTCCCGCCCCAAAGGGTCATGTGGACTTCTCTCATATCCGTTTCGGCTACACTCCGGAGCGCACCCTCATGTCTGATATCAGCTTTTCCGTAAAAGAAGGGCAGAAAATCGCTATCGTAGGCGCTACGGGTGCGGGAAAAACCACGCTGATCAATCTGCTGATGCGTTTCTATGAAATCGGCGGCGGAACCATTTTACTGGACGGCGTAGACACCCGCTCCTTAAGCCGGGCCGGCCTTCGCCAGGCCTTCGGCATGGTACTGCAGGACACCTGGCTTTTTGAGGGGACCATTGCGGAAAATATTGCCTATGGAAAGCCGGATGCTTCCAGAGAAGAGATTATTGCTGCTGCAAAGGCAGCCAGAGCCGACTTTTTTATCCGTACGCTGCCTAAGGGATACGATACGGTTCTTGGAAGCGATGCGGAAACTATTTCCGCAGGACAGCGCCAGCTCCTTACCATCGCCAGGGTCATGCTCTGCGATCCTGCCATCCTGATCCTGGATGAGGCTACCTCTTCTGTGGATACCCGGACGGAAATGGAGATCAGCCTTGCCATGAACACACTGATGAGGGGCCGTACTTCTTTTGTGATCGCCCACCGTCTGTCTACCATTGTGGATGCGGATCTGATCCTGGTAATGCAGAATGGTACGATTATCGAGCAGGGGAATCACAAACGCCTCCTGGAATCAGGAGGCGCTTATGCGGAACTGTATAACAGTCAGTTTGCTTAATTTAATTACTGATTTAAACCATTAAATATCTTTTCAGCCGTAATCGGAAGCTCTCTGATCCGGACGCCGACTGCATTGTATACTGCATTGGCAATGGCCGGGGACGGAGTATTGATTACGATCTCACCAATGGACTTGGCGCCAAAGGGGCCTGTCGGCTCATAGCTGCATTCCAGCTCTACCTGCACCCTGCCAATGTCCAGACGGGTGGGAAGCTTGTACTGCATCAGGGAATTCTCGCAGACATGGCCGTTTTTCAGATAGGTTACATCCTCGTAAAGAGCCATTCCGATGCCCTGTACCAGTCCGCCCTCTGTCTGTACTCTTGCCAGATTTTCATTTAACGGCGTACCGCAGTCAACGGCTGATACAAACTGGATCAGATCGATCTGTCCGGTTTCCATATCTACCTCTACTTCTGCCGCACCTGCCATGAACGGAGGCGGAGATACGGGAGATGTACAGGATTCGGTTGCCTGAAGTGCCTCGTTATTAAAGCACATAGCTCTGTTTCCGATATCCAGAAGAGAAATCTCATTTTCAAATCCTGAGCCTTCGGGCACCGGAGTGAGACGCTTTACGGATTTTCCGGTAAATTCCAGTTCATCCTCGCCGCAGCTTAAGTATTCTGCGGCCTTCTTTATAATCTTTTTCTTTAAGGTCTCGCAGGTCTTAACCACTGCGTTTCCGGTCAGGTAGGCCGTACTGGAAGCATAGGAACCGGAGTCATAGGGAGAAATATCCGTATCTACGCCGTAGACAACGATATCATCCATCTCACAGTTCAGACACTCTGCCGCTACCTGCGCCAGGGTGGTATCGCAGCCCGTTCCCATATCGGATGCACCGATGGTCATGGAATAAAAACCGTCATCATTTACCTTGATGGTTACAGAAGCCACATCTACCTTTGAAATAGATGAACCCTGCATAGCCATGGCAATTCCTACGCCGCGGACCTTTCCATTTCCCATATCCTTTCTGGGATACTTCTCATCCCAGCCGATCATTTCCTTTACACGATCCACACAGCGGTCCAGCGTGCAGCTTTCTGCCGTTTCTCCGTAATATGCAGGCATTACCTGTCCTTCACGGACCATATTTTTTTCACGCAGCTTAACCGGATCCATATGAAGCTCTGCAGCCAGCTCGTCAATGGCAGACTCTACGGCAAAAATACCCTGGGTCGCACCATAGCCGCGGTATGCGCCTGCAGACATACGGTTGGTGTAGACTACATCATAGGCAAAGCGGAAGGCCTTTGGAGTTCCGTACAGAGGAATAGATTTGTGTCCGGAAAGTCCTACGGTCGTCGGCCCGTGCTCGCCGTAAGCGCCTGTGTTGGACAGGGTGTAAACGTCGATTGCCTGTAAAATGCCTTCGTCGTCGCAGCCTAATTTTACCTTTACTTCCATCTCATGGCGGGGAGAGGAAGCAATCTGGGACTCGTAGCGGCTGTAAACGATCTTTGCGGGCTTTCCTGTCTTCATGGTTACGATAGCCGGATAAACCTCTGCGATTACAGTCTGCTTGGCTCCGAAGCCGCCGCCGATCCTGGGCTTGATCACACGGATCTTTGACTTTGGCACATCCAGCGCATGAGCCAGGATCCGGCGCACATGGAAGGTAACCTGGGTAGATGCGGTTACAACCAGTCTTCCGTAGATATCCATATAGGTGAAAGCCCGGAAGGTCTCCATCATGGCCTGCTGATTTGCCTTTGTATGGTAAACACGCTCAATTACATGGCTGCTGCCTGCAAATGCGGCTTCCAGATCTCCGGCCTCATCCTTACCGCAGGCACAGAGATTGCGCATATTATCAGCGCCAACGGGACAGAGGGCCTTCCAGTCCTCCTCAGGATGAACTAAAATGTCTCCGTCCTTTGCATCATGCATATCGAGAACAGGCTCTAATACCTCATATTTTACCTTGATCAACCGCATGGCCCGGTCTACGCAGGCCTCGTCCTCACCTGCTACAATAGCTACCGCGTCGCCCACGAAGCGCACTCTCTGATCAAGGATCAGACGGTCATAGGGGCTGGGCTCCGGATAGGTCTGTCCTGCCATGGTAAAGCGCTTCTTCGGCACATCCTTCCAGGTAAGGATACATTCGATTCCCTGTACCTTGGAGGCTACGGCGCAGTCGATCTCACGGATCAGCGCATGGGCATAGGGGCTGCGCAGAACCTTTACGATCAGGCAGTCCTTCATGGCAAGATCATCCGTATACACCGGCTTTCCCGTCACAAGAGCTTTCGCATCTCTCTTGATCAGGGGTGCGCCTACTACACGCAGCTTTTTGGCCTCAGCGGGCCGTTTCTGTGAATATGCCATCAGTCCCTGCCTCCTTTCTGCTTTGCATCCAGATACTTTTTAACTGCACGAAGCTGGGACATATATCCGCTGCAGCGGCAGAGATTTCCGGCTAAATACTCCTTGATCTCGTCCTCTGTAGGATCCTTTAACTCCCGCTCCATGGCCAGTACGTTCATAATAAAGCCCGGGCTGCAGAAGCCGCACTGCTCTCCGCCCTCAGCGGCTAAGAACATGCCAAATTCCTCTGCCTCCTTCTGAAGTCCCTCCAGAGTAGTTACATGACGTCCATCCGCTCTGAGAGCCAGAGTGGAACATGACAATACGGGCTTTCCGTCCAGCCAGACAGTACACAGGCCACAGTTTGCTGTTTCACAGCCTCTTTTTACGCTGTAGCAGCCCAGTTCACGCACCAGATCAAGAAGCACCGTATCCGGACGCACCTCTGCCTGAACCTGTTTTCCATTTAAACGAAAGCGAATCTCCATTACCGGCTCACACTCCTTCCCTTTAAGCGCTCCATGAGGCGTCTTACATACACAACTGCCAGGCTATGGCGGTACTGTCCGCTGCCTCTTGTATTATCTCCATAGGAAACTGCGTCTGCTGCCTGCTTTGCCATTTCCTTTATGGTGTCAAAATTATCTTCTGTAAATTCTACTAACGCTGCCTTTGCCGGTCTGGCTCCGATGGATACGAACCACTGGTTGCCCAGATTTGCAGCGCAGACTGCAAGCAGCGGGAAATCCGTACTGGAATTTCTCTGGCTGATATAGGCAGCCTTTCTTCCGTCCTTTTTGATCACCACACGGACAAGGATATCTCTGTCATCCCTGTGAACCGGACGGGCTGCGAACTCTTTGATCGGCACCATGCCGCCGTGGTACAGCTCTACATAAGCGTCAAGAGCCAGCAGGCAGGTAAGGATATCGGAAAATCCGAAACGGGCATATACGCTTCCGCCTACAGTTGCGCAGTTGCGCATCTGAACTCCTACGATATGTCTGGTGCACTCCTTAAAAATGCCTCCGAAATATGTATTCAGTCCTTCATGAATTTCCAACTGTCTCAGGCTGCACATGGCTCCTATGGAAAATTCCTCTTCATTTTCTTCAATCTGGTCCAGCCCAAGACCGGATAAGTCGATGACCATACGCTTTGTCACGTTTGTCATTTTCAGCCACACCATGCCTCCTACTACCAGGCTGCTGCGTTTCTGGCACAGCTCGTATGCCTCAGCCAGGCTGGTTACCTTAACATAATCATCTGCTCGAAACACCTGATCGCTCCTTTCGTCATTTGCAACGTTTCCTTTTGTATCAGACAAACAGAGGCATTATAGCACGAAATACCGCTGTTTTCTACATAGTTCGCTATTTTTTCAAAAGATATGCGTCAAACATGGCCCTGGCAACAGGCCCTGCTATCTTTCCTCCGCTTCCCGACTCCTCCACCAGCACCGTAACTGCAATCTTTGGAGCTTCTGCCGGGGCAAAGCCCGTAAACCAGGCATGCGTTTCCTTTCCGGTTTCAAATTCCGCAGTTCCTGTTTTAACTGCAGCGGTGTAATCCTCTGTACGGACCGCAGAGCCTGTGCCCACATCCGTCACAGCCTTCATAAGCTCTGTGAGCTTTCCCGCCTCATCTGCCGTCATCATGGAACCGTAGGCCTCCGGAAGAAACTTCTTAACCTCTTCCCCGCCTGCACTTACTACCCGGTCTAACAGATAAGGCTTCATCAGCGTTCCCCCATTAGCCACAGCCGAGGTGATCAGGACACTGTGCAGGGGCGTGATCAGGGTAGTTCCCTGTCCGATGGAGGTCTGCAAAATCTCCCAGATATCGGCTCCGGCTTTCATATTGAAGCTGCTCTCTTTATAAGGAAAGCCGGAAAATGGCAGCGGCCGGTTATATAAAAGTTCCTCTGCCGTAGCTGCAAACCGGTTTAAATCCAGCTCCAGCCCCATGCTTGAAAATGCTCCGTTGCAGGAATTAGCAAAGGCCTTTACAAAATCCTGGCTGCCATGAGCCTCGCTGTGAAAGCATTTGATGGAATACTCTCCATTGTGATATACGCCATTGCAGTCAAAATGAAAGTCTTTGTAATTGTCCGGATGCTCCCTGATATATTCCAGGGCAGTCAGGATCTTAAAGGTAGAACCGGGAGCATACAGCCCCTGGGCCGCGCGGTTTAAAAGCTGGCTTTGGGTATTGGCGCTGTCTGTGAGAGCAGCCCAGTCCGTAAGCAGCGTATTGGGATCATAGTCCGGCTTTGACACCATCGCTAAAATCTTTCCCGTGTCCGGCTCCATGGCGATCACCGCTCCTCTTCGGTCTCCCAAAGCGGAATAGGCGGTCTGCTGAAGATTGATGTCCAGAGTGGTTACCACATCATCTCCCAGATTTTTCCTTCCGCTTAATTCATTTACCGCCTGCTCGATGAGATTTACATGGGATGTAAGGAGATAAAAATTTGCCAGAGACTCAATTCCTGTCTTTCCCTTGGTGGAATACCCTACTACATGTGCAAATACATCCCCATGGTCGTAAACCCGCAGCTCATTTCCATCCTCATCCTCCTCATTGTGAGCCAGAACCGTACCGTCAGACGCCAGGATCTTCCCCCTGTGAACCCGGTCGGAAAAACGGTCCAGACGGGCATTGTAGGAATTATTGATCACCTCCGGTCCCTGTATCTGTATAAAATACCCTACATATAAAATAAGTGCCAGAAACAGCAGGGCAATTCCATAGGTAATCCTGAGGATACTGCGGTTTGCAGGAGATTCCCCTGTCTGTTTTTTTCCTTTTTTTGCCATCAGTCCTCAGCCACCCCCATCTCTTCTTCGTCATTTCGTTTAATAATATACAGTCCCTGGATCATGGCAAAGAGCATAAAGGTGCTCACAATGGAACTGCCGCCATAGCTTACAAAGGGAAGGGTCACGCCGGTAGACGGGATAAACTTCGTCACGCCGCCTACGGTTAAAAATACCTGCGTCACATACTGGATTCCCAGCCCAAAGGCAATCAGCTTGTAAAACATGGCCTGCATCCGGGAAGCGATCATCATAAACTGGATAAAACAGCCCAGACAGATTAAAAGCAGGCAGACGGCAAAGATGCCTCCAAACTCCTCTCCTATGGCCGCAAAGATAAAATCCTTTTCCACCACTGGGATTTTTCCCGGCATTCCCTGGCACAGCCCCATGCCAAACCACCCTCCTGTACCGATGGCAAACAGCGACTGGGTGATCTGATAACCCGTATTGTCAATATCCGCCCAGGGATTTTTCCAGGCAGCCACTCTGCGCTTTACATGGTCAAACAGGCCAAAGGCAGCAGCGGCCGCTCCGCAGCCAAGTCCAATCCCGCCAAACAGATACAGCTTCTTTCCCGTGGCGATAAAAAGCATAAGCACATAGCTTACAAACAGGATCAATGCTCCTCCCAGATCCTTTGACAGAACCAGGATCAGCACATGGGCCGCTGCGGCGGCAGTTGTAATACAGACTTGTTTCAATTCCGTGGACTGGTAAAACATGGAAGCCGTAAAGAGCACAAAGGTCAGCTTTACAAATTCCGAGGGCTGGATGGAAATTCCTCCAATGGTAAAGGAAAGCTGCGCTCCAAAGCTCTCATCCCCTCCGATCCAGACCGCAAGAAGAGCCAGGATCCCCACCGCGGCGTAAATCCACTGGAATTTATAAATCTGCCAGAACCGCTCCATGATCCACGGGATCAGCCAGGAAACAACGGCTGCCCCGCAGATAATTACAAACTGCTTTAGAGCCTTATCTAAGGGATCTGCACGAAACATGGACAAACGGCTCAGCATAATCAGGCCTACGGCCAGAAGCATACAGGTGTTATTTACCAGAATCCGTGAAACATTCCGGTAAAAACGCCGCGTAAGGAAAATATAAACCAGGAAAAACACAGCCTGGGCTGCATAAAAGGCGGCTAAAAGCCCCGACGTCTTTTCATCCTCTGCCTTTAAAAACAATGTCATATAGGCCAGAAAATGCATAAAAAACATTACATGGTTCTGTCTGGCGCAGAGCCTTAGCTTCCGTTCCCGGTCCGGGAAGGAAAAATAGCGGAAATTCGCCCAGGTGTAGACAGCCATGAGAAAAATCATCACATATTTGGACAGTTCCAGGATCAGATTAACCATACCCTATTCTACTCCCCGCCTGAAATGGCCTCTGGTAAATTCTGTAAATGGAGGCTCTGCGTTTTCTCCTCTGATAAACTCTGCTGCAAAGGCATTTAATACTGCCTTTGTCTCCTCCCCTGTTTCTATTGTAAAGCACAGGCGCAGTCCCTCAGGAGCCAGACGCTTTACAGAATCTGCGCAGCCGTGAAGGGACACGGGAAGAGGATTTAAAATCGTATTATAACAGAACGCACAGTGATTCTGAACCGGCAGCCGTGCTCCGGTTCTGTCCTTCATCCACAAAAGAGAGGGACATTTACTGCAGCCTTTTACGGTCTTTGTAATGCACTGGGCCGATACCATCATGGGCGCCCGGCCATAAACGATCAGCTCTGCCGGAAGCCCCTCTCTGCGGCAGGCCTCAAAAACAGGCTCCAGCTCTCTGCTGTTCAGTTCCCATGGCGCAGTGATAAAAGCAGCCTGCTCCTCCTTCAATGTGTGTACTGCCCCATGATTCCATGCATAGACGGAGGCGTCAAAGGAAGCAGAAAAGGAAATCTGCTCCTCTCTCATCCACTGTATTTCTTCAAAGGCACGGATTAAAAGGCCGTCAAAACCTGCCAGCTCCAGACAGGAACGGTATGTTCGGAAAAATCCTATGGCATGGGTCCTGAAAATGTGCGGGAGGGTAAGATAGCACTCCTTTCCGGCCTGATGGATCAGCTGCACAAATTCTGCCCAGCGCTCCGGCTGAAAGGATGAAGCATCCAGACAGATCCTCCTGACCTCCGGCACGGCAAGCGCTGCAGACAGCTGATCCCCGGTTTCTGCGGATACCGTAAGATACATCGGTCTTTTACCTGCACTCTCATCCGGGACAGGCCCGGCGCATCCAGCCGCCCGGCTGCTTTTCTCACCGGAATCTGCACCGTTCTGAACTTCTCCCGCCTCCGGCGCCTTTCTTCTCCACTGATTCTGGATCGCCTCTGTAAGCGCCTCAAAGCCCTCTCTGCGCAGTTCATTTAATGCCTGAACGGGAAGAAACAGCGCTCCGCATACCTCTGCCTCAAGCTCTGTAAATTCAAAAGCCGTAGCCCCTGTTTTCCCCAGCTGGCGGATCACCTTTTCTCTGGTCATTGGCTGGTTTTTCGCAGCCTGAGGCTCCTGTCCGGAAACCGTCACAGAAATATCCCCGCAGGTCAGCGTAAGCACGAACGGAAGTCCCTCCGCCAGATATGCATACCCCTCCACAGGCTCTTTCTTCTCTGTTTCCACATATTCCCGGTCCAGAAAGTCAAAGAGTTCTTTGTTCGTTTCCCGAAATTCCGGCTTTTCCTTTAAAGCGATCATGTCGCGGCCATTATGTCTGGTGTAGTAGCCGGAGGTAAAGCCTCCCCGGTCAAACAGATCCAGAAGCTCTTTCTTATCCTCCGGCTCCACATAATACCCTTCTGAACCGTATTCCAGATACCGGTCCAGATACTTCCGGTAAATCCGCACTACCCCGGCCGTATATCTGGGGCTCTTCATCCTTCCTTCAATCTTCAGTGAAAATACACCTGCTTCCAGAATCTGGGGCAAAATATCCAGCGTGCACAGATCCTTCATGCTGAGGACACATTTCTGATCCTCTTTATTGACAGTTGTTCCGTTTTCCTGCTCATATACCCGGTAGGGAAGACGGCAGGGCTGGGCGCACCGGCCCCTGTTTCCGCTTCTGCCCCCGATCAGGCTGCTCATAAGGCACTGTCCGGAATAGCAGTAGCACAGCGCCCCGTGGACAAAGGTTTCAATATCCATTCCCGTCTCATCATAGATCCGGCGGATCTCCTCTAAGGATACCTCTCTGGCCGGCACTACCCGGCAGCAGCCCAGACGCTTCAGCTCCTTTGCCCCGTAAACACTGGTAATGGTCATCTGGGTGCTGGCGTGAAGTTCTATTTCCGGAAAATGCTCCCGAATAAAGGACAGGGCTCCCAGGTCCTGAACGATCACACCGTCCAGTCCGGCTTTATAATAGGGAAGCAGATACTCATATAATTCTCCCAGCTCATTCTCCTTAAAGAGCGTATTTACGGTCATATAAAGGCGGCAGCCATGGAGATGAGCGTATTCAATGGCTGCGATCATCTCATCCTGATCCGCATTTTGAGCATAGGCTCTGGCTCCAAACCGCGCTCCTCCCATATATACAGCGTCAGCGCCCGCCGCCACTGCTGCCTTTAAGCTTGCAAAGGAGCCTGCCGGAGCAAGCAGCTCTGCTCTTTTTTTCTCTTTCATGTTATTTCCGCCTTTCCTGGTCTTTTAACGGATCCAAAACCACATTTCTCCCCCGTTCTCTTCAGGGATAACGAAAGGATGCCCCATACGAATCCATGAGACATCCCCCCGATGCTGTCTTTTTTGTATCCTTCTATCTGCGGCCTCTGTGAAAGCCTGCCTTTCTGGCTGCCTGAAGCGCTCTTCTTGCCAGCTCTTCATCGGAAACAGGCCGAACCTCTTCTTCAGGAGCAGCCGCCGGTTCAGAAACCTCCGCTTCTTCATTCGAAACCTCTGCCGCTTCCTCTTCTCCTGTCTCTTTTCCAACCTCAGGTTCTTCCTCCAAAACAGGCTTTTCCCCAACAACAGGCTCTTCCCCAACCTCAGGCTCTTCCTCAACAACAGGCTCTTCCTCAGAAGCAGCCGCTTCTCCCACTGCCCGGAGTTCGTTCTCCTGATGAAGCATAAGGGCTTTCATCTGCTCCGCCTCTGTCACTGCCTCAGCCCGCTCCTGAGACAGTCTTTCATTCTGGCGGGTAAGATTTCTGTTTTCCCGTTCCAGCTTCGCTAAATGTGAAGCCGTCTCCTCCAGCTGCACCTGGCGCTCCTCCAGATCCTTAAGCACAGCTTCCAGCTTCATCTGAGTGCTTACCAGCTCATGCTTTAAGCTGTAGCTCTCCTTTTCCATCCGGTTGCGTTCCTCTTCCATCTGTTCCGAATGATCCAGCGCCTTAAAATAATCGTCTGCAATATTTAACTGGATCATAACCTGCTGATAATCCGCACTCTGCTTGGAGAAACCCGGAATCCCGCGCAGCTGCATATTCTTTTCATTTACATAGCTGGCCGTCCGCTGAAGATAAGCCTCGTCCTCGCTTCCGCCCAGAGTATATATTTTTCCGTCGATTAAAACCTGTGTATAATTCTTTGTTTCCATACTTCACTCATTCTCCTGTCTGATCCGGGGAAACGTTCTTTCCCTCTAACAGAAGCTTACCACATTTTCATCCCATTTCCAAGCCCAAATGACGATAAGCGCTCTCAGTGGCCATCCTTCCTCTGGGCGTGCGGTTGATCAGGCCGTTCATCAGAAGATAGGGTTCATACACATCCTCTAAGGTTCCGGCGTCTTCCCCCAGAGCCGCAGCCAGCGTATCAAGCCCTACAGGGCCGCCGGAAAACTTCTCAATGATCATAAGCAGGATATTTCTGTCATTCTGATCCAGTCCCAGCTTGTCCACATCCATGATATCCAGAGCAAAATCCGTCACTTCTTTCGTGATCGCTCCGTCATATTTTACCTGAGCGAAGTCTCTTACCCTTTTTAAAAGGCGGTTTGCCAGTCTGGGCGTACCTCTGGACCGTCTGGCAAGCTCTAATGCCCCTTCCGGATCGATCTCCACTCCCAGCACCCCTGCGGAATGTATGATAATGGTCTTAAGCTCCTGGGGCGTATAAAATTCCAGACGCTGAACCACTCCGAACCGGTCTCTTAAAGGAGCCGTAAGAAGGCCGGCTCTGGTAGTAGCGCCCACCAGAGTAAAATGGGGCAGCTCCAGACGGATGGAGCGGGCCGAAGAATCCTTTCCCAGCATAATATCTATGGCAAAGTCCTCCATGGCTGGATAAAGTACCTCCTCCACCTGACGGTTTAAACGGTGGATCTCATCCACAAAGAGCACATCCCCCTCCTGAAGGTTATTTAAGATCGCAGCCATCTCCCCAGGCTTTTCAATAGCCGGGCCGCTGGTTACCTTCATCTTCGTTCCCATCTCATTTGCAATAATCCCGGAAAGGGTGGTCTTTCCAAGGCCAGGGGGGCCGTAAAACAGCACATGATCCAGCGCTTCCCCTCTGGATTTGGCTGCCTCAATATAGATTTTCAGAGTGGATTTGATCTTCTCCTGCCCAATATAGTCCTCAAGGCACTGAGGACGCAGCGTAGTCTCAATACGCACATCCTCCTCTGTTGCCTCTGTTGTTATGATCCTGCGTTCCATAAGTCCCTCATCATTTTCCAATTATTTCCTTTAAGTTCTTCCCTTACAGAAAGGTCAGAAATTTTAAAGAAGCCTTAAGCACATCCTCTGAATTCATTCCCTCTGTCATTTCCACGCGCTTTACCGCCCTGGAAGCCTCTGCCCCCGTATAGCCAAGGGCCGTAAGAGCCTCCACAGCTTCTTTTGCAGCTGATGCCAGCCCGGAAAGTTCCTCGGTCCGGACTGCACTGCCGTTTCCGCCCCCAAAGCCGGAAATTACCTCTTCCAGATCCACCTTATCCTTTAAATCCAAAATCAGCCTCTGGGCCGTTTTGGGGCCGATACCGGGTGCCCTGGAAATGGCCTTGGCGTCGCCGCTTACAATAGCCGTCCGCAGGTCGTCGGGCCGCATAACAGACAAAATCCCCAGAGCGCCTCTGGGGCCGATGCCGTTTACGCTGATAAGCTGCTTAAACATCTCTCTGTCCTGCCGGTTAAGAAAGCCATAAAGTGTCATGGAATCCTCACGGACCTGAAAATACGTATGAATAGTCACCGGAGAGCCCAGAGACGGAAGCTCTTCTAAGAGGGACAAAGGCACACGGATCCCATAGCCAATGCCTCCTGTCTCCACTATGATCATGTCCTCTTCCACTGCTTCCAGGGTTCCTTTTATATATGATATCATCGATCCAGTTCCTTTTCTCTGTGCGTTCTGCCGCTCCCGGCAGCTTTTATTTCTGACCTTCATCATAACATACCGCCACACGCAATGCAAGTGGTGTATCGAACGTATTTTCTGTTTTTAAAATACACCTTTGACAGATGCTTGCATATTTCCCTATTTTCCGCTAAACTGTCCTCAGTAACTATATCAGAAAGGAACACCATGATCACCATTAAGCATCCCATTGATTTTCCGGAAACCTATCCCCTGGATCGGATCGGGCCAAAAGAACAGCTGCTTTTCTTCGATATTGAAACAACCGGATTTTCCGGAGACACTTCCCAGCTCTACCTGATCGGCTGCGTGTACCATGACGGCTTTGGCTGGAAGCTGATCCAGTGGTTTGCAGATACCAGACAGGCGGAATCAGAACTTTTAGATGCATTTTTTGCCTTTATGAAACGTTTTAAAACCCTGATCCACTTTAACGGCGACCGGTTTGACATTCCCTATCTGGAAAAATGCTGCTGCAGGCTGGGTCTTTCCCACAGCTTTGAAGGCATGGAAAGTATGGATATCTACAAAAAAATCCGTCCTTACCGGAAGCTTCTGGGATTAGAAAGCATGAAGCAGAAGGCCATTGAGCAGTTTTTAGGCATTTCCCGTGAGGATAAGTACACTGGAGGACAGTTAATTGAGGTCTACCGCGATTATCTGCACACCCATGAAAAATCGCTCTATGATCTGCTGATCCTTCACAATGAGGATGATTTAAAGGGAATGCCCGCTATCCTTCCCATTTTAAGCTATGCAGATTTTTTTTCATCCCCTGTTTCCCCTCAGGCTCCTGAATTATGGGAGGGATACTGTACAGAGTCCACGGACGCACCCCTTCTGCATCTTATGGGTACCGGATCTGTTTCTGTTCCCGTTCCGCTGGAATATTCTTCCGGTCCGGTGAATCTGGAGCTATATGAAAATAAAGCCGTCTGCACCATCCGCCTCTGCCGCGGCTGCCTTAAATATTTTTATCCCGATTATAAGGATTACTACTATCTCCCCTTTGAAGACACAGCCGTCCATAAAAGCGTAGGGGAGTATGTAGATCGGTCTGCCCGGAAAAAGGCCACTGCCCGAACCTGCTACACAAAAAAAGAGGGCCTGTTCCTCCCTCAGTTTGGCCCCTTTAAGGAACCTTCCTTCCAGGAGGATTACAAGTCCCCTCTCACCTATGTGCTTTATGATGACTCGCTGTTTTCACAGCCCCAGGCCGCAGATACCTACTTCAGTCAGCTCTTTTGCTGGCTTTTGGAACAGTAGGGCTGAAAACATTACGGGTGATGAAAAATCCCCTCTAACAAAGCTCCGGCTGCGGTAAAAAGAAGCAGAAGAAAAAAAGCTGCCAGATGAAGACGGTGTTCCCGTCCTCCGGCCCAGCCTGCAAGGACTGCCCAGGTAATCCCATAAATCACCCCCTGTGGAAACAAAAGCCAGAGAAACACTGGAAGTCCCCAGACGCCCTTTTCCAATGTGAGAAAAGCCAAGGCCCCGGAAAGGCACATTCCGCCCCAGCAGGTAATGCAGCCAAAAAAGAAGGGGCTGCAGATCGTTAGACCTGCCACCCATCCTGCAGTCATCTGAAGCAGCCGCTTTGCCAGCAGACTCACAACGCCGGCTTCCTTCATTGCCTGTTCCAGCCCCCCATCTTTCAATGTCTCTGTCAGGCAGGAAATCATCCCCTTCCCCCAGAGATCCTCCCTGCCTTCTCCTGCAAGCAAGCCCCTTCCCAGTGCTCCTTCTCCAAATAAAAGCACAACGGCTGTTCCCCCTATGATCCCGGCTCCAAAGCAGAATATAAGCCAGTCCTCATAGGAAAAACGCCGCTGTCTGAAAGCTGTCACCGTTCTGGCTGCCAGCGCCATTTTTTTCCCTCTGATCTTCATTCCCGTTTCTCCCTGTTTCCCCTTAAAACAGGTGTATGCGGCCGGAGGGATCCGTATGTATCAGGGAGTCTCCCAGTACAGGATTCCGTTTCGGTTCTCTCTTAAGGCAAAGTCCTCATCATAGAGGTATTCCAGACAGGAAAATACGAATTTCATCCACACCGGCTCCCGTGCTGTACAGTTTCACTTCATAAATTCCCGGCGCACGTTCTTCCATCCTGCTCACCCTTCTGTTTTATACAAACTCGTCCTTCTTATCCACACTCCGGTACTTACGTCCGTAAGCCATAATGGCGGCAATGGTCTTTCCGTCTGTGATTTTTCCCGTAAAGATCAGCTCCTCTAAATCCTTAAGCTCCCAGGCCTCTACTTCTATGACCTCATCCTCATCCAGATGCTGATGGCTTGGCACCAGATTGTGGGCAACAAAAATATCAATGGCCTCATCGCAGAAGGCTACCGTAGTATTAACACTGATCAGATATTCCAGTTTTTCTGTCTTAAAGCCCGTTTCCTCCTCCAGTTCCCGGTACGCACACTCAATTTTGGGTTCTTTGGGATCATCCAGCTTTCCTGCCGGGATCTCCAGAGTAAAACGATCCAGTGCGTTTCTGTACTGGCGCACCATGAGGATTTTTCCTTCATCCGTTACCGGCAGCACTGCCGCAGCTCCGTCATGGTGGATATAGTCCCAATGGGCCTCATGGCCGTTGGCAAGAACCGTATCCTCGTAAATCTTTAAAATATTTCCCTGATATTTTAGCTGCCGATCCAGACGGATCACCGGCATTCCTTCATTTTCTGGTTTCTGTGCCATGTTTTTTCCTCCCCTATTTCATTTTCTGGCTTTTTTCATAGCAGGCGTCTGCCGCTTTGATCACTGCATTGCGAAATCCAAATTCTTCCAGAGCAGATACTCCCGCAATGGTGGTTCCGCCCGGAGAGCAGACCTCATCCTTTAACTGCCCCGGATGCTTTCCCGTTTCCAGTACCATTTTCGCGCTTCCAAGAACGGTCTGGGCTGCCATTTCACAGGCTGTTTTACGGGGAAGCCCATATTTCACGCCGCTGTCTGCCAGTGCCTCGATAAACATGTATACAAAGGCCGGAGAGCAGCCGCTGACGCAGCCCACAGCCTCCATCTGGCTCTCCTCTATCAGCTCCACGCCGCCACAGCTTTTAAAGACCGCGCAGATCTGCTCCTTTTCCTCCTCTGTAAATGGATCGGTGCCAAAGGCGATCCCCGTCATTCCAGCTCCCAGCATAGCCGGAGTATTTGGCATGGCCCGCACCACACGGATCTCATCTCCCAGCCGCTCCTTTAAACTGGAAATGGTCTGTCCCGGAGCCAGGGAGATCACCACCTGATCCTCCTCTAATACCTCGCGGATCTCATCAAATACTACATCAAAATACTGGGGCTTAACCGCAAGGATCAGATATTTGCAGCTCTGCGCGCAGGCCCGGTTGGACTCTGCATGAGGCACGCCGGTAGCTTCTGTAACCGCAGCCATCTTTTCTGCATGAGCTGCCGTAAAAATAAATCTTCCCGGCTCACAGGTCTTTAAAAGACCGTGCAGGATCGCCAGGCCCATATTTCCCATTCCGATAAAACCGATCTCAGCCATTTTAAGACCTCCTTATTCTGCATCCTTTAGTATGTTACAAAAATCAAAGGTAGCGAAGTAATCCTTTGGCGTCTCTGCCCTCCGGATCATTTCTGCCGAGCCGTCTTCTTTTAAAAGAAGCTCTGCTGATCTTAATTTTCCATTGTAATTATATCCCATGGCAAAACCGTGGGCTCCAGTATCATGGATCACCAGCAGATCACCCTTTTCAATCTCAGGCAGCATCCGGTCAATGGCAAATTTATCATTATTTTCGCACAGGGAACCCACTATATCATACATATGGTCACAGGGTGCATTTTCCTTTCCCATCACCGTAATATGATGGTAGGCGCCGTACATGGCGGGACGCATCAGGTTTACCGCACAGGCGTCTACACCCACATACTCTTTATGGGTATGCTTCTCATGGATGGCCTTTGTAACCAGACAGCCATAGGGGCCCAGCATAAAACGGCCCAGTTCTGTGCACAGCGCTACATCACCCATACCCGCAGGCACCAAAACCTCCTCATAGACCTGCCGCACCCCTTCGCCGATGGCGCGGATATCATTAGGCTCCTGATCCGGACGGTAAGGGATGCCGATACCTCCGGAAAGATTGATAAAGGAAATATGAGCCCCCGTTTCCTCATGGAGGCGGACTGCCAGCTCAAACAGGATCTTTGCCAGCATGGGGTAATACTCATTTGTCACCGTGTTGCTTGCCAAAAAGGCATGAATGCCGAAATTCTTTGCTCCCTTGGCCTTTAAGATCTTAAATGCCTCAAATATCTGTTCCGTTGTCATACCATACTTGGAATCGCCGGGATTATCCATAATATCATTGCTGATCTTAAAAACACCGCCGGGATTAAAGCGGCAGCTGATGGTCTCAGGAATATACCCCAGCGTCTGCTCCACACACTCAATATGGGTAATATCATCCAGATTGATGATCGCCCCCAGCTTTGCAGCATAGGCAAATTCCTCCAGAGGCGTATCATTGGAAGAAAACATGATGTCGTTTCCGGAAAAACCGCAGGCCTTTGACATCATAAGCTCTGTCATGGAGGAGCAGTCCGTACCGCAGCCATACTCCTTTAAAATATTTAAAATAAAGGGATTAGGCGTAGCCTTTACCGCAAAGTATTCCTTATATCCCTTATTCCATGAAAATGCCTCCTTTAACTGTCTGGCATTTTCCCTGATCCCTTTTTCATCATACAGGTGAAACGGCGTTGGATACGTCTTTGTAATCTCCTCCAACTGCTCTTTTGTAACAAATGGTTTCTTCTCCACAGCAAATTTCCTCCTTCGTCCGCTTTGCTCCAAAACTGTAAAAAGTCTGTCTGAAAGCACAATGTCCTTGCCAAACATTGTACTCCCGGGCAGACTTCTTTGTCCAGTTCAATTTTTAGTTAATTTCTACCACACGCATGATGTTGGTCTGGGCAGCCTCCTCATGGCGTCTCGCATAGCTTACCACACCGGCAGTCAGTACAGCCAGCTTTCCGCTTTCCACGAAATTCTTTTCCTTAAGCTCCTCAATGGAATTTTCGATCAGCTCATCGGTAGAATCTGCGCGGCGGGACCATACGGGAGTTACGCCCCACTGAAGCTGCATCTGACGTACAGTAGACATACTTGGGGACATTCCCAGGATACGGGCAGCCGGCTTCCACTTGGAGAGCATCATAGAGGTAAAGCCTGTAATACTTGGAACAATGATATAATCAGCGCCGATATCATGGGCAGTGGAAACAGAAGCGCAGCATACAGCGTTAGAAACGTTCTTCATGTTCTCTGCGCTTACCTTACGCTGGCGGTATGCAGTGTAATCCAGATAGCTTTCTGTCTCCTCAACAATGGAACTCATCATCTTTAACGCCTCAACCGGATACTTACCCATGGCAGTCTCGCCGGAAAGCATCACGGCGTCTGTACCGTCATACACTGCGTTTGCAACGTCTGTTACCTCTGCACGGGTCGGTCTTGGGTTACGGATCATGGAATCCAGCATCTGGGTTGCAGTAATAACAGTCTTGCAGGCCACATTACACTTGCGGATGATCATCTTCTGAATATTTGGAACCTTCTGAGCCGGGATCTCAACACCCATGTCGCCGCGGGCAACCATGATGCCGTCAGCCTCAGCGATAATCTCATCCAGATTCTCAATTCCCTCTGCATTCTCAATCTTTGCAATTACCTTTATGGAAGAGCCTGCCTCATCCAGCATAGCCTTGATCTCCCGGATGCAGTCTGCCGTGCGGACAAAGGAAGCTGCAATAAAATCAAAGCCCTGCTTGATGCCGAAACGGATATCTTCCTTATCCTTCTCAGTCAGAGCCGGAAGCTTGATGCTTACGTTAGGAACATTTACGCCCTTTCTCTCGCCAAGCTCGCCGCCGTTTACAACGGTACATACGATATCTGTATCACTTACCTCATTTACCTTTAACTCGATCAGGCCGTCATCGATCAGAATGGTGTTTCCTGCAGAAACGTCCTCATTTAAGCCGCTGTAATTGATATGGCCGATGGTATCATCGCCAACGATTTCTCTGGTAGTCAGCGTATAGATCTGTCCCTCTTTTAAAGTGACCTTCTTTCCGTCCTTTAAAATGCCGGTACGGATCTCCGGTCCCTTTGTATCCAGAAGGGCTGCAACCGGAATATCCAGTTCCTTGCGCACTTCCTTTAAGATTTCCAGACGTCCCAGATGCTCTGCATAATCACCATGAGAAAAGTTAAAGCGGGCAACGTCCATGCCATTCTTTGCCAGCCCCAGCATAACATTCTTGTCATTGGTATTGGGACCCATGGTACAGATGATCTTTGTCTTTTTCATTTTAATCCTCCATTATTAAACGTAAGTTGTGTAAAGCGATCCGGCGCAGGCTTTAATATGTGGGGAAGCTGCTTCCGGGAATTTATGGAAAGAAGCAAAACCCGGACTATTCCTCAGGTTTTTCTCCTTTTTTGACATGTTTGTGCGTGTATAAATGATCCATGCAGTACTCATAACTGCCTTCGCATTTGGAACAGTAGCGGAATTCCATCCCAGGGCTGTCCTCTGAGGTGCGTCCGCAGACTGCACAGCGGTGGGTATTTTTCACCACCCGGATCTTCTCCGTCTTTTTCTGGAACTCTCTGGAACGCTTTTTCTGATAAACCGGGCCTTTTTTTCCAAAGGTAAGCCATCCAAAAAAGATACCCATAAGAGCGATGCTTAACAGGATCTCTATCCGGTCGATCAGGCTGCCTCTCACAAAAGAATAGATATACATTACCCCTTCAAATACGGCAATCCAGCTGGACTTTAAGGGAATAAGCATCATAAAAAGCACCTGCATATCCGGAAACATCAGTGCGAACACAAAGAAGAATGAGTACACCAGATAATTTGGGAACAGCGGCAGAGGCATACCTGTGATCAGGTAGATCAGCACGGAAACAGCCGCATGAAGCAGTACGCCGGATATAATATAACAGTTAAACTTAAACCGTCCCCAGACCTGCTCTACCAGCAATCCAAAAAGCCGGACACAGTAAATGCCAATGGCATTGAAAATAACAAAGCTGATCGCATCTCCGCCCGTAACTGCCGGCGGATATGCAAGAAACGTTACAATTCTCCAGATCTGTCCCCGGACAACCAGCGCAGGATTCAGGATCAGATAGCCAAAAAACTCCGGAGAAAGCAGATAGGTCACAACGCCCAGGATCTGCAGGCCGCATACGATGTCAATGATACTGCCTCCCATCATACGCCTCAGACTGCGCTTTGCATTATTTACAAAATGATTCATTTAAAATCCCCTCATTTCAAAACAGATCCTTCTTATTAAAAATATACGCCACAATTAAGGACAGGGCCACTGCAAATCCCAGGACGATCCAGAATCCATAGGGGCTGTCTGCAAAGGGCATCCCCTTTGGCAGCACATTCATGCCGTAAAAGCTCGCTACCATAGTCGGGATGGACAGGACAATGGTCACTGTGGCCAAAAACTTCATAACAATATTCAGGTTGTTGGAAATAACGGAAGCAAAGGTATCCATGGTACCGCTTAAAATTCCATTATAAATACTCGTCATCTCCATGGCCTGCTTGTTCTCAATGATAACGTCCTCCAAAAGATCTGTATCCTCCGGATATTTCTTGATCTTGTCAAGCTTTAACAGACGCTCCAGCACCACTTCATTGGAACGGAGAGACGTGGTAAAGTATACCAGTGATTTCTGCAGCTCCAAAAGCTCGATCAGCTCTTCATTTTTCTGAGCCTGATGAAGTTTGTTTTCGATCACTTCGCTCTTCTTGTCAATGATCCTCAAATACTGCAGATACTGAGTGGCATTTTTATAAAGAATCTGCAGGATAAATCTGGTTTTCATAAATGTATGGAAATCTCTCACCCTGCCGTCCATAAAAGCGCTTAAAATGGGCGTTTCCTCCAGGCAGACCGTGATCAGCACATCCCTGGTAGTAATGATCGCCATAGGGATCGTAACAAACCAGTCTTTCCCGTTTCGCTCCTCTATAGATGGTATATCCACCAGGATCAGAGTGTATTCATCCTCTGCCTCAATACGTGAACGCTCTTCTTCATCCAGAGGCGCTTTTAAATGATCCGGATCAATGCGGCAGGCATCCGCTACATCTATGATTTCAGAAGCGGTAGGGTTCGTAAGAGCGATCCAGCTTCCGGGCTGCATCTCTTGCTTTTCATGAATCGTACCATCTTCGGTTTTAAAAATCCGTATCATGCGAACTCTCCCCCATTCTGAAATTTTACCCCCTAATTATAGTGACTGCCTACGATTTTGTCAAATGGATTAGAACTCCATTTTACATAAAACGCAATTTTTACAAACATCCTACAATTTATTAACGTTTTTTTAACGTTCTTCCCTGATTGTATTTGCCTTGGATTTGTGCTACACTTTAGCGTGAACATTTTTGTCTGTTGCTTTTGTCACAGTTTTTATACGAATTTTATTATAAAATATACGCCAAACCAGTGCAGCCCATGTTATTTGGGGCTGCCTCTTTCATACAGAAGAGTCCTGGATCAGACTACAAAGGAGGGCAGGGTCAAAACCCGTATCTATGAATCAGATGAGTACAACTTACCGTTTAGGTGTCGATATCGGCTCCACCACCGTAAAGGTGGCTGTGCTGGATCAGGAAAACCGTATCCTTTTTTCCGACTATGAACGCCATTATGCCAATATTCAGGAAACTCTGGCAAAGCTTTTAAAAAAAGCGGTATCACAGACCGGAGATATTCTTGTTATTCCTGTGATCACCGGCTCCGGCGGCCTGACACTCTCCTCCCATCTTCATATCCCCTTTGTACAGGAGGTCGTAGCCGTTGCCTCCTCTCTTCAGGATTATGCGCCCCAGACTGACGTAGCCATTGAGCTGGGCGGTGAGGACGCAAAGATCATTTATTTTACCGGCGGAATCGATCAGCGCATGAATGGCATCTGTGCGGGAGGCACCGGCTCCTTCATCGACCAGATGGCCTCCCTGCTTCAGACGGACGCCTCCGGCTTAAATGAATATGCCAAAAATTATCAGGCGATCTACCCCATTGCAGCCCGCTGCGGTGTATTTGCCAAATCAGATATCCAGCCCCTGATCAATGACGGCGCTACCCATGAGGATCTGGCGGCTTCTATTTTCCAGGCAGTGGTAAACCAGACCATCAGCGGCCTGGCCTGTGGCAAGCCTATCCGGGGAAACGTGGCATTTTTAGGCGGTCCCCTCCACTTCCTTCCGGAGCTGAGAAAGGCATTTGTCCGTACCCTTCACCTGACGCCGGAGCAGACCATTGCCCCGGAGCACTCCCACCTGTTTGCTGCGGTGGGCGCCGCTATGAACCCTAAAGAAGATCAGACGCCCCTTTCCATAGCGGATCTGATCAAAACCCTTTCCTCCGGGGTGCAGATGGATTTTGAGGTAAAGCGCATGGAACCTCTTTTTAAAAACCAGGAAGAGTATGATGCTTTTCTTGCAGACCATGCTCACAATCATGTAAGATCCTCGGATCTTTCTTCCTATGAAGGGCTTTGTTATCTGGGTATTGATGCCGGCTCTACCACTACAAAAGTGGCCCTTGTAGGCGAGGACGGCTCCCTTTTATACCGTTTTTATGAAAATAACAACGGAAGCCCTCTTGCAGCAGCCATCCAGGCGGCCAGAGAGATAAACGAGCAGATGACAGACAAGGCAAAAATCGCATGGTCCTGCTCCACGGGATATGGAGAAGCCCTGTTAAAAGCCGCTTTTTTGCTGGACGAGGGAGAAGTGGAAACCATTTCCCATTACTATGCGGCCGCCTTCTTTGATCCTGAGGTAGACTGCATCCTGGATATCGGAGGCCAGGATATGAAGTGTATCCGCATCAAGGACGGCACCGTAGACAGCGTACAGCTAAACGAGGCCTGCTCCTCCGGCTGCGGTTCCTTCATCGAAACCTTTGCCAAAAGCTTAAATTACAGTGTAGCGGATTTTGCAAAGGAAGCACTTTTTGCCAAAAATCCCATCGATCTTGGCACACGCTGCACCGTATTTATGAATTCCAATGTAAAGCAGGCCCAGAAGGAGGGAGCGACCGTAGCAGATATCTCTGCCGGACTGGCCTACTCTGTGATTAAAAACGCTTTATTTAAGGTAATCAAAATCACAAATGCCTCTGATCTTGGAAGCCATGTAGTGGTGCAGGGCGGAACCTTCTACAATGACGCCGTGCTCCGCAGCTTTGAGCGGATCTCCGGCTGCCGGGCTGTCCGTCCTGATATCGCAGGCATCATGGGCGCCTTCGGAGCAGCCCTGATCGCCAGAGAGCGCTACCACCTGGGCGGTGAAAAAGAAACCTCTACTATGGCTTTAGACAAGATCATTTCCTTAAAATATACCACCTCCATGGCCCGGTGCAAGGGATGCAATAACCACTGTGTCCTGACTGTGAATCAGTTTGGAAGCAGCCGCCGGTATATTTCCGGAAACCGCTGTGAACGTGGCCTTGGAATGGAAAAAGCCAAAAAGGAAATTCCGAACCTTTTTGACTATAAATACCGCCGGATGTTTGACTATGAGCCCCTTCCCATGGATGAGGCAGACCGGGGCTGCGTAGGGATCCCCAGAGTTTTAAATATGTATGAAAATTTCCCCTTCTGGGCTGTATTTTTCCGTAAGCTGCGCTACCATGTGATCCTCTCTCCCCAGTCCACAAAGCAGATTTATGAGCTGGGTATTGAATCCATTCCCAGCGAATCGGAGTGTTATCCTGCCAAGCTGGTCCACGGCCATGTATCATGGCTCATCCGCCAGGGTGTGAAGTTTATCTTCTATCCCTGCATCCCCTATGAACGCAACGAAAGCCCTGAGGCCGGAAACCATTATAACTGCCCCATGGTCACCTCCTATGCGGAAAACATTAAAAATAACGTAGAAGCCCTGGAAGAGGAACAGGTTCGCTTTATGAACCCCTTTATGGCATTTACAAACGAAAAAATCCTTACAGATGCGCTGGTAAAGGAGTTTTCCAGTTCTTTCCAGATCCCTGCGGCTGAGATCCGTATGGCAGCCCATGCTGCCTGGCAGGAATTAACCGCCTCCAGAGAGGATATCAAGAGAAAGGGCGAAGAAACCCTGAAATGGATGAAGGAACACGGCAGGCGCGGCATTGTTCTGGCAGGACGTCCCTACCATGTGGATCCGGAAATCCACCACGGAATCCCGGATGTGATCACCTCCTATGGCTTTGCGGTGCTCACGGAAGATTCTGTTTCCCATCTGGGAAAGGTAGAACGGCCTTTAGTGGTAACAGACCAGTGGATGTACCATTCCCGCCTCTATGCGGCAGCCAGCTTTGTAAAAACCCAGGACAATCTGGATCTGATCCAGCTCAATTCCTTTGGCTGCGGTCTGGACGCCGTTACCACAGACCAGGTTTCCGACATCCTCACACGGTCCGGAAAGCTTTACACTGTGCTTAAAATCGACGAGGTGAATAACCTTGGCTCTGCCCGCATCCGGATCCGCTCCCTCATTGCGGCCATCCGTGTAAGAGACCAGCGCCATTATGAGCGCAAGATCATTTCCAGCGCCTATAACCGCGTGGTATTTACAAAGGAAATGAAGAAGGACTACACCCTTCTCTGCCCCCAGATGTCGCCCATCCACTTTGATCTGGTAGAGCCCGCGATCCGGGCCTTTGGCTACAATATCGAAATCCTTCAGAACCACAATAAAAATGCAGTAGATGTGGGGCTTCGCTATGTGAATAACGACGCCTGCTATCCCTCTCTCATCGTCATTGGGCAGATCATGGATGCACTTCTGTCCGGAAAATACGATTTAAACCGTACAGCCATCTTTATGACCCAGACCGGAGGCGGATGCCGCGCCTCCAACTACATAGGCTTTATCCGCCGTGCCCTTGAAAAAGCCGGCATGAGCCAGATTCCTGTGGTTTCCATCAATGCAAACGGCATGGAAACCAATCCGGGCTTTTCCATCACCCTTCCTCTGCTTACAAAGGCTATGCAGGCGGTGGTATACGGCGATATCTTTATGCGGGTTCTCTACGCGACCCGACCTTATGAAGCAGTTCCGGGAAGCGCAGATGCGCTCCATGAAAAATGGAAGAAACGCTGTATCGCCTCCCTGTCCAAGCGCTCTGCAGCTATGATGGAGTTTGGCCGGAACATCAAGGGAATCATCCGCGATTTTGACCGTCTGGAGCGAAGGGATATCAAAAAGCCAAAGGTAGGAATCGTAGGAGAAATCCTTGTCAAATTCTCTCCCCTGGCAAATAACCATATCGTAGAGCTTCTGGAAGCCGAAGGAGCGGAAGCCGTGATGCCGGATCTGATGGACTTCCTGCTTTACTGCTTCTACAACAACAATTTCAAGGCAGAGCATCTGGGCAAGAAGAAGTCCACTGCCCGGCTGTGCAATGCGGGAATTGCCCTTTTGGAATACTTCCGCCGGACGGCCAGAAAAGAGCTGGCTGCAAGCAGACATTTTGCACCTCCCGCAGCCATCAATGAGCTGGCTGATATGGCAAAGGGCTTTGTATCCCTGGGCAATCAGACCGGAGAAGGATGGTTCCTTACAGGAGAAATGCTGGAGCTAATCCACAGCGGCGTGAAAAACATCGTCTGCACCCAGCCCTTTGGCTGCCTGCCAAACCATATCGTAGGAAAGGGCGTGATCAAAGAGCTTCGCAGGAATTATCCCGACTCCAATATTATTGCCGTAGACTACGATCCCGGTGCCAGCGAGGTCAACCAGTTAAACCGCATCAAGCTTATGCTGGCAACGGCGCATAAAAATCTGAAAAAAGAGATGGAACCGAAGGTTCAGGTGTAAAATTAAAGAGGATCTGCCGCACCCGATGGATATGGCAGGATCCTCTTTTTCTTTTGTATGTTAATCTTTTATTTTACCCTTCATACAGCGGATACTTATCGCAAAGTTTTGCAACCTCCGCCTTAATATACTCTTTCTTATTCTCAAAATCCGTTGCAGTCAGCCAGATACATTCTGCGATCTTTTCCATGTCCTCTTCCTTTAAACCTCTGGTGGTGACAGCCGGTGTACCGATGCGGACGCCGGAGGTAACAAAGGGGCTTCTGGGGTCATTGGGAACGGTATTTTTATTCAATGTAATGCATACCTCATCACAGCGGTTCTGAAGCTCTTTTCCGGAAATATCCAGACCGCGCAGGTCAACCAGCATCAGATGATTGTCCGTACCGTCGGTTAAAAGTTTGAAGCCCTGCTTTTTAAGAGCCTCTGCAAGGGCCTTTGCATTTAAAACAACCTGATGGGCATATTCCTTAAATTCAGGCTTTAAGGCTTCGCCCAGACACACTGCCTTGGCTGCGATCACATGCTCTAAGGGACCGCCCTGGGTTCCCGGGAAAATGGCCTTATTGAAGTTAAACTTCTCTGCCGCCTCCTTATTTGCCAGGATCATGCCGCCTCTGGGACCTCTGAGCGTCTTATGGGTGGTAGTAGTCACTACGTCTGCGTATGGAATGGGGCTTGGATGCTCTCCCGTTGCCACTAAACCTGCAATATGGGCCATATCCACCATCAGATAGGCGCCTACCTCGTCCGCAATCTCACGGAAGCGCTTAAAGTCAATGGTTCTTGCATAGGCGCTGGCTCCCGCCACGATCAGCTTTGGCTTCGATTCCCTGGCCTTGCGCTCTACCTCGTCATAGTCAATGAATCCCTGATCGTCTACGCCGTAGGGTACAATATTAAAATAAAGGCCGGAAAAGTTTACAGGACTTCCGTGGGTCAGATGGCCGCCGTGATCCAAATTCATACCCATAACCGTATCTCCCGGCTTTAACATGGCTACAAATACCGCCATATTGGCCTGTGCGCCGGAATGGGGCTGTACGTTGGCGTAATCACAGCCAAACAGCTTCTTTGCACGTTCGATTGCCAGATCCTCCACTACATCCACACACTGGCAGCCGCCGTAATAGCGCTTTCCTGAGTATCCTTCCGCATATTTATTTGTAAGAACTGTTCCCATTGCCATCATTACCGGCTCCGAAACAATATTTTCAGAAGCGATCAGCTCCAGATTCTGTCTCTGGCGTCTGCACTCCGCCTGAATCGCCTCGCCCACTTCCTTGTCATAGCCTGTAATAAAATCCATAACTGTATTTACCATTGCAGCCTACCGTCCTTTCCGCTCTTTTCTGCGATTATAACCTATCTGATTATAAAATGCAATACTCCCTGATACGGACACATTTTCGGTTTTGTCTGCAAAATAACTGTCAATTCTTAAATTTCCATGCTTTTATCACTACCTGAAGGCTCCGGTTTCCATTATATTCATTTACAGTGGGATAATAAATAATGTCAATCTGACGGTTTGAACCCATTTCCTCCATAAAGGCATCTCCATCCCCGAACACAATCCCATCCATGGAAAAGCCCCGTTCATTTACAAGAGAAAGACGCACTACATTGCGGTTTTTTCCCATTACACGGGCGCTTCGTATCCCCATGGCCTTCTGAGCAAACTGGGGCTTTTCATTGCCCTGTCCAAAAGGCTCAAGCCGTTCCAGATCGCAGATCAGCTCCTCTGAAATATATTCAAAGGGCATTGCCACATCAATCCATACTCTGGGGATAAAATCATCAGGCGTAAGCTTATCTGCCGCATTTTCATTGAGCCGTCTGCGGAATTCTCCTACATCTGCTTCTTCCAGTGAAAAACCAGCCGCCATGGGATGGCCTCCGAATTTCAGCAGCAGATCCTTTACCTCTACCAGGGCATGGAACATATGGTAGGCCTCGATAGAACGGCCGGATCCCTTGGCGCATCCTTCTGCCCTTGTAAGGACAAAAACAGGCTTATTGTACCGCTCTCTGATCCGTCCGGCTACAATTCCAGCCAGGGACTCATGGCAGTCGGGCAGAAAGACCACTAAAACCTTGTCATCCTTAAGCTCTGTTTCCACCTGAAGCGCCGCCGCATCCACATTCTCCTGCGTCATAGCCTTTCTCCGGTCGTTTAATTCCTTTAATTCCTCTGCAATAGAATCCGCCCTTGCAGTATCTTCGCACAGCAAAAGCTCCATGGCCAGTCTGGCCGTCTGAAGCCGTCCGCTGGCATTTAAACAGGGCCCCAGGACAAAACCAATATGGTACGCACTGATATTTGCCGGATCCAGCGCATTTTTATAAATCAGGCTTTTAAGGCCCGGATTTCCGGTCACAGCCAGACGCTTTAAGCCCTCCTTTACCACAATCCTGTTTTCATCCTTCAGCTTCATCACATCTCCCACCGTAGCAATGGCAGCAAGCTCCAAAAGTTCCAGCCATTCCTTACGGCTGATGCCGTATGCTTCATAGAGAGCGCCAACAAGCTTAAAGGCCACCATGGCTCCGCAGATCTCCGGCCACGGATACCGGCTATCCCTGCGCTTGGGATTTACAATTACATCTGCGGGAGGCATCAGGTCTTCCCCTGTTTCCTCATTGGTCTGGATATCGTGGTGATCTGTAATAATCACCTCCAGCCCCAGCTCCTTTGCCAGGGCAATCTGGCTGATGGCGGCAATGCCGTTGTCACAGGTTACAATAGTCTGTATCCCGTCTTTTGCCGCAGCCTCAATGATATGCTCGTTGATACCGTAGCCGTCCCGGATCCGCTCCGGGATCACATAATCTGCACAGGCTCCAATCCGTTTGAATCCCTTATATAAAATAGCAGTGGAGCATACGCCGTCGATATCATAATCACCCACGATCCGCAGACGCCGTTTTTCCTGTACTGCCCTGCTGATCCGCCGGACCGCCTCCTCCATATCGGGCAAAAGCCCGGGGGAATAAAGATCCTCCAGGCTTCCGTTCAGATAGCGCTCAAATTCCGCTTCGCTTTCAATATCCCTGTTCCGTATAATTCTGGCTGTCACCGGACTGATGTGAAACCGTCCTGCCAGAGCGTTAAAATCAGCTTTTTTTGCATGAAGCATCCAGATTGATCCTGTCATCCTGCTGTCCTTTCTCTTATGTCATTTCTGGGGATTTTTCTTACCCCTGCCCATCCCCCGTTTCATTTCCTCCGGGAATCATCCTTCCAAGCAGCCCGCCAATCACAGCCGGCAGCAGCCATCCAAGACCGGGAGCATAGCCTGGAAGATGCCTCATACCTTCCGTTATGCCCGGAATCGCAAGAGCTGCCTGATCCATGGTCCAGACAACGCTTACCGCCGCCGTAAACAGGATCGACAGACGGTACACCCAGATCCTGCGCCCTGTAAACCGCTCCATAAAAGCTAGAGCAATGAGAACAATCGCGATCGGATAAACGGCATTTAAAACAGGAACGGAATATTTCAAAATACGGTCCAGTCCCGCGCTGGAAATCAAAAGGCTGATAACTGCAAAAACCACCGTCCATATCCGATATCCAACGCATGGCGCCAGAGTAGAAAAAAACTGGCTGCAGCAGCAGATCAGTCCCACACAGGTATTCAGGCAGGCGATAAAAAAGATAATCCCCAAAATCACCATTCCCGAAATGCCAAAAAGATCTCCGGCCACAAAGGTCAGGATTCTGGCCCCGTTGGCGCCTGTTCCCGCCTGCTGTCCTACAGGGCCTCCAATATAGGCCAAAGCACCATAGACCAGAGATAAAAGGATCCCCGCCATAAGTCCGGCCTTTATCGTTTCCCGGATTACGGAATCCTCTCTGGAAATCCCCTTATTTCTTATATTAAGAGAAATGATAATGCCAAAATTTAAAGCCGCAAGCGTATCCATGGTCTGATACCCTTCCATAAAGCCTCTCACCGAAGCTCCTGCCGCAAATTCTGCCGCTGTCTCGCCCACTCCCTCCATGGGCCAGATCAGCCTTCCCGTAAATAATACTGCAATCAGGATCAACAGTGCCGGACAGGTCACCTTGCCCAAACGTTCTGAAAGGGTTTCCGGATGAACGGACAAAAGAAGGGCAATGGCAAAAAACACAAAGGAATATCCCAACTGAGCCCAAAACTGAACCGTCATGCCCGTATGGCCCAGATAATCTCCCAGCTGGGCTCCCGCACCGCTGAGAACAGGAAGCAGCGTCATCTCAAAGGAAGTGCTTGCAGTTCTGGGAATCGCCAGGAAGGGGCCGATCGCCAGATACGCGGTTAAAGTAAATAAAAGCGAAAATCTCCCGCCCACTTTTCCCGCCAGCTTTTCAAGTCCTCCTGAAACAGCCACCGCAGCCACTCCCAGAACCGGAAGCCCCACTGCGCTGATCAAAAAGCCGGCCATAGCCGGAATCACCTGAGCGCCTGCCCGTGCAGCCAGATCCGGAGGAAAGATCAGATTTCCCGCACCGAAAAACATCGAAAATAAAGTAAATCCTACCAGAAGCAGATTCTGGATGGAAAGCTTTTGTATTGTCATAAATCTCCACCTGTTCTGTATCCGATTGCGTCATTTTTTATCGCCGCTGCCTGCAAAAATATCTGCAGAGCTTCTTATCATCATACCATATTCCGGGGCAGGTTTCAACTGCGGCAAAATTCCTGCAGGTAAAATTCCTACACAGTTTTTACACAATTCTGTCACAGTTTAAGCGTATTCTATTCTGGTATATGAACTACATTAAAGTGAGGGAACACCAGATTATGACCAATGAACAGTATTACAGCCTGATCCAGTCCTATGAGGATGCCAGAAAAATCCTGATTTCCCGACTGGAAATACTGGATCACAGCCTGTATGGGAACCATACCGAAAGCGGGCCTGTCCATACCATCCAAAGCCGGATCAAGTCAAAAGACAGTATTGAGGAAAAGCTTAAGCGCTCGGGAAAAACAAACAGCATTGCCAATGCCAGAGATTATCTGTTAGATATCGCCGGAATCCCGGTTTATTGCCTTGATACAATGGAATATTTTCCCGTAGAGGTTCAGCTGCGCACCATGTCCATGGACTTCTGGGCCAGTATGGAACACCGTATCTGTTACAAAAAGAATCCTCATGGCCGGGAACAGCTGAGCCGGGATTTTAAAATTTATGCGGATATTTTGGAAGAAATCGAACGACAGCTGGAAGGCTACAGTGATGTAAAGAAAAAGATAGAATAATTGCAAAAAACCTCGTAAGCAAAACACCTACGAGGTTTTTATCATGCGCCAGAGAAGATTCGAACTCCCGACACTACGGTCCGTAGCCGTATGCTCTATCCAGCTGAGCTACTGACGCATCTTTCATTACTTTGGCTTGTCTGCCTCAGCAACGTAGATTATTATATGCGATAAAACTCAAAATGTCAACTACTTTTTTCATTTATTTTATTTTTTGTTTTTTTTCAGTTTTACATCTCCATAAAAAGTTGTTTTCCGACAGCTGCAGCAGATATTTTCTTTCATTTGATTTATTTTGACACAGAATCTTTATTTACATTCTTTTCTGAATCATTTATAATTTATTTATATTTTTTTTAATATTTTAAGGAGGGTTTCTTATGGTACTGCAAACACAAGCTCTTATTATCGTAGCTGCCTATCTGATCGGCATGCTGTTGGTTGGCTTCATCGTGGGGAAACTGAAGATCAAAGACAGCAGCGACTATATGCTGGCCGGCCGGCGTATGGGACTTTTTATGGTGGCATTCTCATTGTCAGCCAACAATATCGGCGGCGGTTCTACTACAGGACTGGCGCAGAAAGCCTACGGCGAATGGGGAATGAGTGCGATCTGGTATGTACTGACCGCATCCATCGCTATGATCCCATTGGCTTATTTCGCCCCGAAGATCCGCAAAACCATGGCTGTGACCATTCCTGAGGTTGTAGGACGCAGATTCGGAAAAACATCCAGTACTCTGACTGCGGTTTTGAGTATCCTGTCCCTTTTCTGCCTTACCTCATCCCAGATTGCAGCCTCCGGCACTGTAGTAGCCAGCCTGACCGGAATTCCTACCAATGTAGCTCTGCTGATTGCAGGCGCTGTAGTGATTCTCTATACTACCTTTGGCGGCATGATCGCAGACCAGATTTCAGATTTGGTCCAGTTCGGCATCATACTGATCGGTCTTGCTGTTGCCACCCCCATCGTAATCCACGGATGCGGCGGATGGGACGCCATTTCTGCGGCTCTTCCTCCTGCTCATTTAAGCTTTACGAAAATCGGCTGGGTAACGATCATCGGATACATCTTCAACTATTTCTGCACCTTCCTCGCAGGCCCTGAGATGGTATCACGTTTTGAAACTGCAAAAAGTGAAAAGGTCGCAAAGGAAGCCGCCTGGCTTTCTGCTGTACTGATGGCGGCCATGTCCATTTTCCCGACACTTCTGGGCCTGGCAGCTCTGGCTACCATGCCGGAACTGGCCGACGGCGGAAAAAATGCCATGATGGCCGTTACCTCCGCCCATGCTCCCGGAGCCATCGTCGGCATCATCTCTGCCGCTATCATCTGCGCCACCATGTCCTCTGCGGACTCTAATCTGTTATGTATGTCCACCATGCTGATGAATGACCTGTATCTGAAATACGGCGGCAAACAGCTTAAGGATAAGCAGGTTATCGCCTACACCCGTACCTGCAACGTTGTGGCAGCAATCATTGCCATGATCATCTCCATGGCAGGAATCCCCATCGTAACTATGAACACCTTTGCCTTTGGCATCCGGTGCGCGGGCCCCTTTGCAGCCTACGGACTTGGCCTGATCGTACCAAAGGCGACTAAAAATTCCGGTATTCTCTCTTTGATCGGCGGAACGATCGGTTTCTGCTTCTGGCAGTATCTCAGCGGCGGAGGCTTTAAATTTGGCATTCTTCCTGTGGTATTCGGCTGTGCAGTCAGCGTAGCTGTATTTTTCCTTGTAAATGCCATCGAATGGAGCCGCGGTGTAGAACCCGCCCCCTCTGCCTATATGGATGAGAAATAATCTGTTCTGAAACCAGAATTACAAAAAGCGCCGTCGCTTCCTATCTGCTATGGAAACTACGGCGCTTTTTTACTGGGCTGGCGGGATTCGAACCCTCGTATGCAGGAGTCAAAGTCCTGTGCCTTT